>SL_4KL_010_BRINEDRAFT_10002268_pt1 | contig 10849 bp, 3 predicted proteins | sample SodLak_010_BRINE_2_FD_10664 | JGI IMG/M metagenome (IMG submission 10664) | reverse complement strand
GTTGGTTGAAGTGTAATGTCCCAGGCAGACACAAGCGGTGGCGAAGATGTCCAGAGCGAAACCAACGACGCTGACCAGCTCACTCAGGATGCGGCCCGTGCAGAAATGCTGATCCGCAGTCTCGTCACCGGCAACCACGTCGATAGCGAGGTGGCCAAGCAACTGCATGGTGATCTCGTCACCATGTTCGGCCAGATGGTCAACGACCACGAAGCTATCAACGCTGGTGAGATCGCCCTCGTCATGTGGGGAGAACTCCTCCGCATCGAAGAAATGATGACGCAAGCTGCGGCAGAAGCCCAAGAATCCGAAACTTCCACCACCGAGTCAATAGAAGAAGCACTTGGCAGCGAAGAGTTGGAGCTCCTCGGACAGCCTAGCGATGACGATACGAACGGTACGACTGCTCCACAAAACGACCCTGCCTTCCACTAACTGGTGGCTCGCGAAGAGGCAGTTGTCAGTAACTACCGGAAACTCGGTGGCCCCGACGGGGTACGTTATTGATCACAACTGGAGTGATTATACCAACTGCTGGACACTGGCGCGTCAAAACGTATCGTGACGGATGTGGTCACACAACCGATGAACATGTGACGAAATACTGCTCATTCCCAGCCACACAGTTCGTATTCAGAACGAACGCATGCCACTCAAATCGTTGGGATCCTTTTTGTAGTGGTGTGGTTTCACCGGTCGAACAACTCCACCAGATTTGGGCGTCGGTGCTATCGATACTCAGTGAGCAGATCAACAATCGAGATTCGATTGGACAATTCCAATTCACACTCCGCAAGTGAACGTTCGATACTATCGAGGTCTCCAATATATCCACCCAATGTACCATGTCTATGGGCTGTCGCAATCGCCGTCGCCGCAGTTGGTCGGAGTGCTGAGTCGTTGATGCCGTCCCACAAGAATTGAGATATTTGAGAGTTGCCGCCCTCTGGGAGGGTATAGGTATCTGTTAGGAGAATTTGCGAGCCTTCGAGAACTTCATTTCGAACTTCGGCATACGAATCGTACGCAGTTGAGAGCATGTCAATATATGAATGGTCTACTCCAATGCTATCCCGATGAGACAAATACACTTCAACACTCTTTTGTCGAGCAACACGACAGGTGCTTTCTCGGATCAGTATCTCGTCTAGCATCTCTCGAATCTGAGCATCACCATTATAGGTCGTAATCGAGGTACCAACCACGTCGACGACTCGCGCCTGGACATCAGGGTGTGACTCCTCAAGCGAAATTTCAAGCAAGTCTAGCAGTTGTGCTCTATCCTCTACCCCTGCTATAATGCAATTCTCTAGTATCTGTAGCGTAAGTGCTCGAAGCCCATTTTCGTCATCTTGGAGGCCCGTTTTCAGGATCTCCGGTGCATCGAACAATGCAGCACCAGCGAGAGACCAGGCGTGCATCTGTTTCAATACAAATAATCGTATCCGTGGTTCGGCTTTCGACAGCAGCTCAAGCAATAATGAATACAATGAACGGTCCTCAGAGCTATCTTCAAAGAACTGACTGAGCTCAGTCCACTCAATATCACGATTTCTTAGGCAAATAACAAACGTCATAACTGACTCTCTAGCCACAGGATCAGTGCCGGACTTTCGAGCAGAATATATGAAATTAGCAACGGGTGACCACGCAATGGCGTCGTGATAAAATGCTCGTCCAACACCTCGAATCGTTTCGATAGCGACATCGTCGGAACTGGATTCGAGAGTAGCGTTGAGGAAGTTGGAAACTGCTTCCCATTCGACGACTTCTTCAATGAGTCCATCAGAGACAGCACGAACAGCTCCGACGACCGCCGTGTCCGGACCGGACTGTCGGGCGAAGTCGGCTAACTCACGCATCTGAGTCCAGTCTACAGTTGATTCATGCAGTGCAGTGCCGACAACTAACATAGTTTTTTTCGCGACAGATTCAGACCTAGTCTCGACTACCGTTTTCAGTATTCCGTCCACCTCGTGCCACTCAACATGGTTGTCGTTGAGTAAATCTCCGATAATTTCGACCGTCTGTTCAACCACCGGTTCGGACTGTGTGCGACAAGTAGTATCAAAAACGTCTTCCACATCGGACCAGGCTCTGTGATCGCCTGAAATTGCAGCACCAAACGCACGCATACTCGCACTCACCACGTGTTCGGAAGAGGATTGTCGAGTTGTATAGAGGAATGAACTGACCGCATGCCACGCTACGTTTTGTTTTAGGAGGCTTATTGAGAGAGATTCGACACCGGCTTCAACGACGGTTGGTCTGTGGATATCAAGGGCTGTCCGAAATACACCGTTGACCTTCTCCCAACTAACGGAGTCATTTGAAAGGTGTGCCCCAGCTGATCGGATGGCCATCACAGCTGCAGCATCGAATTCGGAGCGAAGACAATCACATAGAAAGTCGCTCGTCCCTTTCCACTCAAGTGTCTCATTTTGAAGCCCAATCCCGACAGCCTCTACAGCTTTTTCGGCGAGCGGCTCGGGCCCATCGTTTACGATAGTTCTGAGAGAGCTACCGATGACATCCCACTCAACGAGGTCCTCGTTTATCGCAATTTTAATGCACTCAATTGCCTCTACACCAACAGATTGTGACCGCTCTCGATGAGCAGTTTTTATTAACGTATTCACGTTGTGCCACTCTACAGCATGGTTTCGCAGTCCCCACCCAACGCTCCGAACAGTCTGTTTAGCGATTGAGTCGCTCCCACTCTCCAAGGCATGTCGGAGGAAGTCGTTGATATCAGCCCACTCTGTTGAATCAGTTGTAAGGCAGCTGCCTACTCCCATGATTATATGACGTCGCAGAGATTCGCCCACGTGGTCAAAAGCAAACTCAAAGAAACCGTTGATTTGATTGTATTCAAGATTTTCTTGAAGCAAATTTCCTGCGACGGATGAGATAGCATGTTCGATAACTGAAGGCGTGCTGTCCCGACAAACGGCTCGATAGAACCCACCGACTTGGTCCCACGTAGCTGTCTGTTTGGCTAGACTAGCACCCACAATATTGACAGATTGGAGGGCAATCTCTTCGGAGCTACTGTCACATGCAAGTATTAACCACTCTTCAACATCGTCCCAGTCACAACGACCCTGCACAAGAGCAGCTCCGATATTCTCGAGAGCGGTTTCGGTAAGTACACCAGCGGTATTCTCACACAGAGATTGGAAATATTTGTTAAGTTCATCGGGTTCTAAATCGCGTTGATAGAAAGCGGTACTAACGAGCTTTACCATCTCCTGCCGAATGAGTTCGTTTTTAGAATGGAGATACCTCTCGATGAACTGAGCAGCTTCGTACCACTCGACAGTGTCTTTCGCTACACACTCGGTTGTATTTTTTATTATTTCCAAGAAGATTGTATCATCATTGTACTGGTGAATGGTGTTGAAGAACTCCTCGAGCGTCTGCCAACTGAGTACATCCCTGAGACATGCCAGACCAACCACCCCAACTGCCTCTCGTTTGGCACCTTCTGCTCCAGAGTGGCAAGCAACGGCTAGCAACTCGCGGACCTCATCCCATTCAACTACTCCCTCAACAAGGGCAGCACCAGCGACTCCAGTAGCCATTGTAGTAACAACGTCCGATTCAACCTGTTGGGCTGCCTCTATGAAGTGTCTAACATCATTCCACTGGAACCGGTGATGTTTCAAGCCCACCCCCACAACCCTAACAGCCGTTTCGGCGACCGTCTCCGATGAAGATCTCCGAGCAGATTGTAGCGGCGTTTCCACCTCGTCCCATCCGATATTCTGCTGTTTGATCGCTATTCCAAGCCCCCGGATAGCCATTGTTTGAATCCGTTCTGATTCGGCATCCCGAGCAGTTTCTAAAAACTCCGCGGCGGCATCAAACTCAACTGATTCATATTTGATACCAACCAAGACTACCCTCACAGCCTCTTCACCAACAGTTTCACAGTCCGCTCGGAGAGCCTTTCTCAGTTGTTCGTTAGCGTCATCCCAGTGGATCTGGTTTTCTTGCAACCCTCCACCGACAGCTCTGACAGCTTCTTTTGCAAGCACTTCCGACTCGGAGTTCTGGATGGATTTGAGAAACTGGTCGACTTGGTTCCACCCGATAGAACCAGTTTGGAGACCAGCACCGATCGCTCTTACCGCCTCTGTAGCGACGGTATCTGATTCGGACTCAATCGCCGTTTCGATGAAATCAGACACGTGGTGCCAAGAGAGTGTTTCGTGTTGTAGACCTGTTTTTGCGGCCGTGATCGTCTCTTTTGCAACGACCTCTGTGCCGGAGCTGCGGGAGGTCAAAAGGAACTCTTCGACCACCTCCCAATCGACAGATCCGTGCTTAAGGCTTGCACCGACGGCGTTGATTACTTCTTCATCTACCAACTGGGAATCTCCCAGTAGTTCAGTAAAATACGAATGTGCAGTAGTCCATTGAATAGCCCCGCCCGCTAATCCGCGGCCAAGTGCTTCAACAGACCCACGCCGTACACCTGTACTGTCATCAGTTACGCCGTGGTCAATCCACGGCTTCACCAGAACCCAATTGATTTTCCGATGAAAAAGGAGTATCCCAACAGCAACGAACGTCTCTTCTCGCAACGCTGCTGAGTTGGAGCGTCGGCCGAAATCAAAGAGTTGACTAGCAAACTTGATTGAAATGTTGTTATTAACGACACCGGTTGCTGTGGCAATGACCACGCGTTGCTGGATAGCCGTAGTACCGTCCTGCCACGCAGTCAAGAGAGCGTTAGACAAATCGAGTGTCGATTGAAATTGCAACCCTGATTGTCGAAGCCAGACATGAACTGCTTCGACAACAATTGCCTGTTCTTTCTGAGAGTCGGCGCGTTGGAACTGTTGTTCAAAAACACCCGGTTGGTGTTGGTGTGCTAATTCATTCGCTTTTTTTGTAATGGTTGTCTGATCAACTGCAGGTGGAGACGGATTATGGTTTTGGCGACTGTCAGTCGTTTCATCAACGGGCTCGATTTCAGTATCTTGGTCTGCTCGTGGATCTTCTAAATCAAGGAACTCCTCTACCTTTTCGAACCGATCGACCGCAAGTTTCGATCCCCCCGATTGAGGATCGACAATCAACTGTTTACTGAACGACTCACGGAACTGGTCGAGGTCTCTTTGTGTATTCTGATTTATTGTTTGAGCAACAGTATCTTGGTCCAAGGCCTTCGCTGCAACGGTATTTACTGCACCAGTATGCTCAATAAGTGCGGTTTCTACGACCGTTGCAAACGTTTGGCGAAGTTCTTCATTGTTCTCGTGTTGCTCAATAACCATCCTTGCAGCTTCGACAGCCGCTGTTTGAACAGCCTCTACCTCATCTTCCAGTAATCTGACGAGGTACGCTTGATGTGATGATACGACATTCAACTTTCGGTCATCAAGCAGAGCAATGACGCCCTCTGGAATCGCCTCACGAACGTTTGGATCGTTCGCTTCTATAACCCGATCCAGAATAGATTCACCGACTAAACGGGAAGCGTGACAACCAGCCAATGCTCGACAGCCACCAATAGCCGCCCCAATTTGGACATCCGTCTGGGGTTCTGTAACTGCATGTTGCAATAGGCTTTTTAATTTGGTAATCGGAGCCGACTTGGCGGTGAGAGTGCTGCCTGCTGCTTTCGCGGCTGCCGCCTGGACCGGAGGTAAGTCCGTGAAGAATGCCCGCTGTAACAGATCAACACACTCGTCGTGCAAAGAGTCATTAGCAGCTACGAACGAACCAACCATCTCGACAGCCGCTGGCGTTGTTTCTGCGTGGCAGTCGTCCCCAGAGACGTATCGTTCGATCTCGGGTATGAGAGTAGCCGCAAACGTCTCTGGCTGTATGTGGGAGCTACACTGACCGAACAAATGAAACACACGCCGTTGAACAGCCGGTGGTGACCGATCAATTGACGATAGCAACGCTTGTATGACTGAGGGGTATCCGATCGCCATCGGACGAACAGATGCGACTGCTTCGAGCGCGTCTAACCCTTTCGTACGGATATCAACTGTCGCAGTATCCCAAAAGGGTTCGACCAGCTCCATTGCAGTGTCGGGGCGTCCGCTCTGCTCAATCATAGAAACAATAGAGGGAACACTGTCTGCGGCAGCCCGGGGATGCTGAGTGACTTCTTCCAAAACAGCATACTTTTGTCGACGAGATTGATGCTCCCCGAGTGGACGGTGAGCCGCCTCACGAATGCGCTTGTTCAGGTCGTCGGTGTAATGAGATGGCATACGAGCGGTAGTTACTGATGTGAGTTGTCGCGGTCGTAGGTGTTCGTGGGACGAATTAGATACTCTAAAATATAAATCCCATTAAAACTAATATTCAGAAAATAACACTATCTGAAGACAGATTATATGTTATGTGGGATCTCCAAAATACACCTCTGTCATATCGTAATAATCGGATTTCCGGATCGCCTCCGCGTTCGTAAATCGGTAGTACACATTACTTCAGGCAGACCCAAGGCAGGCGGCTAGACAAGATGATTAAACATCCGGTTAACAACGATTTAAAATCAGTGAGGAAGACCGGTCCTATCCCCTGATTCGGCTGATCGAAGCCACAACTAACCCAGACAACTGTGGTATTTTGTACTGTTGAGTCCAATTGAAAAACCCAACAGCTGGGACAGCAGCTAGCACATCGAGACACGCTAGACCACCGCGAGCGCACCGATGAATTAAGTAAAATCAATTCATCGCAATGAACAGTAATGGATACAGTTGGGTACTTTTGGTACAATCGTACTGTTAGCCGTTGTACAACATGACTGAGTTTCTACTCGATCCCACTACCATCGAAGACGAAGAGTCACGTGATCGAATTACTCAGCTCAAGAGCCAACTTGAGGGTGTGCTGAACAGTGGGACAAGCGTTCAGACAAGTGAATTAGTAAAACTGCTCGATATCTGTCGAAAGCTGCACGAGTTGTCTCAGGAGGAATCCGAAGCAGTGCAACTAATAGTACCGTCGCTTATCGAGACGATTCGACACCAGATAGGACAGGATCAAAAGTGGTCCTCAGTAGATCAGATGTTACGCGGCGGTACGTCCAGAGAGATACAACGGCTCGCAGTTCAGACAGTGACGGTGGTTGTAGAGCCTAGCCTGATTAATAAATTCCAGTCGTCAAATAGATCGACAGAGGAATTAGTTGAGATATACACATATGCAATCATTCACAGTGATAATAAAGAAACACTCACTGTTGCCCTTGAGGGGTTGAGTCATCTGTGTCGATATGCGCCGGACTACGTTGGTCGCGTCCTTGGAGACCGTGAGTGTATATCCAAGGTCTGTGCTTCAGTAGGAGAATTACTTTTGCGCTTGTCGTCCGAGGAATGTGACCGGATTTCCCATCTGTACCAGTTGTTAGCGTTTCTCTCACTCCATGCAACGGAACAAGTCCTACAAGCCGAGAAGATGCAGGAAGGACTGCGGACGACTATTGACGCTGTTACCCATTCAGATGAAAAATATGAGATATATGATTCGTTTCGTTTGGAGAAGGAAAGAATAAATGTATTTTTTATAGCATTTACATACTCAAGTCTTGACATACCGATGCCTGTCCATGAAGAATCGTATCCCGTGAACGATGAAATATATATTATTTCAAAACTTTANCATCCAGAAACAATATATCCATATCAGTACCCAGAGCCGGTGTATTCATATCTGTACGGGTCTGACGACTGGAATATTGGGATTGTTGGGAAAGCACAATTAATAATCAATAATATTATGAACATCCTGCCTATTTTGGTAGAAGACACCGACTCAGATAACGAATCTACTGGTCAAGATGTATTTAAACATGTAGTTGCTGTGGTTCGGAGAGTTGAGAATAGGCGTAAAATCTATAATAAAGGATATCACGCATTAGGTGAGCTGGCGGCTACGAATCCAGAACTGGTCTCTGATGTGGTATCGCCGCTTGTCGATCAGGTTCAACAAAACAACGGTCAACGCCGAAGTGATGCAGCACTAGCATTGGGTATTGCTGTAGTTAGTGAACCAAAAACATACGAAGAGATCATAAATTTACTCGTTAACCACATACAATCAAAATCATCATCTGATTACGATTATAATATGTACTTACGGTCATTAGCCGAAACAATAGTTGCAAAACCAAATCAAAAGCAGGATATATTTTATTCTCTTTCTGAACATCTATGCGATGCAACTGATGAGGAAGTTCGTGTAAACACTGCACGTGCGATAAGCATAGCAGCCGTAACAGAGCCTGAAACCCCTTCTGAATTAGTTGACGAGCTTGTATCCCGCGCTGCAAAACAGAATACAGCATATACAATTAGAGATGGGATTGTTGACGTACTTCAACATGTGAAAACTGCCACTCAAAATACTACCCAGATGATACGTAATGCAGTAGAGGGGTGTATTCATGGTCCACCGATTCCTACAAGTAACAAAGATGAAATTAGACAAGATCTTCTAATACATTCCATCATCGACCCAGGGAATAGTGAATACAGTATAAGTAGGCCGGACTACCTGATAGATGAAGACGAATCATATAAAAAGGCAGTAGTCGAGACAGTATTGGCCTATCCGGACTGTGCACCCGACGCCACACAACCACTTGTAGAAAAAATGACATTTGACACCTCTAATGGGAAGGCAATTAAAGAAATTTTTGCCTTGGTCTTAATATTTGAACCTAGTAATAAACTCGACATAATAAATATCCTGAGGAAAATACATAGAGAACGATATATAAACAAAGGACCTATATCAGGTGATTTTCATATATCAACACATGCGGAAGAAGAACCTTCGTTTTATCGAGGGGTATTGCTTGGTATCGGTGAAACAGTTCTATCAGATCCTCAGATAGCACCAGAGTCCGTACAACCTCTTATTGATGAAGCGTTTTCTCGTAATGGGGTTTTGAAACACGATTCTGTCTCGATAGCAATAGGCACTATTGTCGTGATGAACGGAGAGACAACCGAGACAGCAATAGAAGCATTACTTGAATGTATTCATGACGACAATAATAATCACTTCACTGTTGAAAGATCGTTGGCGTTAGGTCTAATGATTTATGAAAACCCACATATGTTATCTGATTCTTTCGAACGATTTGTATTCGAGGACATATCCCCCCAAGAGCAAAATGCTCGTTCGAACGTCATTAACGGGCTTGGAAAATTAAAGAAAAAAGATTTCAGAACAGAGAACGATCCTATAGAACACCTAATAAAAGAAATCCAACATACTGAGAGGATACATCTTAGACGGCATGCGTTGACATATAGCTTGGGAAGTCTTATATTAGCATCTCAAAATATCGCACCAAAATATCTTGAACGATTTATCGACAGAACACAGAAAGAGAATTACAAAATCAGTAGAACAGCAACGGAAGCAATAGGTGAAATGTATTCGTCTACTCGGGATACGCCAGAAAGAATAGTTGAAGAATTTGTTATTTCAATTCAAAATTATAAAATGGAACCAAGACATGGAATTCTTCCAGGTTTGCACTGGATATTAGCTGTTTTGGGAGAAATCGTGATGTCATTCCCAAATACAGCACCCAATTCCGTCAACCCGATTATAGAGTGGGCTGAAAATTCCGAAGGGGTGACGTACCAAGCAGCAGTTGAGACACTTGGAGCAGCAGTTGCAGGAGTAATGGAAAATTTCCTTTTTGAAGCATTAGAACTATTTTTTAACGAACATAGATCGGGAGTTTTTGAAAAAGCCAAATCACTTCCAAAAATTGCGAAATCAGATATTATAGATGGAAGAACATATTTTAAAATAGTTGGACAGGCAAATGAAAGTGACTCCGAGCAACGAATCAAACCGTATTTAGAAGTCGATGACGCAGGACGTGAATACTTTTTCGAAGCAATAGAGGTTTTGTCCACTCAAATAAATCCGTCCGATTTTCCTAGGCTACGTGAAGAAATTCAATCTATACTGGCCGATAACGGAACACTCCAGACCGCCGATCGAATTGCCGCGATTGGTATACTGTCGAATGTTGGTGAATCACCTGTCTAAGAATCCACCACCACAGTCGGAAACACGCGCGGTCAGATCCCAGACAGCAGTCTCCGCTACCGCTCACACCCGACAGAGACGAGTGACTCCCCAACTCGTGTTTTGTAATGAATTGTGGCTAAAGTCTCTCGTCAGACTGTATCAGGACCAGCCGAAACGAGGACGAGAGTGTTGCTGAATCAATACTTTTCGGTGTCGGAACTAGTAATGTACAAGCCCGATACCCTCAATCCTGGCTCACCGGCTGCGGATGCTGCTTGTCACCGTACAGTGTAAACCGGCGATTGATTTCGATACTCCCGTCTGGCTGGACGTAGCCCATCTCGTCGAGCCCTGACTGGTCTCCAAGGAATCGCGCCGCGACCGGATCGGCAATCAGGTAGGTTACGCCATCAGCCTCAAAGAAATGGAACCTGCCCGACGAGATCACTCCGGTTTGATTGTAGTACTCACTCAACACATCGATAACGCGCTGAGGATCGGTCTCGAATCCGCATTCGACGAAGGCGTGACTCCCCCCACCAGTGACCTGCTGAGCCGCGGTGATGCGTGCCTGGATTCCGGCCTCACGGTACAGCGCGTACAGCAGTAGTGATTGGTCGGCGCAGTTGCCGCCGTTCTGGAGCGTCTCGGTGGGGCTGTGATTGAGACCGCCCTCCAACTCCTCGCCGTACTCGGTTCGTGTGTGAACGAACCTTTGGAGGGCGGCTGCCAGCCGGATCGTCTCCACGGTGTCGTCTCCAGCCGTACCTGGGTCGGCCTCTCGGCTGTCGTCGGTCACCCAGGCAGGGGTGTGCTG
>SL_4KL_010_BRINEDRAFT_10002267_pt1 | contig 10849 bp, 11 predicted proteins | sample SodLak_010_BRINE_2_FD_10664 | JGI IMG/M metagenome (IMG submission 10664) | reverse complement strand
AACGAAGTGTCATAGCCAGGACGATCACTGCACGTACCACGACGTCAACGTCACCCTCGGACAGACCACCGAGGAAGACTCTGAAACGACGCTCTTAGACGTCAATCTCAACGATTCTTGGAATGAGACAGCAGCGACTCTCGAGGAGACCGAGGCGATCACTGACGACGCGACGGTCGTCAGTGACGCCGAGAATGCGCTCGTCGATGCGTTCGAGAATGGTGACCGATCTCACCAGCTCGANCTNGTTCACGTCGGTCGAACGCTCGGGTACAAGCTCTGGAAAGACGATGCGTTTCCGCTCTCCGAGCGGAAAGCGATCGTCTCTGGNGTNACGNATGATCTGTTCCATCTGAAGAACTCTGTCGCACTNCATGCACCGAGGAATGAGCGTTTGGCGATCCGCGAGCGGATCGACCAAACGCTCGAGAACCTTCGGAAAGAAGCCTGGAGGTTAGAGCGTCAAGACTCCCCAAAAGCAGCGGCGTACCTCCGGGAATGGGCGGAAGCAACCGTGACGTTCGCGGAACTCGCGCTTGACCAACAGCAGGTTCCGTGGACATCGAACGTGGTCGAACGAGCCATGGGTGAAGTTTCGAAACGGTGTAAGAATCAATGGATGCGGTGGTCAGAAGCGGGGCTAGAGTCGCTTCTCTGGTTGAATCTGGTGCAGTATGCCGATCCCGAGCAGTTCGCGGCGTTCGCCGACGAACTGCTTGAGCGCTCAGCCAAAACAGCCATCACAATGGAGGTGTCAACTGAAGCTACCAGAGGCGAACTCTAGACGACTTTGGGACGGGACCAGCAGTGAGGTCACGACACACCTCCTCTAACAGCGTATTTCTACCTGGTGAGGGTTGTTTGGCTTCCTGATACAGCAGTTCAGGAATGTTTGGCGGTGGAAACCCGTAGAGATCGGCCAGCTCCATCAGGATCAGCTGGGCGTACGACCGGAAGGTGGTCGCCCAGCGTTCAGTCGGGAACGAAGCATCCTCTCCGCGTTCTTCGGCGTGATCAACCAAGATGCGGAGGATGGCCCTGCTGACCACCAGCGTCAGCAGGGCCGCTGTAATCTGGATCTTCACGATGTGTTCTTTCGACGTGTTGAACTTCTCCAGAGCGTACCGCGACTTCAGTTCACGAAATAAGAGTTCGACTTCCCATCTTGCTCGATACAATATTGCGATTTGTGAGGGAGAGTACTTCCCACGCGGGAGATTTGTGAGATAGAGATGGTAGTTGTCGGTGTCCGCAACGAGGACACCGACAACGCGGAACTGTTTGCTGTCTGTCGAGCGCGTGTTGTTGTACTCACGGCGCTTGAAGCTGACTTCCACGTCGACGTCGATATACTGGCGATGCAGGTCTCCGACTACGTCGAAGACCTGCTCGCCTTCGATATCGATAGAATTGCCACGAAGCGTTTGTGCAGCGTTCGTGATAAGCGGGTTCGAGCTCCGTTTCAGCCGGCTCAGGAAGAAGCCATCGTTCTCGTCAATGAGTGCAAAGCGGCGGTATTTGAAAAAGCCCAGATCAAGCAGAAAGAGGCGGCCACGCATCCAAAAGCCGGTTTCGAAGAGTGTACTCTCGTGGGTAGTTTCGTCGGTGATCTCGTCGGAGATCACCGACTGCTCGGTAACGTTATGAACGAGATACAGCATCACACCAGAAGCGTCCTCGTGACTGATTCCAACGAAGTACGCTTAATCACGGTTGGTCGACCCTTCTTTTGGATTGATCTGCGCAGTAATTGCCCAAGAAGAACTGATACAATTCACACATTACCAGAAAATAGACACAAACTAACGGCTCAGAGACATACAGGAGATAGCAGTAGCTCAAGATCTGCAAACTGACCAGTAGCGGGTTATTAGTCCGGCGGTGGCTTCTCTTCGAGACCGAACATACCCTCAGCGACTGCAAGGAATCGGCTTGCAGTAACAATTGGCGTATATTCAGGATCGTCCTCAACAGAGAGTTTTACAAGGAGATCGACTAGCCGCCAGCAGTTGTAGAGCGTGGCAGCAAACGCGAAACCGAAATACCGCATAGCGTGATTCTTGCTACCCGAGCGAGGGAGAAAATGGCCGACCTTCTTGTAGCCGTTCTCGATTCCCCACCGTCGACCATACTTCCGAACAATTCGGGCAGCACCGTGGCGTTGCTCTCGTTCCGAAATTGCATCGCGCCCAGCTGCACCTCGGTTGTCTGCCAGTGCATCGTTCGTCTCGAAGACGGTATACATCTGAGAGCTGTCGACGTCTTCTTCATCTTCTCTCTCCTCAGCGTGGATCTCATCGAGTAACGACTCAAACGGTGACTCGGCGGGCATCTTTGTACCGGTGGCATCCTCAAAATCCGACAGTAACTGTTGTCGGTGGCTATCGTCTGTCTCATCTTCGTCTTTCTTTTTGTCGTCGAAAGCTATGTGAGGAACATAGACCTTCTTCCGAGTCGGCATACCCTGTCGATCTTCCTCTTCGACAATACGCACTGCCTCGTTATTGCGCCACATCTGGCGCATCCGACGCTTATCATCTGTATTCCGACTTTTTCGGTTCATGTACGTCACACCGTGTTTCTCGGCAGTGTTTTTCACTGCTTCAGAATCGTAACCGGCGTCCATGTAAACACGCTCGATACCGTCGACCATTTGGGTTGCAGTGCTGAGGAGATCGTCGACGATATCACCGCGAGCATATCCTCGGTGGACTGGAACAGCGTCCAACACCAGTGGGATGTCGAGACCGACGATTTGGACTGACGCCCACTGGAAGTAGTACTGTGTGCGTCGATCATTGTCGTTCTTGTAGCCGAGAATCCAGTCTTCAGCATTACTGCCGTCTGGGTTTCGTTCGACTTCACCAGTCCATGGATGACCTTTTGTCTGATCGATAGCGACCTCTATTTTCCCAACGAGTTCACCCTTACGCCGTGCTTCCCGAATGAGGTCTTCAGCGACCGAACGGTGCAGGTTCCGAATCTCGCTTACGTTGAATTTCTGCAATTCTCGTCGATGTGTACTGGGGTAATGAACCCGATCATGCCCCGATTTTGTCATCATGTTCCCGAGGCCGCTTTCGGGAAATTCGTCGTCACTGGCTGTTGCAAGGTAGGCATGGGCGTCAAAGAAAGTCGCTTCTGGAATCTGCCAGTTGTGATGTCGTTTTAGCTTCCAGTGGTTCAGCACCATTGGTCGCGCATGTTCCCAAACGTCAGCAGTTTTTTCAATGGTCAACTCCCGAACTGTCGGGTCGTCTTCACTCGGTTCTTCTACCTCGACATCTTTCGGGAGAAACACCTTTTCGGGAGCGGGGAAGCCTTGATCCCGGCAGTGTATGACTAACCCCTCAGCAATAACTCTACACGCGCCGCGCATCCGAGGCGTGAACTGTTCTTTCCAAATCTTCCTGAATTGTGTGTATCCGGGTGTTTCTGGCTTTTCTGCTTCGAATTGAGTCTCTGCATCATCGTCTGTAAATCCGAAACAGGCCGCGAACTCTGGGTTGGATTCAAAAAATGATATAAGTTCACTGTGGTTGTATCCTCGTGCTTCTCGGAAGATGTGAGCTCTGAACCAGCATTCGATTGGGATGTAGTTGTGGTGCCACTTTGCGCGATCATCTGGCAATTCCGGATCAAATGAGAGACAAACAATCATATAACCAACTGTTGGTGGCTCCATACTCAGATACTGCTTGTCAAGTGATACTGTGATTTTATCATCCTCAAGATGGATCGTCTGAGACCAGTCTAACCAGCCAGAATAAGCATTTGGAGAGTGTTGTTCTACAGAAGACATCGGTTAGTCCAGTTTTGATATTATGTAATAAAAACCTTCGCTGAAAGAAGGAACGCAGCTCATTAGCGTGCCTAGGGGATGAGTCCAATCAGATCCCATATCAAATCGACTTATATCAGTTTCGATGTGTGATATACTGCGAACGCATATCAAGCAGTTCGTGATGAAAGCCGACGGAGATGTCGATCACGACGATCTCGTTGAGCACCTCCAAGACGGCGGCGCAGCAGAGAAACAAATTGACCACTGGATATCGAAGTGTCTCGAGAGGAGCGATATCAGTGAACCAGAGGAAGGAGTTTACCGGGGGTAGATCGGTCGATAAGGCGGTCTATCAACTCACTTCTGTCGCTCTTAACGTCTCTAGATACTGGTTGATGGTGAGGACATTTCGGAGAACCTGTTGTCGTTGTCCGATAAAGGTTATTTGACAAAATATTGTATTAATGAACACAAAATCATATTTACGCTGTCGCATAAAACCGTACGATTACTGGTGAAAATTATGTGTGTTACAAAAATAAAACAACATATTTGGTGTGAGGGATCGTTTATGAATAAGATTTATAAGATGGTATGCTGACAGAACATCATGCTCCAGCCGATTAATGAGTATCTGATTTTCCTATTAGCAGCCGTCCTCATAGTGAATGCTATTTATATGGCTCGAGTCATTTACGTGGATGCGAAAAAACGTAACACCAAGCTTTTCAGTCCAGTTTTGTGGAGTATAGGTGTAATATTTGTGCCCTATCTTTTTGGACCCCTCTATGGGTTCTATGCCTCAAAGAGTGGTAAGCGAAATTCCCCAATTAAGAATCATGAGTTATGGACAGTCTGGCTTTTCATGACACTATTAGCTGCAACCACAACAGTCGTACTCTTACTAGCACCCAATCCTGAAACAAATCTTCAGTATAACCTCCTATCAATAATATTATATGGTATGTTATTTTACTACCTAATCTTCAAAAAAGATCTATTCGGTACTATTTATGAATTTGGTACCAAAAATGATGATTTGTGAGACTAAGCGATTGTCTTGCTTTCAGTCCAGATCAATTATCAAAGAATCAAGATTCAAGAACCTCTGAAAACTGTCAATTCTAGCAACGCTTGCTGTTACTGTTCCCGGGCCATAGGCATCTACCTCAACAAAGGTACGAACTCCGACTCGATAGTTACCTGGTGAAGAAATAGATTGTGTATCACTAGTTGTCCCACTGTCACTTTCGCTAATCCCGCCAGCAAATGTACTACTTTCATCAAATATGATATTTTCGCTTAGATTCTCATCCGCGTCAAGATCTCTGATAATCCCGTAACCAGCAACTTGTGCTGACGCAGAGCCCAAAACACTGTAGGCACAGGCGTAGTTGTAGTTATAATCAACGTTTAATTGATTAACACTTGAGTCAAGCTCTAAATCAACGAAAAGGTCCGCAGCAGTAGCTTGCAACCCAGCACCGGTGGCATCAATAGCAACTTGACCCTCAAAATCCGATTCAAGAGTACGTACGACGGTACTGCCAACCGCGGCACCGCCACTATTTTCTTCACTGCCCTCGGCTTCGGTGAAAATTAGTGTGTCACCTGTTGAGGCAGACAATGGAGAGACAATTGAATTATCAAGCGAATCCGCTGTACTTGACGTGCTCAACATACTGGGGCTTGAATTTGATCTCCCTGTGGACGAATTTCTTTCATTACGACCTGGGTTGTCATCAGGACCTCGGCCAGGGTTGTCATCAGGACCTCGACCGGGATTTGAAGTTGGTCCAAGGCCTCTATTCCCAACAACATCCCGCTCAGCAGCGGACCGTTCTGGAGGCTCCTCTTTAGAACTCGTATATTCAGACCCACTAATATCCCAAATAAGCGTATCACCATCTAATTCGTTGTCTATATTTTTGACAGTGTCATCATCATATGTGAGCTTTTGACTGAATGTTTCGTCAGAGTGTTGCGTAATGTCTACGTCTTGGACGGGCCCGTAATTTTTTTCCCATCGGTCGAGGATCTGAGTCACAGGGTGAGCCCCATTCTCATCCGAGGTTGGAAGATCGCTGTTGTTTGCCGCTACAGGTGATGATCCGGCGAGGACCAGAGCAGATGTAGCACCGACGTATTTTATGAATTTACGCCGTTTCGGTACCGACTTCATGCCATTTTTATCGGACATAAATTTGTTAACTAAGATAGTATGATATTAATCTACTGGTGTGTATTCTTATTGCCGGTGAAATTTCAATGACAACTTCCTCGGTATTAGCAGTCTACTGGGGCTATACCACAGTCAGTAACCACTATACACATCTCTGATGCGTCAGATGCAATAGTCTGGGATCGTTATTCGAGTGCTTGGGGGAAGGGCAGTCCGAGATCTCAATCGCCCGGCGTACAAGCTCTCCCCACAGTGATAATTACCTACTTTGCCCATCTTGTATTGAAAAAGTCGTATGCAGGGACTGGGGCAAAACGCTCGAATTGCTCGACTCCCTGGCCCCTGTCCCGCTCCGAACACAGTGTTTCGCTATATATAGAAGCTAAGTAGAGCACCTAGCAACGCCAGTCTCTATTCGAGAGACAGAGGTCTTTCGAATCACTCTGGATTAGGCAATGGTCTCTATCAAATCCAAGCGATAATCACCTACTTCGTTGGAATCAATCGTGAGTGGCTTCGAACTCGGAGAGGAGCTGCTGTAGTCGGAAGATAGTGGCATCAGCAGCGACTACATCTTTGAACCGGTCGAACTCTGGAGAGACGTGGTGAGGAACAGCGACTTCGTCAAGTGCGTGTTCGAGGAGTTGAGAGAGGAGGTCGTGGAGGTTCTCGGTAAAGCGGTCATAGAAGCTGGAAGCGACGATGGACTGGTTGGTGGCAGCGTTGTATGCGCGGCGATAGTCGGCGATGGAGCGGGTTTCGCCGCCGACGGCGAAACCCACCGCAAGCGTCCACACCAGCATCCTGATGTCGATGTCACGATCCCGTTCGACGATCCCGCACTCGCGTGCGCGGTCGTCGATGAAGTCCGATGGGAACACCGAAGTCAATAGCGTTCGAACTGCGTCTGGGGAGAGTTTCATTCCACTTACCCTCCCCATCTCATCCTAGTGCGATAGTTTCGGCGATCACCGCGCAGTCATGCGGTTCTACTGCTTATCCGAATACGGATGGATGTCGCACTAACAACCCGCGATGCCATTTCTCTATTGGGAAGGATACGCTTTCAAGGAGCTCAATGCTTTCCAAACCACTCGTGCGGATCGCTCGAATCGAACACGCGAACACTGGCTCAATCTGCGTTTATTACTTTGAAGTCGTCACCGATCTGAACGAGGTATTCCAGTTCGTAGCCCTCGTCGGTAACGTTCGACTCGGCGCTCTCGTTCCGATCGACGACGACAATGAGTCGTTCAGCGACGCCGCCGACTTCTTCGACGAGCTGGGCGGTTTCCAGAATCGTTTGTCCTGTCGTCGAGACGTCCTCAACGATCGCGACGCGCTGTCCTTTCTCTATCGTCCCTTCGATACGGGCCTGAGTCCCACTATGTTTCTCACCTTTTCGGATGTACGCGGCATCAATTTCCGTCTCCAACGAAATGGCGGTCACGAGCGGAATCGCTCCCAGTTCGGGACCTGCGACCACGTCGATGTTTTCCTCGGAGAGCATGCCGCTGATCTCATCTGTAATCTCCGAGAGAATGGCAGGTTTCGTCTCGAACACGTACTTATCGACGTAGTAATCTGTCAATTGACCGTTGGAGAGTTTGAACTTGCCCCGCTTGATAGCGCCACTGTCTTGGATTAGCGTTGCAATATCCGTCATTATCCAAAATACATGTTCCCTCCTGATAACCGTTATCGTTGTCGCGCCAGTTCCGGCTGCCCTCCTTCTTAGCGGTTATTCGTACTCAATGAGCGTCCTAGCGAGTGTTCGCGTGGCATCTTCTATCGCTTTTTCAGTTGTTTTTTCGTTTGGATTGTGACTCACACCGTCGACGCTGGGAACAAACAGCATACCCGTCGGAATCCCCGCCAGCTGAAAGTTCATCGCGTCGTGTCCCCCTCCGCTGGGCATGACCTGGTAATCGGTTTCAACGCGCTGAGCTCCGGATTCGAGAGCCGAGACGACGTCGTCATCAAGGGTGACAGGTTCGGTTCGATCGATTAGGGTTCGCTCGACCGTCACCTCTTGCGAGTCTGCGATGCGCTCAACCTCTTCCAGTATCGTCGATTCGACGTTGTCGCGGTAGTCGATGTCTGCACTCCGCAGGTCGAGCTGGAACGTCACCTCGCCACAGACCTGGTTTATCGACCCGTCGACGGCCGTCACTGTACCAACAGTCCCAACGATATCGCCCGCTTCGGCAGCGTTTGACGCCTTTTCTTCGATGGAGACGATCATCTTGCTAGCGGCGGTAAGCGCATCCTGGCGGAGTTCCATCGGCGTCGCCCCGGAGTGGTCGTAATCGCCCGTAACCGTAAACTCGTACCGAACGGGGGCCCGAATGCTCGAGACGACGCCGAGGTCGTCGCCGCTCTCTTCGAGTACGCGTCCCTGTTCGATGTGGATCTCTAGGAATGCGGCGACCCGATCGAGATCGATCGACGGCTCCGAGAGGTTCTCCGGCTGAAAGCCGACTTTCTGCATCGCCCGCCAGAGCGGGATATCGTTCTGATCGACCGCCGAAAACGTGTTAACGTCGAGCATCCCGATCGCCGCCCGACTTCCGATCGTGTGGTGGCCGAACCGTGCTGACTCCTCAGCTCGAAAGACGGCGAGCGTGGGTGGGTACGCCAACTCGGCGTTCGATTCGTACACTGCGGTTATCGCCTCAAGCGATGCGACGACACCGAGTGCGCCGTCAAGATAGCCACCGTTAAACACGGTATCAAGGTGGCTTCCCGTAAAGATCGAGCGTTCGGCGTCCGGGTCTGGGGTCGCGAATACGTTCCCGATCGAGTCCTCTTCGACCACATATCCGTTAGGGAGTTCCTCGAGGAGGTACTCGAACGCCTCGTTTTCTGCCTCACTGTAAGCCGGTCGCGTTACACCGCCGTCGGATGTTGCACCGATATCACTTAGCTCGTCGAGGCGACGTTGCACTCGGTTGACGTCGATATACTTTCGTAGCTCTTTCGGGGTTACTGGCATGGTTGAAATGTGCTTCTTTATCTGAGGAACTCGTAACTAGTTCTCGACTTATAATTAATGTACCGGTAGCGGGGTAGCAAAACTTGGTTGAAGAAATAACGTTCTGAGGTGTACTATGTCTATATCTCAATACGTCGAACAAGAACTATTATTTGGAAAACAGACCGGGCTCTGCTGTGTGTTCAGCTCTTATGCGGGCTATTTGGGCAAATCACATCGAGGATTCAGGTCGGTTAATCGAAAATCGACTAGTCGTCGAACCGGACGTTGCTTTCGATGACACCTATCCAATCGGGTGACAGCCGAGATTAACGGTTGCTCGAGGATGTGAGAGACCACCGCGTTCGGATCAGTACGGTCGTTCGAAGGTAGGCGCTCGATCCTCTCGCATCGCATCTCGCACCTCCCGCGATTCGGGTGCGTCTTGACACGTCCAGCGGGCGTCGAGCGTGGCCTGTACGTGTGCTTCGTAGGATGAGATTGTCGGGTCGAACAGGGATTTCGACTCGTGGAGTGCGGTAGCCGGCTTGTTACGCAGTCGGTTGGCCAACGCCCGAGCACGGTTCATCAATTCGTCCGCCGGAACAGCATCGAGGGCGAGTCCCCACTCTACGGCGGTCTCGGCGTCGATATCGTCGCCGAGAAGCGCGGTTTGCTTGGCGCGCGCTTCTCCGATCAATCGAGTGAGCTACCACGAGCCGCCGGTTGCGGGGGTGAACCCGGCGTTGACGTGACCGTCTCTGAAAAACGATTCATCGGTCATGAGGCGAAAATCACACGAGAGTGCCAGTTCCATTCCACCACCGACTGCCGGGCCATTTATCACTGCGATCGACGGCTTGCGGCCGACGTACAGGTGTCGCATCACGCTGGCGACTTTGTTCAGGCGTTCCGCCTCCGAGAGTCGGTAATCGCTCTTCGTTCCCGCCCGAAGATCGCGTCCGGTACAGAATCCGGGCCCGTTCCCGGTGAGGAGGATAACGTAGACCGACTTGTCATCGACAGCCTTCTCGACGGCGTGGTTCAATTCGATCAGCGTATCCTCGGTATAGGCGTTCATCACGTCCGGGCGGTCGAGTTCGATTTCGGCGCGGCCATCAGTAACGTTGTAATTAACGTCGTTGGTCATCCATCGATTGATACGATTCGCCGCGAGAAATGTGTTTGGAGATCGAACACCTCGCCGTTGATGGAAGTGGTGTCCAATTGAACTGACAACTTGTCTTATGGGAACGAGCTAAGAATTACCGTTCGCAGTAGACGGGTTCTCGACGGGATTTCGAAGTCACAGTGAAGTGCGTTCTATAGACGTAGTTGGATAGCGACCCGCCGTCAGACCGAATTCGTAGCAGTCTCATGATTGGTCTCTCAATGGTGAACCAAGTGTGTCGCTGGGGATTGGCGGATCGCCGGAATCGATAGATTCCGCGATCCGCACTGAGAACAGTACGCATCTCCGCCAGCAACTCGCAATTCAAAAGCTCGAGAACCGCCTTCTCCGTCGTCAACTCGCTGCACAGCAACGGCAGATCGAACAACTCGAGACTCGCCTCAAGCGGTACGAAAACCCAAACACACCACCCAGTAAGCAGGGTGGCGCGGCTGGATCACCTGGCAACGATGACTGCGACGAGGAAGAGAACGAAGACCAGGGGGACGACGCTGGCGGCGACGCTGACGCCGCCAGCGACTCCTCTCCAGGGCGTGACGAAGGTCACGAGGGAACAACTCGACCACCTCCGGAACCAGAGGAGACTATTCGAGTAGATCAGGGATATTGCCCAGACTGTGAGCAGACTCTCTCTAACCCGGACAGCTACGTCTCACGGACGATTATCGATATACCACTCCCCATTCCAACCACTGTCACCGAGTACGAACTCGGCAA
>SL_4KL_010_BRINEDRAFT_10002266_pt1 | contig 10851 bp, 9 predicted proteins | sample SodLak_010_BRINE_2_FD_10664 | JGI IMG/M metagenome (IMG submission 10664) | reverse complement strand
AGCGGAGTCGTTCTTGGAACGTCATTGTTGGGCCTCCAGTTGCGTCTACTGTAAATAAAGCAGTTCCCGCATAAGAACCTTTTCCCAGTCGTTCACCGTAGTGTTCAGATAAGCTGATTCCATGCGAAAGCGAACGATCTGAGCCACTCGTCAGCAGTTTCTGCTTCGGCGTTGCTGAAACAATTCGAGAAACTGGTAGTTCGACGTTTTATCTCACGAAAAACACGTTCGACGCTGTTCCGATTTCCATGTCGTTCGTATCTGAAATCGAGGTCATGTTTGCGACAGGCTCGCTGAAGTGAAGCTGATCCATCTACGAGAACAGTTGCATTATCAATGTCGTGTTTGTCACGGAGATTAGCGAAAAACCGATCTGCGAGAGCGTTATTTGTCGTCGGTTCAAGCTGTGTATGAAGCAGATCGTTCGTTTCCGGATCAACAGCAGCGTACAGCCAATATTGTTCATCGTCAAGCCGAATCACAGTCTCATCGACCGCAACGTGATTCGGACTTCGACCAGATTCCGGCTGTAGATCGGCTTTGTGAACCCAGTTATGAACGGTGGATCGAACTCTTTCAACACCGAATACCTCAAGAAACGAAACAGTATTCGAAAGCGATAGTCCTGCTAAATGAAGCTGAATACTGAGCTTCATCAACAGCCGTGGTGTTGCCTCTCGCTCCACAAAGTCTAAGTTGATCTCGTCTAAACAGCCGCTGGGGCGGTCGTTTTCGGGCATAGATCACTTTGAAAACGCACCGCCTCACCTTTCAATCCTTATCTGAACACCGCCGTCCATGGAACCGAACACCTTACCCATAGCCGTCGCTAAACCGGGTTTAATGAGTACCCTGCTGTGGGTCCTGACGGGGATCCTCGCGTACACGGCGGTCGCGATGTGGCTCCGAAACCGAGGGATCCTTCCCGAATCCGTCCGGGTCTCCGGTCCGCTGGCGACGATCCATACCCGCCGTGGTCGCGACTTCCTCGATCGGCTCTCACGGCCGAAACGCTTCTGGCGGGCGGTCGCAAACCTCGGGCTCGGCGGCGCGCTCGTCGCGATGGTCGGCTCGTTCCTCCTCATCGTCACCTCCGGGATCTCGGCGATAGCCGCCCCGCAGCCGGCGGCGATCCAGCAGCCACAGAACTTCCTGATCATCCCCGGTGTCAACGAGTTCCTGCCGCTTGAGGCGGCCTTGGAGATCGTGATCGGCCTGCTCGTCGCGATGGTGATACACGAGGGGGCCCACGGGCTCCTCTGTCGCGTGGAGGGGATCGACATCGAGTCGATGGGGCTCGTGTTCTTCGCGTTCCTCCCGGTCGGCGCGTTCGTCGAGCCGGACGAGGAGACGACCCGCGAGGCCTCCAGGGGCGCGCGCGCCCGGATGTTCGCCGCCGGCGTCACCGCCAACACGTTGTTGACCGTCGTCGTCTTCGCGCTACTTTTCGGCCCGGTCGTCGGGGCGATCTCCGTCGCACCGGGGTTCGCCGTCGGCGAGGTGAACCCCGGGTCGCCGGCCGAGGAGGCTGGGATCGTCGACGGTGACCGCCTCGTCGCCGTCGAGGGCGACCCGGTCGAGACCGCCGGGGAGTTCGAGGCGGCGATCGCCGACGCCGACAGGGAAGTGACGGTCACCGTCGATGACGGCGAGTCCGAGCGTGAGGCGGATGTCGCCCGCGAGCTCCAGATCGTCGGCTCCGCCGGCGGCAACCCACTCGGCGTGACGATCACGGATCGTCCGGTGACGATCGAGGCGGTGAACGGCGAGCCCGTGGGCACCGAACGGGAGTTCTTCGAGATCGTCGGCGACGACGAGACCGCCGTCGTCGAGACGGACGCCGGCGAGGTCGACGACGACGCGGAGAACGCCACGGAGATGCCCATCGGGGCGTATATCATCGAGGTTCAGCAGGATGGTCCGCTCCATGACGCCGGTGCCGAACTCGGCGAGCCGCTGACGATCGTCGAGATCGATGGCGACCGGATCCGCGATGACGACGACCTCGCCGCCACGTTGGAGGCGCGGGAGCCGGGGACCGTCGTCGATGTCGTCGCGTACACGGGAGCGGACGAGCGCGTGACCTACGAGGTCGACCTCGCGCCGCACCCCGATCGGGAGGGTGGCTTCCTCGGCGTCAACATCTTCCCGGGCACGAGCGGGCTCGACCTCAACGACTTCGGTGTAGCCGAGTACCCCGCCGGGGCGTACCTCGAACTGCTCGGCGGCGACGCCGGTGGGGCGGCCGACGACGTCGCGATCGGCGGGCTCGTCGACTCGCCGCTCGGGCTCGTCTTCGTGACGCTCATCCTCCCGCTCGGAAGCCTCTTCGGGCTGCCGTTCAACTTCGCCGGCTTCAACGGAGGGGTCACGAACTTCTTCGTGATCGAGGGGAGCCTCGCGGTCCTCGGCGGGGGCGTGTTCCTGCTCGCGAACCTGCTGTTTTGGACCGGCTGGATCAACATCCAGCTCGCGCTGTTCAACTGCCTGCCGGCGTTCCCGCTCGACGGCGGACGGATCCTCCGGATGGTCGCAGAGGCGATCGCGAGTCGGCTTCCGCTCGGGGATAGACACGCGGCGGTTCGGACGGTGACGGTCTCCTCCGGGCTGCTCATGCTCTTCGGGCTCATCGTGATGATCTTCGGGAACCAGATCATGGCCGCGCTCGGGTTCGTCTGAGCCGGGGCCCATTCCGTGGACCGAAGTCGGAAGCGACACCCCGAGTTTTATCGCTGCCCGAGGGAATTCAGGTATATGAGACACGCACAGGGACCGCTCCTCAGTATCGATGTCGGCGAGCGAACCGCGACGACNGAGCCGATAGACGACGTGCTTACCTCGTTCATCGGCGGCCGTGGGCTCAACACCCGGCTCGCGTACGATCGCATCCCCTTCGACGTCGATCCACTCGGACCGGAGAACCGCCTGTACCTCTCGACGGGGCCGATGCAGTACTCGCGGACCTCCTACACCGGCCGGATGGCGGCAACGGCCGTCTCGCCGCTCACGAACGGGATCTGCTCGTCGAACGCCGGCGGCTTCCTCTCGCGGAACTTTACCGGCGCGGGATACGCGGCCGTCGAGATCGTCGGCGAGAGCGACGAGCTCCTCGCGATCCACGTCCGCGAGGCCGACGAGGACGGCACGCCGAACGTCACCTTCGAGCCCGTTCCGGACCTCGCAGAGGCGGAGACGTCGGCGGTGTCGACGTATCTGGGCGACGAACACGACCTCGAACCCGAGAACGTCTCCTGCATCGGCCCGGCCGGCGAACACGAGGTCCGTTTCGCGTCGATCATGACCTCCGACACCCGAGCGTTCGGCCGTGGCGGGTTGGGGGCTGTCCTCGGCTCGAAGAGCGTCAAGGCGCTCACGTTCGCGGGGGAGGCCGACCCGGGGATCGACATCGAGTGGCCGGGGGATGCGGGGGAGGTCCACCGTGAGGCCGCCACCTCCGATCACATCATGAAACGACAGGGGACCACGAGCGTGACCGAGTTGGCGAACGCGGTCGAGGCGCTGCCGTCCTACTACTTCTCCGAGCAGTCCTTCGAGGGGACGGAAGGGATCTCGGGGGACCGCGTCGAGGAAAAGAAGTATAAAAAGGGGACCTGTTCACAGTGTGCGTTCGCCTGCAAGCTTCCGACCCGCGATGAGGGGACCGGGATCGAAACGGAGGGCCCGGAGTTCGAGACGGTGATGGCGTTCGGGTCGAACGCCGGGATCGACGACATCGTCGACGTGATGCGCTCCAACGAGCTGTGTGACGAACTGGGGATGGACACCATCTCCTGTGGCGACGTCGTCTCGATGTTCCTCGCCGCCGAGGACGAGTTCGGCAACGAGACGCTCGTCCACTCGCTCGTCGAACAGATCGCCTATCGCGAGGGCGTCGGCGACAAGCTCGCGGAGGGCGTCCATCGCGCCCACGAGGAGTTCGGCGTCGACGACTGGACCGTCAAGGGGCTCGCGTTCGCCGGCCACGACGGCAGACAGCTCAACGGGCAGGGGCTGGCGTTCGCGACCTCGAACCGGGGTGCCGACCACATGTACGGGGAGTTCTACCCGTATGAGTACCCGCTCGTGGGCAAAGACGACGCGCTCGACCCACACGGATTGGAGGGGAAGCCACCGAAACTCGTCGCGAAAGAGAACCGGAACGCCGTGCTCGACTCGGCGGTCGTCTGTAAGTTCTCGCGCGGGACCGTCACCGACGAGCGACTGGCGCGGCTGCTCGATACGGAGTATGAGACCCTCATCGAGATGGGTGCGCGGGTCGTCGAACTCGAACGGGCGTTTAACAACGCGCGCGGCTTCGACCGCGAGGACGACACGCTTCCGTACGAGATCGACGGGTTCGATGCGGCCCTCTCGGAGTACTACGCCGAGCGGGGATGGAACGACGACGGCACCGTCCCGGGGTATCAAGCCGGGGAGGTCGCGGCCGTCTCCGACGACTGAGCGGCCACTCCCTACCCCGGCCGTCGCTTCAGGCTATCCCTCCATGTCGAAGTCCTACGAGCCCTCACGCCGGTCCGTCGGCTCCCTCGTCGGGGACGACCTCGACACCCCGAAACTCGAACCGGGCACCACCGGCGTCGGCGTCCACGATCGACACGGACCAGCCGTGCGCGCGGGCGATCTCGGCGACGATCCGGAGCCCGAAGCCGGTCCCGTCCGGATTCGTCGTCACGCCGGGTTCGAACACCTGATCGCGGATCTCGGGATCGATCCCTTCCCCGTCGTCCGCGACGTAGAACCCGTCGCCGTCGGCGAGGGGGCCGACCTCGATGGCGAGTGTGTCCGCTCCACTCCCCTCGTCCGCCCTCCCGTCATCAGCCGTTCCGTCCGCCCTCCCGCCATCAGCCGTTCCGTCCGCCCTCCCGTCATTGCCCCCGTGTTCGATGGCGTTTCGAAACAGGTTTTCAAGGATCCGCGCGAGCCGGTTCCGATCGGCAAGCACGGTGATGTCGCCGGCGGCCGAAAGCGTCGCCCCCTCGGTGTCGACGTTCGTCCAACACTCCTCGGCGAGCGCGGCGAGCGGGACCGGCTCCATCTCGTCGATACCGTCACCCTCGCGCGCGAGGGTGAGGACGTCCTCGATGATCGCCTCCATCCGGGTGAGCGACCGTTCGATCGCCTCCAGATGTTCGCTGTCCGTCTCCTCACGGGCCAGTTGAAGCCGACCGGCGGCGACGTTGAGCGGGTTCCGGAGGTCGTGTGAGACGACGCCTGCGAACTCCTCCAAGCGGTCCCGCTCGCGGGCGATCTCCGTCTCCCTCGATCGGAGCTGTTTCTCGCGTTGGACACGGACGAACACCATCGTGATGGTCGCCCCCCAGAGCCGAGCGACGGTGCGGTCGGCCTCGTCGAAGTCGTCCGGCTCCGGCGACCCGACGATCAACACGCCGTACCGACCCAACGGGACGATGAACTCGCTCCGAATCGACGTCTCGGGGTTCTGCCGATTTGGCTCGTCGTGGGTATCCGGGATATATTCCGCCTCCCCACGTGAGAACGCGCGGGCGACGAGGCTGTCGTCGTCGAGATCGAAACTGGGGTGATCCCCGACGATCGCGACCGCCGTCTCCGTCCACGCCACCGGATGGAGCGTGTCGTGATCCTCATCACGGATCCAGACCGCCGCGATCGGCAGCCCGAGAACGTCCTCGACGTAGTCGACGGCCGCCTCGGCACCCAGCTCCCAGTCGGTCGCTTTCAGGAGCTTTTGTGTCGCCTGATGTAACGCCGCGAGCGTCCGGGTTCGACGATGGAGCTCCGCCTCGCGGGCCCGCTCGGTAGTCACGTCCACGACGGTCGTCAGGATATGCGTCTCGCCGTCGTGTTCGAACGGACCGAGGCTGACGCTTACCGGGACCTCCGTGCCGTCCGCGCGAAGCGCATACAGGTCGAGCCCGGAGCCGAGCGACCGTGGCTTCGGGTCCTTCATATACGTCTCCCGGAGGATTACGTGGGGCTCGACGTCCTCCGGGTGAAGAAGGTGTTCGACCGTCTCCCCTTCGAGGTCTGCGGGGGTGTAACCGAGCGTATGCTTGACCCGCTCGTTGGCGAACCGGATGACTCCGTCGCCGTCAACGACGAGAACCGGGTCGGGGAGGCCGTCGAGAAGCCCCCAGTCGTTCCCCATCGTCACTCCTCGTTGGCCCCGTGTACGTGACCACATTCGGGACACCGAACCTCCTCCCCACGGAGGTCGGCCGAGGACGCCCGGACCTCTCGCATGACCTCGCTGATCCGATCCTCGGCTTCGAGCTCGTCGGCCACCGCGAGGTCGACCCCCTCGACTTCGAGGAGGAACTTCGCGACCTCCGTCACCTCGTACATCATCTCGTCAAGGTCCTCGGCGGTGAAGAAGCCGGACATCGCGCCGTATAAAAAGGTCGCACCCGCCTTCGTCACCTTATCCTCGAAGGCGTACCGGGCCTGATTGACCGCCTGTGGGGTGTACGTATCGGTCATGAAGGGAACGAGTTCGGGGAGGTTCTCGCCGATCTTCGTCATCTCCACGCCGGTTTCGGTCCGGAAATCCGCACACAGTCGGGCGATCGCCCACTCACGAGCCGTGATATAGGTCCGATCCCGAAGGAAGCCGTTGACGCGCTCGTAGCTGGCCCCGTCCATCTTTTTAAATCGCTCGTATTTGCGGACGTCCGGCGGCGGCAGCGCGGAGTCATCCGTGCCGCTCGCCGTCGGTTCCGCTTCCTCGGCCGGCGTCTCGTCACCGCGCTCGCCATCGCCGGCCTCCGGGGGATCGGCCGCCTCGGACTCCACGTCCGCCGGGGCTGGGCGGGGGTCGTCGTCGGTTGCTGGGCCGGACTGATCGCTCATAGCGTAACGGATCCAACGCCCGCACAAAAGGGTTGTCGCCGCGGTCGATCGCCCGAGCCGCGACAGTCCCCATGGATCGATCCGCCACTCACGGACCCAAGCGAACGCCGAACCCTTTTCACCTCGCCCGTGAACGGGACGCGTATGAAGGTGCTTTGCGGAATTGGCGGGAGTGACGATTCGATTCGGGCGCTCAAACGGACTGCCGACAGGGCGCGGGTGGCCGACGACGATCTCACGGTCGTCGTCGTCGAGAATCCCGACGCGCCGCGGTCGACTGAGTCGGTCCTCGATCAGGCCCGCGAGACGATAGCTGAAGCCGGTCTCGACGCTGAGGTTCGCGCGGTCGAGGGCGACCCGGGAAGCCAACTCGTCACGATAGCCGAGCGCGAGGAGTTCGACGAGATCGTGCTCGGCGGGGGACAGACGAGCCCGATGGGGAAGATCACCATCGGCCCCATCGCCGAGTTCGTCCTGTTGAACGCGACCACCTCGGTGACGCTGGTCAGATGAGCTCGCGACGCTTCCCGGAGCAGGTGGCCGACACGTTCCCATCGCCGCCGACGAGCTTCGAGGATCGGGCGGAGCGGNCGGTCGAGGTACGCGCCTACGACGGCAGCGACGCCGAACACGACGCGCTCGTCTCGATGTACACCTCGTTCGACCCCGCGGACCGCGCACAGGGGATCCCTCCCAGCGGGGAATCACGCGTCCGCGACTGGCTGGAGGCGATCCTCGGNGACGACTGTCTCAACGTCCTCGCCTGGTGTGACGACGAGGTCGCCGGCCACGCTACGCTCGTTCCCGACGGGGACGGCGAGAGCTACGAGCTCGCGATCTTCGTCCATCAGGACTACCAGGAGGCGGGGATCGGGACCCGACTTATCCGCGGCCTGCTCGGCTACGGGCAGGCGAACGGGATCGGGAAGGTCTGGTTGACCGTCGAGCGATGGAACCATCCGGCGGTCGCGTTGTACAAAAAGATCGGCTTCGAGACCTCCAACGCCGAGAGCTTCGAGTTGGAGATGGCGTTGCGGCTGCATGAGGATGACGACGAGGGGTGAGATCGTTCCCCGGCGACCGCCGTAAACAGCCTCGGGCGCGGTGGCCCGAGGCTTTTATTGGTTCCCTCAGCCGTCCGCTAGCACTCCCTGCTCGGCAAGCGAGCGGGATGAGGTTGGGCGGCTTACACGCCCCGACCCAGACAGACGCACCAACCGAACCTGCGGCTGGGTTTTGTGAGTCCGGTAATTCGTCGTGTTACCGTCGAGTTTCACCTTCTCACGCCACGCGATGTTCACCGATGCATTCCGATCAGCGTGGTCTTGCACCACATCACACTCGTCGTTCGTACAGCGGAACCGCCGACCCTGCCGACTCCCACGCTCCCCACAGCACGAACATGCCTTCGAGTTGTAGTAGGCATCCACCGTATCCGTAGGAATCTCCCGCCACGTCGCCTTGTACGAGACGAACGTCTCGAACTTGTGGAACGGCAGTTTGTGCAACCGACGGTTCATATACGCCCCGTACTGCATTTCCTCGCGGATACCCTCCATGTCCTCGAACACGATTACCGGGTTCGAGACCTGTTCTGCGAACTCCACGACAGCACGGGAAAGACGGTGCAACACCCACTCGGTGAATCGTTCCTCCTTGTCACCGAGTTTCTGGTGAATACTCGTCTTGCCGTGTTCCTGACACCGAGTGGTGATTGTGTGATAGCGTTGGCGTTCCTGCTTGACTCGTCCGTAGTCGAGGACGAGTGTGCCCTTCGTCCGCATCGTCTCGCGGTCGAGGGCGGTGAGTGCGACGTTGCGCTCGTTGATGTCCACGCCGACCAGCGTGTCACTAGTATCGGGTTCGGGCACGTCGAACTCGCGTGTGACCGTGACGTGTAGGTAGTACACGCCATCGCGGTACAGGAGTTCGGCCTGCCCAACATCCACCTCTTCTGACGCGAGAGCGTCTCGAAGTTCGTCCATCGCGTCCGGCTCCCCGCGCAGGTGTCCTTTCACCTTCTTGTAGGGTTTCGGGCTGATGCGGACTTGGATACGGTTCGTGTCGTCGTCCACGGTGAGGCGGTAGCCTTCCGTGTGCGCCATCACGAGCGGGTACGCACCAGATCTGTCCGTACTCGGCGGCGTCGGTTTGCCTCCATCAGGGTCGTCTTGATTCTCCCACCAGTCTTTGAGCGATTGGTAGGAGTCCCATGTTTGGAGGGCTTTGCCGACGACAGCGCACTTGTTGTTCCGCAGGAAGTCGTCGCGGTCAACCCCTCGCTGTATCTCGGTGCGCGTGTACCCTTGTTGTTTAAGTCGGATGGTTTGGTTGAATATCTCGCGTGACGCGAGGCGGGCGTCGTGAAGCCACAACCGTTCACCAGACGCTGTGTGTAGGCGCGTCTGAATGGTTTTCGTGGCTTCTTCACCCATGCTTTGACAATCGTTTTAGACTATCATAAATATAGGGACTTGGGATAGAAAAGTACCGCGGTCATGCACATTCGGTTAGTTCCTGCAAGTATCACTTCGTGTGGTGTCCGAAGTACCGCCACCCTGTTCTCAACGTGGTTGAAGAAGATGTACGAGAGTTGTTCGCGGAGACTGCCGACCACTTCGGACACGAAGTTCTGGCGTTGGAGATAGCAGACGACCACGTACATCTGTTCGTCCAGTCCGACCCGAAGCACAGTCCTGCCGACATCGCTCGACAGTTCAAGTCGTACTCTGGCAAGCACTTGCTGGAACGCAATCCTGCGATTCAGGAGTCGTATTTCTGGGGCGGTGGATTCTGGAAGGTTGGGTACTACGTGGGGACGACGGGTGCGGTGTCGGAAGAAGTGGTTGAACGGTATATCGAGGAGACGGAACACTAAGCCGAGTGTCGGGCTTCACCCCCGCCCCGGTGGGTCGGGGAACTCGCCCTTGCTGGTTGTTTAGAGCCGCTTCGAGACGTACGGGCCGTCCTGAGCGTATCCAAGCTTCTCCCGGTAGTACTCGCGTGCACCGATCCCCGAGATAACGGCGACCTTCCCGTATCCGGCATCGCGTGCCATCCCCTCCGCGTGTTCGAGGAGCTGCCGTCCGTAGCCGCGGTGTTGCCAGTCGCCGTCGCCGCCGAGGGCGACCTCGCTACCGTAGACGTGCAGCTCACGCACGAGTGCCGCATCGCGAAGCTCCCGGCGGACGTCGTCCGTCGCCGTCCCCGGCGCGCCGGGCTGATCCGGTGCGAACGAGGGGAACCGGAGCCGACAGAAGCCGATGAGGAGGTCCCGAACCGGATCCTCGAACGAGATGAAGTGCTCCGTGCCGCCGGCCGCCTCGTAGGTGAACACGTCGAGTTCGACGTCGTCGGGGTCGGGATCCGCCTCGTTGTGACCGACTTCACGCGCCCGGATATCTCGCTGGACGATCCCCTGCTCCTCGGCCCGCTGTGCGGCGAGCTGTCTGAGGTTCGATTTCCAGACACCCCCCTCGATGAAGTCGGCCGGGATGTCGCGCTGGACGCGCTGTAGGCGGGTGTATTTCGGGATCATCCCCATGACCTCCGCGATGAGGTCCGCCGCCTCCTCGTTGGAGAGCGGCTCGAACTCCCCACGGTGCCAGTCGTCGTAGATCCGGGTTCCCTCGACGACGAGCGTCGGGTAGATCTTCAGGTAATCGGGCCGCCAGCGCGGGTTCTCGAAGAGCTGTCGGAAGTCCTCCAGACACATCTCCCTCGTCATCCCCGGCTGGCCCGGCATCATGTGGAAGCCCATCTTGAACGCGGCGTCACGAAGCCGGCGGTTGGCGTTTCGGGAGGCCTCGTTGCCGTGGCCGCGGTGCATCTCGCGGTTGATCCGCTCGTAGGTCGTCTGGACCCCGACCTCCACCTTCGTGCCGCCGAGATCGAGCATCCGGTCTATCTGTTCGGGGTCACACCAGTCCGGCTTCGTCTCGAAGGTCGTTCCGATGTTTCGGATCTCGTTCGTCTCGTTCTCGGCGATCACGTCCTCCAGAT
>SL_4KL_010_BRINEDRAFT_10002265_pt1 | contig 10852 bp, 13 predicted proteins | sample SodLak_010_BRINE_2_FD_10664 | JGI IMG/M metagenome (IMG submission 10664) | reverse complement strand
AGCTCAGTTGGTAGAGCGCCTCGCTGTTACGACGCTCGGCGGATTTCCCCCCGAACGTCACAGTCACGAGGCGGTCCCAGGTTCGAGTCCTGGCTTCGGCGCCTCTCAGTTTTCACGCTTCATAGCCCGTCTGCGCTCACGGGGCAGCGTTTCCGTTGACGGATCGCATGAATCCGGTACGCTAAAGGGTTCGTCCCCGTTACCCCGAAGTACGGGCCTTTAGCTTAGTCTGGCTCAAAGCCCTCCGCTCATAACGGAGTGATCGCCGGTTCAAATCCGGCAAGGCCCATTTCTTGCGGCGAGCCGTTCGAGAGCGCGGATACAGAGCCGATCTACAACTAAGCAAGGCGGTTCACTCCAGCAGATCGACCAGTTCGTTCACGTCCTCGAGAACGACGTCGGCCCCGCCACCCGCGAACGTCTCTCGTCCAGACTCACCGGTCAGCCCGCCAGTGAGGACGCCGATACCGTAGTACACTCGCGTCTCGTCTTCGTCGTCAGCGTTGCGAGCGGTCCGCACGTCGTCGAGGGTATCGCCGGCAAAGGCGACGCGTTCGGCGTCGAACCGCTCCGCGAGTTCGACGAGCGCCCGTGGGTGCGGTTTGCCCTCCTTCCAATCGTCCATCGTGAAACGGTGTTCGTCCGGGACGTCGAGACCGACGCGCTCTAAGGCGATCTCCGCCTCGGCGGCGGGTCGCCCGGTCAACACGCCGACGTCGAAACGGTCGATCAGGTTGTCGATCGTCTCGGGATCGATGAGCGTCGGCTCGTCGTGGATGTACCCCGGTGCCGCAAACGGGGGCTCACCGCCCTCTAGCTCACGGTACAGCTCTTCGCCGAGATACAGCGCCTGAAAGGTGTCTCTGAGCCGGTCGGTATCCCACTGATCGCGGACTCGCGCCTGCGCGACTCGGGGGAGGTCGCCGACGACCGCTTTCGCGGCGTCGAGTCCGCCACCTCCCTCCGCGATCCGGTCGGTAAACGTCTCGACGTCCATCCGCAACCCTTCGCGGCGCGCTACCACGTAGAGCGCGGCCGCGTCGGTGAGCTCCCAGTCGTTGTTGAAGCCGCCGGCGTTTTTGAACGACTGGATCGCGTCGCGGTCGATCGTCTTGCCACACACCCGCTCGACCGATTCGATGATCGCCCGCCGATACGAGTCTGCGACGTCGACCAACACCCCGTCGATGTCGAGAACGACTGCGTCGACCTGCATACGCGTAGGCTGACGGGAGCGGGAAAGAACGTTCGGGTTCGCGGCCGAACCGGCCGGTTCGCTGGTTGGTTCAGCCTGTCGATCGGAGTGCGATCGGTATCATCGGCGGTCGATCGGACCGCGCTCGCTTCGATCGCGAGCGACGTACAGCGTCGTCTCGGACAGCGACCGCCGGGTGACCGGGACGATCGGCTCCTCAAACCCGAGCGTCGTGAACAGACAGGCGACTTCGAGCCGCTCCGCGAGCGCGAGCGTCGGCCGCTGGAGCTCCGCGGGAAGGTTACACGCGTACACTGCATCGACGCTGCGCTCCGGCTCGCTCCCGAGCGCCTCTCCGGCGCGCTCCGGCTCGGCAAGTGACCTGAGATCGGCTTCGATCAGCCGGAACGAACCCTCCTTCGGACCCCTCGCACCCGTTACGTCTCGTTCCGCCTTCCACGTCCGCTCGCCCACGTCGGTGTCGATCCCGACGACGTTACACCCGCGCTCGGCCAAGGCTCTCGCGACTCCAGGCCGGTTTCCGATCCCGACTTCGAGCAGTCGGTCGTAGGCGGCGAGCTCTGTGACGAGGACGCGACGTGACGATGAGACCACGGCGCGGGCTTTATGCCCTCGGCGGTCAAAAGCGGTTCCATGCTTGTGGATATCGTTCCCGTCGGGGAGGTAACCCCCCGCGTGAAACGGGAGGCTTCTGCTGCACTCCGTTCTGTATACGACTGTGACGTGTCGGTCCACGACGATCAGCCGATTCCTGAAACCGCCTACGACGAGGGGCGTGACCAGTATCGCGCCGAGGATCTCATCGAGACCGTCAGCCGCGTCGGCGGCGGCGAAAAGAACATCGGGATCACCCCGCAGGACCTCTACTATCGGCGCCGGAACTACGTCTTCGGACTCGCGTATCTCAACGGCAGCGGCTCCGTCATCTCGACACATCGGCTTCGTACCTCCTCGGACGGCGGTGTCTCTACGAAGCCCGCAATCGACGTGTTTTCAGACCGCGTTCGAAAGGAAGTCGTCCACGAAATCGGTCACACGCTCGGGCTCGAACACTGTGATAACAGCAAGTGTGTGATGTCTTTTTCACCGACCGTCCGAGAGGTCGATGTGAAAGAAGAGAACCTCTGTGGCTCCTGTTCCAGGCTCGTCCGCTAACCCCTGCGACTGAGTCTGCCCCCTCGATACGTCAGCCGCCGGTAGACGTAAATCCCGCCGAATCCAATCGATGCCTATGGCCGCAAAGCCGGAGTATCGTGACCGGCCCGGCGTCGAAGTCGCGCTGCTCGACGCACTCGTCGACCGCGGTGACGAGGGGATGACGGTGTTAGAGCTCCGTGCGGCTGTCGACGCGGATATCGACGCCATCGAGGAAGCACTTTCGGAACTAAAGACGGACTCACTCATCACCGTCGAGAGCGACGAGCGGGTCCGCGTTTACCCCCACGACCGCGTCGTTCCCGACCCCGACGCGCCGAGCGACGATCCATCGGAGACGCTGATCGATACCATCCGTGACCGCCTCGGACTGTAGCCCGACTTGGGCACCGTCCGGTGTCGTTGCGGATCGCCGCTGAAACCGAAGCCAGCGACCTTTTGCCGCTCCCGCGACTCCGTACGGGTATGACTCTCGTCTCCGGAACTCACGGTGCGCACGGCGCGACGTATCGCGACCGCGGCGGCCGTCAGGTGGTCGACCACTACGGGAAGCCCGAGCGCGTCGGAAAGGCCGTTCGCAACGTCGTCGGTACGATCGAGATGGGGTACGGGGTACTCGCAATAACGGGTGACGATCGCATCGAATTCGTCGACAACGTCGTCTCGAACCGAATTCCGTCCGAGGACGGACAGGGCGTCTACGCGCTCCTGCTCGATCCACAGGGGCGGATAGAGACGGACATGTACGTGTACAACGCCGCCGAGCGGCTGCTCGTCTTCCTTCCCCCTGAGCGGACCGAGGCGGTCGCCGAAGACTGGTCGAGTAAGGTGTTCATCCAGGACGTCGCGGTCGACGACGTCTCCGAGGAGTTCGGCGTCTTCGGCGTCCACGGTCCCAAATCGACCGAGAAGGTCGCCTCGGTGCTCGGTGGTCCCGGTGCCCCCGAGAAGCCGCTCTCCTTCGTCCGCGGTTCGATGGTCGACGCGGGCGTCACCGTGATCGCCACCGACGCACCCCTCGGCGAGGAGGGATACGAGGTCGTCTGTGCGGCCGACGACGCCGCGGATGTGTTCGATACGCTGATCAACCGTGGACTCAACGCGGCCACGTTCGGATACCGCACCTGGGACGCGCTCTCCGTCGAAGCCGGGACACCCCTCTTCGAGTACGAACTGGCCGGAACGGTGCCGAACGTCCTCGGCCTTCGCAACGCCCTCGACTTCGAGAAGGGGTGTTACGTCGGACAAGAGGTCGTCTCTCGCGTCGAGAATCAGGGGCGCCCGAGCCGTCGACTGGTCGGACTCGAACTCGACGGGCTCGCCGACGCGGTCGCCGGCATCGACGGTGACGCCGAGCCAGATCGATACGAGGAGCTCTTACCGACCGGCGGCGCGGCGGTCTTCGCGGGTGACGAGGCGATCGGGGAGGTGACGCGTGCGGTCGTCGGCCCCGCGACGGGTGAGCCGCTCGCGCTCGCGCTCGTCGGCTTCGACGCCGACCTCGCCGGGCTCTCGGTCCGGCTTGCCGGCGACGAGTGCGAAGCGACTCACGCCGAACTCCCGTTCGTCGACGGGAGCGCGCGCTCCGGGCGGTTGCCGACGTACTCGGACGCCTGAGAGCGTGGGATCTCGACCCGTCCGTCCGTGCGATCGTTCGATCGGGTGCTCCGCGCGCACGACCGGCAAAGCGATTCACGATCGACTCACTAAGGACTGACAATGGATCTTCTGCGGACCATCGACAAACACCGACCCTCTTCGCGTCGCGTGGTGTTTTGGACGGTGCTCGTCGCCGTCGAAGCCGCCTTCCTGTCCATCTACCTCGCCGTCGCCGACGCCCGGTTACTCCCGTTTCACGTGTATCCGTTCGTCTGGATCAACCTCAGCATCTGGGTGTTTCTCCGGGCGCGACCGCCGTCGGCCCCGCGACGGACGAAACGCGTCGCGGCCGTCGTCGCCGGCGTCTACCTCCTCGTGCTCGGGTACTTCGGCGGGCTCTATCGAGAGGGACACGACTTCCACTCGCATCACGACTTCTCGGGCGCGGAGGCCGAGTTCGTCTACGGGTTGGACCTACTCGTGGCGCTTCCGCCGGGATACGGGCCGGCGATCGTCTACTCGGGACCGACGCTCCTGTCGACGCTGACCCCGTACATGGTTTTGGGGCTCGTCACCTTGGCGTACCTGCTGTACGTGACGCTGCTCGACGCAAGCGGTGACGCGTCCGTCGGGCTGGTCGGCCTGTTCGCCTGCGTGGGCTGTTCGTTCCCGTTTGTCGCGGCGCTGTTCGCCAGCGGGGGAGCCACACCGTTGCTCGCGGCGGTGTACTCGCAGGCATATGCGCTCTCGACCGGTGTGTTTGCACTTACGATTTTTTTCCTGATGTGGCGGCCGTTCGCCCGCGGCAGCGTCAGGCCGAAGCTTGTCGCCGTCGCAGGCGTACTGCTACTGACAACTGCGACGATCCACCTCGGTCTCGGTGCCGCCGGCGTCGTCGACGCGCTGCGCTCTGGAGCCAACGGTCTCGCGTTGTCAGTTCTGTTCCTGCTCTTCGGGATAGGGGTGTACGCGCTCGTAGTCGCGTTTCGGACCGAGAGGCTGGCGTACCGCCCGACGGTCGTGACCGCGTCGGGGCTGGTGGTCGTCTCGCTCGTCGCCTACTTTGACTGGCATGTTGTCGGATTCACGGAGTCTATGCTTCCGACAGATACTGTCGGACTGGAACACGACCACGACGACCACAGCCACGGCCACGACGACCACAGCCACTCCCACGGCGTTCACGACGACTCACTGCTCGCCGACGTGGGGGAGCACCTGCGGAACGACGTGGCCGCGTTCGCCTCGAAATCCGCGGAGTTCCTCGCGCTGGTGCTTTTCGGTACCGTCGCGGTTCAAGACTGGGTCGAGCGGTCTCGCTGAGGGCGCCGCCAGTCTCACGAGCACCGGGCCGTTCACAACACGAACTGCACCGCGGAGTAGACGCCGAACCCGAGCACGAACGAACCGACGAGCGACGCGACCCACGCGAAGACGGTGTACCCCATTTTCGCTCGGCTCACGCCCGCGTCGCCGGCCGCGTATCCCGCGCCGACGATCGCCGAGACGATGATCTCGTTGAACGAGACGGGGATCCCGAACGCGACCGCCGTCTGTGCGATCGCGAACGAGGGGATCAACGCGGCGATCGAGCGCCGCGGCCCCATCGAGGCGTAATCCTGCGCGATCGCTTTGATCATCCGCGGCGCGCCGGTCCACGACCCGGCCAGGAGTCCGACCCCCCCGCCGACGAGCAGCGCCCACAGCGGCACGCCCACGTCGCTGAAGATCGGAACCAGCGGTCCGATCGCGAGCCCGACCTGCGAGCCGCCGGCCGAGAAGGCGACGAGCCCGCCCATCACGAGCAGGAACCGGCGCTGTGCGCCCTCGCGGTCGCGGCCGAGGTCGGCGTACACCGCGAGCGCGACGAGTGCGGCGATCACGACCGTCACCGCGACGCTGCCGAGCTCGCCGAGCCCGAGTCCCGACCCCAGCGTCTCCGAGAGCGACGCCTGTTCGCCGTCCCCCCCGAGCAGCGCGAACCCGACGTTCGCGACGATCACGCCCACGACGCCCGCCAGCACGGCAGTGAGCGCCCGTTCGGGAAGCCGGTCGTCGATCAGCTCGCGGGCGACCACGTAGGCGACGCCGCCGCCGACGAACGGGGTGAGCAGCCACAGCGTAAGGATCTCGGCGTACTTCGGCCACGCGGGGTCGCCGCCCATCGCGATGCCGACGCCGACGACCGCACCGGTGACGGTGAACGCGGTCGCGATGGGATACCCCGCGAAGACGCCGATGGCGACGAGCGCGGCCGCGGTGACCAGCGCGACGATCGCCGCGCCTGCCGTGAGCGTCACTCCGCCGATCAGCTCCGTCCCGACGGCCTCGGTGACGTTCGCACCCTGCAGCACCGCGCCGAGCAGCCCGAGGACCCCGACGATAAGCCCGGCGCGCATCACCGATATCGCGTTCGCACCGACGGCCGGCGCGAACGGCGTCGAGCCGGAGGAGCCGGCCCCGATCGACCACGCCATAAAGAGGCTCGCGGCGGCCGCGACGAGGAGCGTGAGGATCGTGACGGCGACCATGTTACTTCTGTCCGTCCTCGTACCCTTCACGGAGCCCCGTCAGGGTGCGCCGGACGAGAAGAAACCCGAAAAAGAACAGTCCAAGCAGGCTGACGAGAAGGATGACGAACAGCGGTTGGACCGGAAGCATACACTGGAATCCGTCGGAACGGGGTTATGCGTTTCGGCAGCGCGCTCCGAACTCACCTCTGTGACCGCTTCCGTATCTATACCCACCCTCGCGCTCGCCGTCGGCTGACGGAGACTAAAACGCCCACTTGTCCCTTAGCTATGTATAATTAGATACCTGCGAAACCGTTCGCTGCGACCCCCGCTTCGGCCCTCCCGCCGTTATCCTCTCTCGTGTCATCCCACCTCATCTCATCTCATCTCATTTCAGATGTGCTTCAGGCAGATCGTCTCTCTCACTGCGTCACGGATCGATCCGGAACTCCTCGAAAATCTCACCGTCAGGTGTGACGAGGCGTCCGTCGAGTCCGTTCGCGGCGCCGCCCTCCTTTTGACGCTCTCCCGCTTCCCCCGACGCCGGCTCCAACTCCGCGTGTGCCGGGCGGTTCCCGCGCGGCTGGGCGTGGCTTCCGGGATTGAGGATAGGGAGCCCGGTCGAGTCGTCGAACCGCGGACGATGGCTGTGTCCACAGATCACCGCGTCTGCATCTCGGCCTCGTCCGAGCATCACCAGTCCCGTGTCCCCGCTGCGGTGACGGTGCGTGACCGCGAACCGGACGCCCGCGTATTCGACGGTTCGAACCTCCGGGAGCCGCTCGCGGATCGCCGCGTCGTCGTTGTTCCCGTAGACGCCGCGGAGCCGCCGGGCAGCTGATTCGAACGCCTCGAGGACGGGCTCCCGGTAGAAATCTCCGGCGTGAACGACCATATCGGCCTCGCGGACCGCATCCGCAGTTCGTCCGCGTAGCTTCGACTCCTCGCGTGAGTGCGTGTCTGAGACGACGACGAGCATACGTTCGCTCCGGGTCGGTCGTGTTTAAAAACCCCGACGGTGAGCTCTCCGTTCGGCGACGGCGATAGCTTACGCCTCTTCAAGCGACAGCGCCGCGAGCAGCGACTCGAGCTGCACCTGCTCGTTGGCGCCCTCAGCGATCCGGTAGTCCGCCTCGCCGATCCGCTCCATCAGCGCGACCGCCTCGCGCTCGCTCAGGTCGAACTCCCAGACGGAGCGGTGAAGCTGGTCGATGATGTCGCCGCCGGCCATCCCGGTCTCCGTGAGAAGCGTGTCGAGCGTCGACCGCGCTCGCGTGAAATCGCCGTCGAGCGCGTTCGTCACCATCGACTCCATCTCTTCGGGGCGGGCCGTCGCCGTGATCGCGTACACCGCCGCCTCGTCGACGACGTCGCCGGTCGTCGCGGCCGCCTGCAGCGAGTTGATCGCGCGCCGCATGTCGCCGTCGGCCGCGTACACCAAGGCGTCGACGCCCTCGTCGGTCACCTCGATTCCCTCCGCGGCCGCGATCTCTCGGGTCTGTCCGGCAACTGCCTCGTCCGACAGGGGTGAGAAGCGGAAGACGGCACATCGAGACTGGATCGGATCGATGATTTTCGACGAGTAGTTACACGAGAGGATGAAGCGGGTGTTGTCGGAGAACTGCTCCATCGTGCGGCGGAGCGCTGACTGAGCCGCATCGGTAAGCGAGTCTGCCTCATCGAGGAACACGATCCGGAAGTCGCCGCCGAACGACGAGCGGGCGAATCCCTTGATCCGGTCGCGGACCACGTCGATGCCGCGCTGGTCTGAGGCGTTGAGTTCGAGGAAGTTGCCGCGCCAGTTGTCCTCGCCGTACACTTCGCGGGCGATGGCGGTCGCTGCGGTCGTCTTTCCCACACCAGCAGGGCCACTGAAAAGAAGGTGGGGGATGTCGTCTTGGTCGATGTAGCTCTGGAGTCGCTCGACGATCGCCTCCTGACCGTGGATGTCGTCGAGCGACTGTGGCCGGTACTTTTCGATCCAGATCTCCCGGCCAGTCGTCGTGGCCGCCGTCTGCTCGTCGCCCTCGCTCATGTGACGATCGGAGGTTCGGCGGGGTGATAAACGAACCGAGAGCGGATCGCGGGAGAGTCGGGTGTCGCGTCACGCACCCAGCGCTGTTTCGAGCCGAACCGATCGTCACTCCGCTCGTGAGAGCCGCTGCACCTCGTATGCGAACACCCAAACACCCATCAGAACCCCGACCGGAACGACGACGCTCGCGATCTCCTCTGAGACGGGGATACCCGCGACGTCGATGAGGTAGTGTGTCGTCGTCGCCGACAGCTGTGCGAACACCTCGTACTCCTCGCGGATCGCGCTCGTGAGCATCGATCCGACCACCAACACGACCATCGCTGCGGTCCCGTGGATCGCTCCGCGAATATGTGGCATATCCGACGTATGCGAGACGAACAGTATAGCTTTTTTGACGAGTCTTCGCTCCCGGGGCGGAGCATGCCGAAAAACGGCTCCGACTACGCGAACTCGTCGATAAGCGCCGGAATCACGTCGAATAAGTCGCCAACGATACCGTAGTCGGCGATGTCGAAGATCGGCGCGTTCGGGTCGGTGTTGATCGCGACGATCGTGTCCGACCCCTTCATCCCGGCGACGTGCTGGACCGCACCGGAGATGCCGACCGCGATATACACGTCCGGGGTGACGACTTTTCCGCTCTGCCCGACCTGTCGGTTCTTCGGGAGCCAGCCGCTGTCGACGATCGGTCGCGAGGCCGAGAGGGTCGCGCCGAGCGCGTCCGCGAGCTCCTCGACGAGTTCGAGGTTCTCCTCCTCTTCGATGCCGCGGCCGACCGAGACGAGCACGTCCGCGTCCGCGATGTCGACGTCGCCGCCGCCGACCTCTTCGAAGCCCGTGACGCGCGCGCCGGAGTCGGGGAGGTCGACCTCGACCGCTTCGATCGTCGCGTCGCCGACGCCCTCTGCCGGGGACCACTCGCCGCCGCGGATCGTGAGGACGAAGCGGTCACCGGCGACGTCGACGGTCGTCTCCACCTTCGAGCCGTACATCTCGCGGGTGACCGTCAGCCCGTCGTCGTACTCGATTCCGATCGCGTCCGTCACCAACGGGATTCCGCGATCCTCGGCGACTGCGGGGGCGTAGTCGAGGCCGTTGACGGAGTTTGGAGCGATGACCGTCCCCGCGTCGGTCCGGTCGAGCAGCGCTGCGACCGCCGATTGGTAGACGTTGTGGTCGAACTCCTCGCCGTCGTTGACCGCGTGAATCGCGTCGACCCCGTCGCGGTTCAGGTCCTCGGCGAACCGATCGACGTCGCCGCTGACGACCGCGACGTGAAGGTCGCCGCCCCGCGCGTCGGCCAGCTCTCGGCCGGCCGTGATCGCTTCGTGAGAGACGTCTCGGAGCTCCCCGCGGCGGTGTTCGGAGACGACGAGCACGTCGTTCATCACGCGCCCACCCCTTTTTCGCGGAGGACCGCTGCAAGGCGACCCGCGCTCTCGCCGGCGTCACCCTCGATGAGCTCGGCGTCGGACTCGCTTTCGGGCTCGTACATCGAGGTGATCGTCAACGCGCTCTCGACATCGTCGGCCGAGAGGCCGAGACCTGTAAGATCCGTCGCGGCGATCTCCTTGCGCTGGGCCTGCCGGATCCCGCGGAGACTCGCGTATCGAGGCTCGTTGAGGCCCGTCTGGACGGTCAGCACGGCCGGGAGGTCGACCTCTGTGAGCTCTTCGACGCCGCCCTCAAGCTCACGGTGGACGCGGGCAAGGTCCGCTTCGGCGTCGATCTCGAGGTGGTTGACGACGGCGGCGTGCTCAAACCCGATTCGCTCCGCGAGCGCGACCCCGGTCGCACCGAAACCGGTGTCCGCGGCTTGGACGCCGCCGAGCACGAGGTCCGGCTCTTCGTCGTCGACGACCGCCTCGAACACCGATACCTTCGCGGCGACGTCTGCGAACCCCGCTTCGAAGGCGTCGTCCCAGACCCGGACGGCTCGATCGGCGCCTTTCGCGAGCGCCATGCGAATCGTCTCTTCCGCGCGCTCCGGGCCGATGGTGACGGCGACGACCTCGTCGGCGACGCCGGCCTCGGCCAGCTGGACCGCCGCTTCGATCGCGTAGTCGTCCCACTCGTTGAGATCGTACTCGACGTCCGACTTCGCGATGTCGGTCCCCTCGATCGCGAAGTCGTCGTCCGCTTCCGCGACCTCTTTGACAGTCACCAGAACTTTCATGATCGTTACTCCGATGCTCGTCCTGTAATGGTTTTCGGAACGCGTTACCGCGGGCTCGTGGTTGTCACCGGCCTCTGCGGCGTTTGCAGCCCACCGCCGCGAGCAGCGCTACCGATCGTCGCTCGGGGTGTCAGGGTCGTTCGCCGCTGATTCGC
>SL_4KL_010_BRINEDRAFT_10002264_pt1 | contig 10854 bp, 10 predicted proteins | sample SodLak_010_BRINE_2_FD_10664 | JGI IMG/M metagenome (IMG submission 10664) | reverse complement strand
CGACTCTGCCGACGATGACGGCCGGACGATAGACGACCTGCTGGAAGAGAATATGGAGGCAGATATGCCGGATGAGTTTGCGGTTGACGAAGCGAACGAGGAATCACCGTCAACCGCAGCGGATACTGACGGTGATTCGCCGACAGTTGAGACGGATACTGAGGACGAGATAACAGCCGATTCAACGGATGCAACAGTAACCGATTTAGAGCAACCTGAATCGCCATCAGAAACCGACTCGGAAGACTCCCCCGAGTCTGATGACAACCAGACAGAGCAGTCCGATGATGAAACTTCTTCAGCTGAGCAATCGCCAGCGGATGACGACGAACCGGCGCGGACCACAATTTCGGCGCTGGAGTACAACAAGGTGATGCGACTGCTGCAAAACCGCGAGTTCCCTGTCGAACGGTCCGAGATAGAGACTGTCGCGGCGAGCGCTTACAACCTGTCCGAACACGAGTGTGCGGAGGTAATCGACCTGGCAGTCGACCGTGACCTGCTTGAGGAATCTGACGGCATGCTGATGCGACCATCCTGAATACGCTTTGGTGGTCGAGACGAAGCAACAAACATACGGCTGGCTGCCATTGGCTCATCTATGGACTGTTGGGAACTGAGTGAGCGGCTCAATTCGACGCTAGAGACCGACCGCTTCGCCGAGATTGATGCGAGCGCAAACGGATTGCAGGTCGAATGTGACGGTGAGATTTCCCATGTCGCCGTTGCCGTCGACGCAGCGGTCGAGACAGTTGAACGTGCTATCGAGCAGGATGCTGATATGCTCCTGACACACCACGGCCTCTTCTGGGGCGGTATGGAGCGTCTCACCGGCAGAGCATATCAGCGCATTGCACCGCTTATCGAGCACAACGTCGGGCTGTATGCGGCTCATTTACCACTCGATGGACACCAAACGCTCGGGAACGCTGCTGGTGTCGGTGACATTATCGAGCTGACTGAGCGGGAACCGTTTGGACGGTACGACGGCGAGTTCATCGGTCAGGCTGGCTCGCTTCCGGAGCCAGTTCACATCGAAACACTGGTTGAACGACTTGCGCCGGCGCTTGATACAGGTGGAGAGTTGATTCAGACGCTTCAATTTGGTCCCGAGGAGGTTTCCGAGGTGGCAATCGTTACGGGAAGCGGCGTCGACTGGCTGGACGAGGCTATCGAGGCTGGGACAGATGTGCTACTCACAGGCGAAGGAAAGCAGAGCGTCTATCACAAGGCGAGAGAGGCTGATATTTCCGTTATTCTCGCAGGCCATTACGCAACCGAGACGTTCGGCGTTCAAGCGGTAGGAGAGCGTCTCTCGGAGTGGGGAATCGAAACGAGTTTTATAGACCATCCAACTGGCCTTTGAGTCCTCGGTTCGGACTTACAGCAGACTGAGTTCGCCCGTAATTGCATCGACCTGTTTTTCGGGCGCTGGACCGACAGCGAGCGTTGTCGTCGTTCCAGGTTCTAACTGTGTGTGCCCTGCATCTCGAATCACCGCCTGTGGGAGTCCATCAGCCTTCGCAAGCTCAGCGAGCTCATACAGCGTTGACTCGTCAGATGCTTTAAGAACGACCTTCTTCTGGCCACCCTGCTTCCAGGCCCGTTGTGCGTCGTTACTTGCCTTCTCGTAGGCTCTTAGCGATGCGTGTGCAACCTGTGCCGCCAGCTTTCCGGTTCCCATTCCAATGTCCGTCCGTGCGACAATAGCCTGTTTCATACACGGTTTGCGGTACTTGGGACCAAAAGCGTCGTGTTTTCGGTGTCCTCATCAGGCAACCAGATTCACATCGTTCGCCGACTGTTGTTCGTCTGCTTGTTGGCTAGCGACGGCCCTCTCGTTGGGAGCTCGGTCACGCAGTGGCGACAGTAGCGATAGGTGGGTTCGTTTGTCTCGCCGCAGTCCGGACACAGCACGTTTTCACCAGCGGCGCTCTGTTCTGTCGCTGGTCTTTGGCGATTTCTGAACGCGTAGATAAGGATACCCAGGTGTGTGAGCAAGAGCAGGCCGATAGCGATGAACACCCAATCGCTGGCCATATGTGAAGGTTGTCAGGCCCTTCTATATAATTGCTACGGGAGTGACACTAGCTTGACCAGCAGCAAAAACAGCAAGTAAAGGCGTCTCAGAAGCCCGGCTCGCCGATATACTCTAGCGGTTGGTCACCGCAGCTATGCCGTGACCGGAGGTCGGACTCGCGCTCGCGGTTTTCCGGGTCATCAATCGTCTCCCGGGTTACTTGCTCGGTAATCTCGTAAATGTTGATGTGGGTAAGTTCGACCCCGTACTCTTCAGGCGCCCGCTCACAGAGATGTGCAACGAGGTGCTTCGGTGCCTCACCCCACGTTCCAGCGCGGCGAATAGAGTTCATATAAAACCGCTCGCGGTATGAGCCGTGCTGTTTCTGGAGCTCCTGTCCCGGTCGGTCGAACGTCAGTTCCCGGTCGTTGTAGATATCTAATTGCTCGCCATCAGCTGTCTGTGCAGGGAACACGTAATATCTATCGGTCGTTCTCGGGCCTGGTCCGGCAAAGATACTCCACTCCGGCTGGTCGATATTTAGCCGCTCGGCAACCGAATGTATCTGGGTCCCGACTGTCGACTCAGTGAGTCTGTCATTGGGGTCGTAATCCTCATCGATATCGGTCGCAAACAGCATTGAGGCCTCCGGTGCCAGCAGTGCAAGACAGATGGCAATCGCGATAAGAATTACCACCATCGTTGATCTGTACGTGACCGTTCTCACTTGCTGAATCCGTTCGTGAGTCAGACGAGGGTTCGGTATCTTCTGTGCGAATGTGGTCAGCCGGGTTCTGAGCTTGACTGCCCACGTGACCGGCACTCCTGCCCAGCGGGTTGCCCGTGAGAGGTCAGCGTAAAACACGGTCGGGATGAACAACAGGAGTCCTGTTAGTGCAACGTACGCGAATGCACCGATTCGAACCGTTATCGCGAACGAGGCGTGACCACCCATAAAAAAGACCAGTAGCGGTAATCGCTTGCGCCCACGAAGCAGAATCAGGAGCGGTGACGCAAGCAACATATGGAACCAGAGCCAGCCACCGACCTGTAGCGGGAGTTCGAAATTTCGCATGAAATCGCCAAGCAGGAACGTCATCTCATCAAGTCCCATCACGAGCACTGCGGCCTCGCCGCTTTGCCAGAGGTCAGAGCCCATCTTGTTGAAGCCGTTGATACTATACATCACGACCATCTGTGAGAGTGCGAACACTGACGCAAGCCCGACAAACTGTGTCCGTGGGGTTCGCTGTCGGTGAACCGCATCGATTGACCAGCGTTCGCCCAGCGGGAGGAATATGGCCCAGAAAAATAGCAGCCGAAAGAGCGTATCGGCATAGCTCAACACCAGCGGATTGTGGTGGTCAAGGGAAATGACGAACAGAAAGGAAAGTATTGTCGCAAATCGGGTTTTGTATCCCACAATTAACTGGAGGGCAACGAGTCCGTGCAGGACGAACAGCCCAGCGATGATTGTCGGGTCCGACGTATAATAAAAAAACGAGAACGCTCCATCAGGGGTGTACGTTTCTGCGAGGCTCTGTGGAACGGTGCCGTCTTCAGTGTAATAAAACGAGAAATTACGTGAGCGAGAGATGAGGTCGCCGATAATCAACACCCCAAGCATGATACGAAAGAGTGCGAGAGAGCGAGTATCGATGCTCACGCACTGTCGGAGGGAGGCAGTCGTGGCTTTGACGCGCTTTGGGAGGGGTAGTCTGTTTCTCATTGTTCGTGGGACCGGTGGCCAAGGGTGAAATCGGAAAGCAGAGAGAGGACAGCACAACGACAGCAGCGCCTGTCGTTGGCAGAATCAGTATCCGGTCTTCCGTAATCCCCTACCACTGTTCCAGTTGTTTACGTTGAAGTGTGATGATACGACAAGTAAACGGTTCCGGTTATTTCGACCCTACTCTATGATACACTGGTTTTCTACCACGTGTTCAGTTGCTTCGTGGATTCGCTGACAAAACCTATAATTGACGCCCTGTTCTACCTACAGCTACGACCGGTTCCATGACAAACGAGACAAAAATTGCCGATGCGCAGGGAAAATATATCCATGCCATCAAGAGCGGACGCGAAATGATGGATGCGACGTGGGCGCCCTGCCGGCTTATTCTCACTAACGAGCGAATCGTTGTCATGGCCGACCAGCAATTTTCGATTCCGCTAAAAAATATCTCGGAGATGGGCGAACGACTGGACCTCAATCAGGAGATTGCATCCGAATCTACCTATTCGACGGTCCATATCGACGACGATGTCTTGCTGGTGGCGGCAAACGACCACGATAGCTTCGAGACCGACCTGTACCGGGCAATCCTTGACGGGGCTATCGTCTACGTGAAACATCCGGCGGTCGTTGGCGGCGTCATTCAGGGACAGGACTGGCAACGCGGGCGCCTCAAGGTCACTGCCGAAGCAGTCCGATTGGTGCTCGAAGACGGACAGCGGTTCGTTATCGACCGTGACGATATTGGCGACTTCGAGACTGACGAACGCGCGATAGCTGGTGAACAGCGGATGGTCATCGAAGTCGAGCACACCGACGAGGAGTCCCGAAGTGTGGAGTCTCACCTCTCCGGTAAAGTACACCACATCTCCGTTCTTCGGCAACTGCTCGAAGAGGGGGCGCGGAAAAATCAGGCAGACCTCGACCTCGACCCAGTCGAACAGCGTGTCGTCATGGCGTTGTACTCTGGGGTCTCACCCTTTGCAATATCCGATTTTGTGGGAGTTGACGTAGAACGGGTCGAAGAAATATATGATAGACTCATCGAACTGGATGTGATTGAGGCGGTTCGGGAGCGAAAGGAAGTCGGGCTCACCGCTCAGGGGCGGAAAGTTGCCGGCGAAGCGATGGGCGAGCAGTGATACGGTTCCAGACAGCTACCTCAAAACAGTCTCAGCCTAGTTTTCCTGACGAGTCAGGTGTGCCGGTCGAGTAATAAGCGTCTTCGTGACGCCGCCGTCTTTGATTTCAACTTTGTATGCACGGCCCTGCTGGCCTGCAATCGTTCCGGTTTTACCGTTAAACCGTGGGTGGAACCGTCCTTTCTGGTTGCTTGGGTCGATATCGAGGTGGACAGTGTCGCCTTCTTCGAACTGCTGGACTGCTCGCTGTGGTGGTGACGTCCCTCGCTCGCGTGCTTTGTTCTTGAGTTTGTTCCGCGTTCCTTTCTGTGGTCCGTGTGAGTTAGGCATTCGTGCGATGTGTTTGACCGTTTGACCATATAAAAGGAGCGTTCCGTATCCAGTTTAATTCTCCTGAAATTACATTTCGGCACTATTTTTCATACAATCCATTTTCAGATGGCCCGTTTTACTTCCTTCTCGCCATGTTCACCACTCTGTAATATTAATTGATTATTACATTGTATTCTTTAGATGAGCAATCATTGAAATACTGAAAACACGGGGATGGGTCTTTGATTAATCATTATGTTAATACGGATATTATCAAATAAATTCAAATACTCATATATATGTAGTGTGTTCTTAGTATCGTAATATGGTACGAACTAATCGACGTACGTTCCTGAAAACAGGCGTTGTCGCAACAGCGGGAGCAACGATGATGGCTGGATGTCTCGGAGGCGACGGTGACGACCTCACCGTAACAGTCCCATTCGGTGAGGGTGGTGGAACAGATACCTTTGCACGTGAAGTGCTTGGTGCAGCAGAAGAGTTCTATGACGGTTCAATTTCGTTTGAAAACGAACCGGGAGGAGGAGGCCTTGTCGGAACGCAGGAAGTCTATAACTCGGAGCCGGATGGCACTCGGGTTGTGGTGTTTAACCCACCATCGACACCAACATCATGGCTTATTCAGCAGCCTGATTTCGAAATTGGAGANATGACGGGCGTCTCCATTATGGGCTTTTTCGGCTACATGATTTACGCCAACAGTGATTATGGCGTCGAAGATATGGATGACCTGGTTGAGCGTTACGATGAGGGAGAGTTCAGCCAGATTGCTGGACAGGGACAAGGGACGATGGTCGATGTCGTTGCACGAGTGCTTCGTGACCAGGTTGGCCTGCCCTGGGAGTCCTACATCGATTACGAGGGTGGTGGCGATGTGACAGAAGCTGTGATGGGTGATGAAGTGCCTGTCGGTATCGGGACCGATACTGGTGCTGCTGCAGGTGTCGAAGATGGTCGTCTTGACCCAGTTGTCGGCCTTGTCAGCGAAGGCAGCGGCGTGTTCCCAGATATGACGAGCTACGATGAGCAGGGCTACGGTGACCCTGGCGACCCAATCGACATCCTGTCCCAACTGCAGGTTTCCGTGTGGGCACCACCGGAAACTGCCCGTGAAGATATCGAACCACTTGCGGAAGCAATCGAAGAGGCAACGGAGACGGATGAGGTGCAGGAGTTTGCTGAAGACTCCGGAAACGTCATCAGCTACGGTGGGCCAGATGATGCCGATGACCTCCTTGCAAGCGTTCTGGAAACCGTTCCAGAAGTTGTTGACCTCGATGAAATCCGCGCAGATGCATAAGTAACACTGGCCAGTAGTGCTGCATCTGTTTGTTGTGTCGGTCACTGACCGAAGCACATTTGGCAACTGCTGTCGATTTGAACGTTGTATTGGGCGATAGAGACGGACGATTTCCCGCAAGACTGGAACACATGAACATCTCAAAATTAAAAAACCGCGTCACTGCTGAGCATGCACTGTTGCTCTTTTTCCTCATTGTAGGGTTGTTTTTCCTCATCGAGTCACGACATCTCTCGGACCGGGGAGCAGTATTCCCACAGTTCACCGCCGCAGCAACAGTTATCGGCTCACTGTTGTTGCTCTTTCGCTCGTACCTTCCCTGGCCTCTGAGTGTCTTTGTCGAAGAGCAGGAGGGTATGTTTGAGGATACCGTCGATGACGAGATGATAGAGGAGATCGAGGAAAAATCCGAGCAAGAAGCAGCAAAAGCTGTCGAACAGGAAACAGCCGATATCGAGGAATCGGATGAATCCGTTACAACTGACGAAAAAGACCCAGTTCCAGAAGCTGAGACGCGATATGTAGAGATTGCTGGATACGAGCTTCACGGAGCGCTGTTTACAGTTCTTGCCACGATAGGATTTATCGGTCTTGGCTATCTTATCGGCTTACTCTGGGCGGCACCAATATTCGTTGCAGGCTACTTAACGGCGCTCGAACGGCCGAAGCGAGATATAGTCATTCTCACTGTCGTTGCATTCGTGGTTGCCTTTAGCTTCTATTCCGTGATTGGCCTCGATATCGATGGCGGCTTACTCTTCGAGTTACCGGAGATGACGCTCTTTGGTTCAGACTCACTGATGGGGTGGGGACGATGATCCGAGGTGACCGGCTATGAGTCTGGCTGCCTTTGGGGAAGGAATCGGGATGATCGCGAGTGGTTCGACATTCTTCTGGCTTGTCGGTGGTGTCCTCCTTGGTATTATCATCGGTGCACTTCCGGGACTCGGGCCATCGCTCGGGATGGCAATCTTACTGCCATTAACCGCGCCAATGGAGGCTGGTGATGCGATTATTCTGTTAGTCAGTATCTACAGCGGTGCGATGTACGGCGGTGCAATCTCTGCAATCCTGATTAACGCACCCGGGACGGCTGCTGCCGCAGCGACCACTTTCGAGGGATATCCGATGTCGAGGAAAGGTGATGCGCTGAAAGCGCTCGCTATCTCCGCGACAGCGTCAGCGACGGCCGGGTTTATGACTATCATTGTCATCATCCTCCTGATGCCGGTGCTCGTCGATGTCGTTCTGGCATTTGGGTCACCCGAGTATTTCCTGATTGCATTCCTCGGCCTGGCGATGATTACGGTCATCGCACAGGGGTCAATCCTGAAAGGCCTCACTGCCGGGATGTTTGGGTTGATGATTACGACTGTCGGAACAACGCCGATGGCCGTCCAGCCCCGCTATGCCTATACTGATTACTTTGATTTCACGCTGACGCAGGGAATCGATTTCGTCGCCGTGCTTATCGGCCTGTTCGCAATCGCTGAGATGTTCAAGCTTGCCGGAGAGAAAGGCGGTATCTCGCGAACGGGAACGGTTATTAGCGGCAGTGTCATTCCGGGTATCAAAACCGTATTTAAATATCCGGTTAATCTCGTCAAATCTGCGTTTATCGGGCTTGGTATCGGTGCGATTCCCGGTGCAGGTTCGACCGTGTCCACGTTCGTCGCGTACGGTGAGTCGCTTCGGTCCTCGAAAAACCCAGAAGAGTTTGGTGAGGGAAGCGAGCGGGGGCTTATCGCCGCGGAATCATCCAATAACGGTACTATTGGTGGGTCGCTCGTACCGACGCTTTCGTTCGGTATTCCCGGAAGCGCGGCGACTGCCGTGTTGCTCGGTGGCCTGATTATGCACGGCCTCAACCCCGGTCCACTGCTGTTCAGTGACGAACTTGCGACGACATACAGCCTCTATATTGCGCTCTTTATTGGCAACATCCTCATTCTGACGGTTGGATTGCTGTTCATCACCCGGATGAGCTTCATTACGAAAGTGAACGCTATCTACATCATTCCAATCATCATTGTCTTCGCAGTTATCGGTGCGTATGCCATCCGTGGCGGCCAGCAGGCGTGGCTGGATGTCTTTACCGTCCTGTTGCTTGGTGTTATCGGCTATTACATGAAAAAGTACGACTACTCGATTATTGCGTTCGTGCTCGGTGTCGTGCTTGGCTCGATTGCTGAGGAGAATCTCGACCGGTCGCTGCAGTTGTCGGAGGGGTCGTGGATGATTTTCATTCACCCAATTGACCAACCACTGTCGTTCGCACTGGTGATTGTCATTGTCCTCCTGTTATTCGGACCGTTCCTTAAGTCCGGAATAAACAAGTTTAGCGGAAACGGTGAGTAAGGACTGCCCGTCCGCTCCTTTTTGAGCGAATACAAATGTATTGAGCCTAGTGTTTGGGTGCTTGTTCGTCTTTGAGTGAAATTCGGCATGCGTGGCTAGGCTCTTGCGTCCCTCGGTTCGATGGGTTTAAACTACTTGCCCGAAAACTCAGTTATGCGGGCTCGTAGATCAGTGGTAGATCACTCCCTTGGCATGGGAGAGGCCCCGGGTTCAAATCCCGGCGAGTCCACTATTTTTGCGCCGAACAACAAGGTGAGGCGCAAATTTGTGTTTGTTTGAAGCCGGATTTGAAGCCCTGAAAGTCGCAGCGTGAGCGAAGCGAGCGACCGTCTTTCTTTGGGTTCACAATCCCGGCGAGTCCACTTCTTCACCTCGCTACGCTCGTTCAGTCGTGCACTCGCCGAACATCGCAAACCCTTCGGGTTTGCTCAATCCCGGCGAGTCCACAATTACTGTCCTTACAACCCACGAACTGCCTCATTTGTACCGTTTTATTATTCGGTCAGGATGAAAGACTCTCCAGCGTCTGCAACAGCGCAGAGACAGTATCCGGGTCGTTCGTCCACCAGCCCTGATAGCGGTCCGAACTCTCTCTGGCCACAAGAGCACACATCTGTCGCTGGTCGAGGCCGCCATCGTATGCAAGACTCCAGTATTGCGTGATGCTATTCGTAGTATCTTCGTGGTAGGTTATCCCCGCAATCTCTGGTGGTGTCCAATCCGGTGTGCCATAGATATGGATATCGAGTTCCGTTTCCGTTGCAAGGACCCGATATAATTCGACCCGTGACTGAAAGATCGAAAAGTGCTGAAAGCTCACGCGGAGAGTACCCTTCCCCACGCGGTAGGCTCGCTCCTCTATTTCCCGACTGACCGCAAGTAGTTCACGTCTGTTGAGGCTCTGAAACAGGGTACCATCGAGAACGTCAAAAATGACTTTGTAGGCCGTGGAGACACCGCTGTCTATCGGACGAGCGATGGGTGGTTCGAGCAGCGCCTCCAGTTCCCGGATGCCAATCACCCCGACGAACTCACCATCAGTTGTTATCTCGATGAACGGCTCTGGACCGCCGTGAGGCAGTGATTTGGAAATAACGCTGACACCATGGTCGGCAAGCCAGTCTTCGAGGTCGGTTCGCTCACCGCTGCGGTAGATGGTAAAGCTGTGTTTCTGGTCGCCCTTCGTGGTAAACAATGAGTCAAACATTCCCTTCTTGGTTGTTACAGTTCCTCAAGTTGACCTTCCTCGAAGCTCACTCGAATGATATCCCTGACGAGTGAGTCAAGTGATTTGAGTTCGACCGTTTCACGGTCGGCATGGTACGTTACCAATCCAGCATCGGAGAGAACTGGTAAGTGGTGATGTGTCAATGCCGTCTGGATTCTCTGTCGGTCGCTGTCGGATTGCAAATTACCTGTGGTCGTTGCCTCCCACCCACTGAGGACAGTAGCAAGCTCGCCGACGGTACTTTCTTGCTGTTCTAACAGATACTGAAGCAACTGTCGGCGCTTCTCCGAAGCGAGTGCTCGGTAAAACTCACCGTCGGTAACCTGAGCGCCGCTAGCCTCCTCTTTTTCGTATTCGTCGAGGTCGTTTGGGGAGTCAATCATACGTGAACATTCATAATGATAATATATCAATGTCTCGCCTGTCAGAAGCTTGACCATCCTTTGGTATCTCGTCGGTTATACGACGGCTATTGGTGCGTTCAATCCCAATTAAGTTGGTTTAATCTCGCTTTAGAGCGGTTTAGACGGCCAAATTCTGCTTAGGTAACTCTCCGCATTATGTACCTCCCTCTGTAAGGAGCAATCGCAATGAACGCAAAAGCACTACTGACAGTCGGCCTCGCAGTTACAGTCCTTATCGGTGGCGTTGCTGCTGTCGGCGCGGCAGCCCCCGCCGATGTCCCAGCAAACAACGCGCAGGTGAATGACACAGACGATACCAATCAATCACCGGCCA
>SL_4KL_010_BRINEDRAFT_10002261_pt1 | contig 10857 bp, 12 predicted proteins | sample SodLak_010_BRINE_2_FD_10664 | JGI IMG/M metagenome (IMG submission 10664) | reverse complement strand
GGTGAAACAGGGCTGTCGACGCCGCTGTTCGTCGGCAGTGGCCTCACTCCCGACTCGGTCGACCAGCTCCTGTCAGTCGCCGACGGAGCCATCGTTGGCACAGCACTGAAAGCGGGTGGTCAGACCACGAATCCGGTCGAAGTCTGCCGCGTCAAACAACTGATGGCTGCCGTCGCGGAACACCGTGATTGAACCCCGGTCTACTCTATATCAGAATTCAGAGTATTCTGGCACAGTTGGTGAGTCAGCCCCGACATTGACAGTAATCACGATTTGAGTTACTGTCTCAGTTAGTGATCGAATTATCGTCAAAACGGCCACGACTTGACCAGCCACATTCGTGATTGCTGTTCAACGGTGAACAGAATTGCCAGTCGCTCCAAAAATTAATATCGACGCTAATGCTATCAGTGATCCAAATTTGTGCAAGCATTAAAGTCGATATACCACAATTTACCGGGAGTATGTGCACTCAGTTCAGCAGATAAGATCCCTTATCGCCTGGTATACAGTCAGATTAAAGTGGGTGTATGAAAAGTGGTCAGTATGACCGATGAGGGCGACACAACACGGTCAACCGTGATGACCTACGTCCCTGCGTATCAAAAAGCACGCTGGAAAGCCCATGCAGATGAACTCGGGATGAGCCAGGCCGAATATGTCAGAACAATGGTGCAGGCGGGCCGAAACGGGTTCGAAATAGAACCGAATCCGACAGATCTGGAGGGGTCTTCTGGGTCCGCAAACCCTTGGGGTGACGGCCTCGAAACACGGGTCCTCACAGCGTTTAATTCAGCCACTATTCTCTCGTGGGAAACGTTGGTTGACGAGCTTTCGAGCAACTTCGAAGACCGATTAGAAGAGACACTCGAATCGCTCCAACAAGAAAACCGGATTCGGTATAGTGGCCGTCACGGCGGCTACATGCTGGTGGACGAATGAGCGTGAGTGCAGCCGGCGACGACCCAACAGATCCGATTGCATACTTTCTTGAAGACCTTACGTTTCATGGAAAAACCGAACGAACGCGCGAGGCCTATGGCCGTGTCCTCCGGCGATTCGAAGCCTTTCTTGGAGATCCCGACCGCAACGCCTCGGGCAGGGTTGTTCGGCCCGCCGATGCAACTCACCGTGACTGTATGGCGTGGGTTCACAGCCTCCGTGGGACCGTTGCCGAAAGTACGATTGCGAGCTATGCGGCCTACCTCCACCGGTTTTACGCCTATATGACGCAGGTCGGTGTCTTCGATGCCAACCCGATGGCTCTTGTCGTCGAGGAGATGGACGAAACGATCAACAAAGACCCTGCTCGCCGAGAGATCGATGTTCCTCGGATGCAGTCGTTTGTCGGCTCGATCCACCATCCGCTTGATCGGGCGTTGATTGTAACACTCCTAAAGACGGGAATACGGGTCGGAGAGCTCTGTAACCTCGATATTCGTGACGTTGCACTCGATGATTCGGACGTCGCTGCGGCATTCGATGTTTCGACGCGGCCACAGCTCGATACGCGCCCCGATTCGTTGTATGTCGACAGCGAGCCGGCTCGCGGCATGCGCACAAACGGTGAAGAACGAACCGCCTCAAACAAGCGTAAACGGCCGACGGTGATACCAATTGATGCGGAGCTCAAAGCCGAATTGAAGCGGTGGCTAGCGATCCGTCCAGACAGTCAGTCGCCTGCGGAACCGCTGTTCGTCTATACAACGGGTGATTGGGGCGAACGACTGACGCCGAGAGCGGTCAGAAGTGTCGTTGCAACACATGCGCGGCAAATGGGGTGGTATGAAACCGGCGGCGATGCCGCCGAAAACGTCACCCCACACTACTTTCGGCACTTTTTCACAACCCATCTGCGGGACCGGACCGGCGACCGCGGAATCGTCAAATACCTCCGTGGCGACGTTGCTGACGACATTATCGACACCTACACACACAACTGGGGCGATCAGGTCAAAGAAACGTATGAAGCGCATATCTATTCAGTAATCGCGTAGGTTCTTGTCAACTGACCATTTCGTTAGTCACATTGGGTGTCTCTGCACCGTCGCATAAACCATATAATGCGATACGAATAATCTCGGCGCTCGGCGTTCAACGTCGGCCAGTGAAGCCCGGGTAAATCGACCGCGAGCCGCACTGTCGTGGCCCGTTCGCCGAAGTTCTTACCTGTCTGTCGGCCAAACACAGAATATGAGCGACCCGAGTGACAAACCGGCGATTACCCTGTATCGACTGCAAGCCTGCCCGTTCTGCGAACGGGTTGTCCGGAAACTCGACGCATACGATCTCTCCTACCAATCACGATTTGTCGAACCGATGCACTCGGATCGAAACATCGTCAAACGTGTGAGTGGTGCTCGGACCGTCCCCGCGATTGTCGACGAAGAAACGGGCGTCACCATGTCTGAAAGTGCAAATATCGTCGAGTATCTCGATGCAACCTACGGAGGAGCAAACTGATGGATCTCGGTTTCGACGTGGTTGCGCTCCCCGAAAGCAACCACCCCGGTGTCGGCGAGGTCGCTCCAGACTTTACGCGACCGCTCGTCAACGACGAGTATTGGAAAGACGTCTCGTTATCGTCGCTTACGGCCGAAAATCCGGTGTTGCTCGTTTGCTATCCGATGGATGGTGCCTTTCCGGCAACATATATTTGGAACGAGCTACGCGACCGTGACTTCGAGAACACGTTCGATGTGACCGTGGTGGGACTTTCGATTTCCTCACCATATGAGCACGCTTCGTTTATCACCGAGCGAGAAATTGACTACGCACTCTTTAGTGATCCACAGAACGAGGTGGCCGAAGCCTACGACATCGTCAATACTCTCGACGGCATGGCCGGTGTGAGTGAACCGCGACCGGCGGTCTTTCTGCTGGATACTGACCGAACAATCCAGTATGTGTGGGTCGCACACGAATGGCCTGAGTTCCCTGAGTACGACGCGATTGCCGATGCTCTCGCAACGCACTGCGAGTCAGTCTAAGTATCGCTACAGAGAATTTGGGTAAAAAGCCAAGCAGTCGCATGGGTGAGCCACCAGCCGGACCGATAGGCTCATTGAGCTATTCTCCGTACTGTTTTCATATGCGCGTCAGAGACTGGCAGGACGTCCTCTCGGACGTAGTCGACAGCGACCACGACCCCGACGGCTGGCGAGCAGTTGCGGGTCGCCGCCGGCAGGGTGTCGGCGAGGACTTCTACCTGGGCCATCCGGACGCGGGACTCTATCAGCTCAAAACCTACGCAAAGAACCCATATGAGCTACAGGGAGTTGGTGCCCGTCTCGCCCGCCGCGTTGACGACGACATCGATCCGCTGCTTCCGCGCCGCGTCGACGACACCGGACGGTTTGCGGTTCGTCGCCAGCCCGATGATGAGTCGCAAGCGAAATCGATGGCGACGCGGCTCGAAGAGACACTCAAAGTCCACGCGGATGCGCCAACAACTCCAGAAGACTTCTTTACCGATGTGATGGAGGCCGTCGAGAGTCCGGCGTTTGGCCCGATGGAGTACGACCTGCGTAATCGACCCGATCGGCTTGATTTGTTGTCGGGTACCTTTGAGGAAGCCGAACGACTGCTGAGCAGCGAACTTGAAGAGCTCATCGAGGCCGACGACGTCGGCCGCGGCTTTCAGTAAAACACTGTTTTCAAGCCCCCTGGACTCGACAGCCGAGTATGAACCAGAACGCGGAATCGATGTTGACCGCGTATTATGATGCGCTGCGGGCTGGCGAACCGCTCTCGCCGTTTTTTGTTGAGTCACCAGACACCGTCAAAGTCGGACTCAGCGAACAGCGACGTGGCTATGCGGAGCTCGCCGCTGGCCTCGCTGAACAGACCGCAACTACGACTGACTGGACCGTCGAAAGCCACAGCCGATCGGTTACGGAACGAGACGGCTACGGCTGGTTTGGCGACACCGTAACACTCGGCTGGACAGATACGCAAACCGATACTGACCACCAGTTTGAAACGCGGTGGACGGGCACGCTCGAACAACGTAGCGGTGGTGATGAGAGGGTGTGGCAGTTCGCCTCGCTGCACGTTTCTGCGCCCGTTTCGGATCTTCAAGCAGCCGACGACCTCTTTTCGTGGGATGACTAATGGTCGGCTCAAGCCTTACTGACGATGAAAAAGAAACCGCCAATTCTCGGCTCAAAGTCGGTTTCGTGCTGCTTGTTGCCGGCTCAATGGCGCTGATGGCGTTGCAGGCAGATCCAACGCTCGCTGAGTTGGCGGCAGTTTTCGGTGTCGGCCTCGTCGTCGGTGCGGTACTGTTGTGGTACGTCCTCCGAAATCTTACCGAGTTCAGGGAAACGCTTCGATGAAGAATCGACCCCTGATTCGGTGAGGTCCTTGTACGCTGACGGGCGTAATTAGGCCTTGACGCGACGAAGCCACGCCCCCGGGTCATCGAGTTCAGCGTCAGTTGGGAGATTATCTGGGTGGTCCCATACAGCACTTGCCGCCGGGATACCGCGGGCTTCCGCGATCGCTTCGAAAAAGCGTGCGCCACGTTCGTACTGCTGTCGCTTGAGACCGAGCCCGAGGAGCCGCCGCATGAGTTGGACGAACGGACCGCCGCCCTGTCGTCGGGCATCAAGTTTCGCGCGGAGATCGGCATACTCGTCGTCGAACGCTTGGTCCATGAGCAACTCAGCATAGCCCTCAACGGCGGTCATTGCTGTGTTGAGTTCGCGGAAGGCCTCACGGTCAAGACTGCCTGACGAGAGCGCACTCACGCTTTCGTGCATCCTGTCTTCGAGATAACCCGGCAGCCACGGGGCGGCTCCGAACTCTGCAGCGTGAGCGACCTCGTGGAACGCGATCCAGCGGCGGAATCGCGGATAGCCAACGTCGAGTTGGGCGGCAACTCGGCGGATGTTCGGCCGGACGAAGTACAGCGAGTGTTCATCAGTGTCAGCGAGCAGTAGCGGGTCGTACTGCCCTAAGACGTTGCGACCGAGAAAGCCCAGCGTCACTGCCATTGTTGCGGTATTCAGTGCCCGCGAAAGCTCAGGTAAGAGTGTCGCCTGATTTTCGAGTGGCTCGACGACACGGCTGAAGGTTTCGATGTTGGCGTCGATCCAGTGGTGGCGGTTCTGCACTTCGATGGTATTCGGGAGGTCGAACTCGACCCCACCGACCGACCGGAGTCGGTTGCGGGCGTCACGAACATCGTCGCGGTAGCCGGCCTGCTCGTCGGCAGTCAGTGTCAGATCGCCAGCAGGCGTCGAGGCTTTTGCGGCCGTCCCGACAGCGTTCCAATCGATAATGCCACCGCTGTCGCTTTCGGCGACCGCCCGAACGCTACGAAAGAGGTCCATGCTGGGAGTCGGACGCGCGTGAGTAAAATCCTTGTGCGGGTGGTCAACCGCCACCGAGGTCTGTCTCGGTCGTGACGGGAGGCGACTCACAGACCGAAACGACGGTTCGCCGAGTTAGGTTTCGTCGTCGAAGCCAGCGATCTCTTCGTCGGCGTCCTCGCCGAGCAGTTTCGTCGCAATCAGCGTCAGTGCAGCCAGAATGCTGACGACGAGCAGAAGGGTTGCGAGCGAGCGGCCACCCTCGCTGTCAGCTGTCGACTCCGCGGGTTGTTCTGGTGTGGTAGCTGACTCTGTCGAGGAACCGCGGAGGGACTTCGGGCCGAGCTGGATATCGCCGTCGGGGACGTGCAGTTCGAGTAGCGTAATGTTACCCATACGAATTGTATACGCGAAAGGGGCCTAAAGTGGTTGTGGCGTCTCGCTGTGTAGCGTGGATGACGTCACAGAGTAGGTGGCCTCGCAGAACAAATGGGAGACGTCGCAGAATAGATGGTGTCTGTCGAATCGACTGGTTGCCGAAGCGTGAAGTTGATACGCTTGCTACTGTTTCTCATGGGTATGAACGAGCCACAGCGGGCATTTCTCGAATCGTTGCTTTCGACAGCCAGTCCCTCGGGCTACGAAACGAACGGCCAGCGCGTCTGGGTCGACTACGTCAGTCAGTTTGCCGATGAGGTGACAACGGATGCCTACGGCAATGCGGTCGCCGTCCACGAGGGCTCCGGTGACAGCCCCGAAATCGCGTTTACCGGCCACGCCGACGAAATCGGATTCATCGTGCGCGACATCGTTGACGACGGGTTTCTCCGAATTTCCCGGATCGGTGGTTCTGACCGAACGATTTCACAGGGCCAACACGTGACGGTACACACGGCCGATGGACCGGTTCAAGGTGTGATCGGCCAGACGGCGATCCATCTCCGCGAGGTCGGCAGCGAGGAGTACACCGATATCGCCGGACAGTTCGTCGATATCGGGGTCGAATCGACGGACGGGGCGGAAGAACTTGTTGAAGTCGGCGATCCGATCACCTTTTCGACGGAGTTGTACGAACTCGCCGGTACGCGGCTCTCGGCGCGCGGAATGGACAATCGGGTTGGAACATGGAGCGCGGCCGAAGGACTTCGCCACGCCGTCGAACAGGACGTTGAGGCGACGATTTACGCGGTGAGCACAGTTCAAGAAGAAGTCGGTGTCCAGGGGGCGAAAATGGTCGGCTTCGACCTCGACCCTGACGCTGCCATTGCAGTCGACGTGACTCATGCAACCGACAACCCGGATGTGAACGGCAAACACAAAGGCCCGGTCACACTCGGTGGTGGCCCGGTCGTCTCTCGCGGCAGCGCCAACCACCCTAATGTGGTGTCTCTCGCACGCGAAGCCGCCGCGGCAGCCGAGGTTGACGTCCAACTACAGGCCTCAGGGATTCGGACCGGAACCGACGCCGATGCCTTCTATACCAGCCGCAGCGGGATTCCATCGCTCAATATCGGCATTCCGAACCGCTACATGCACACGCCGGTCGAGGTCATCGATACGGACGACCTGGATGCCGTGGCGGCGCTGCTCGGTTCGATAGCCGAACAGGCCGGGGAGGTCGACTCGTTCGCCGTCGAACTGTGATCCAACCGGCATCGTGACCTAGCTACCACTTCAACCCGGCGACCACTTCGATCCGACCAGCACTACAACCGTGAGCCGACCGGCGGGGCCGTGTCACGCTCCCGCGTGGTGACACGCAAAGAATAACCGTTAAAAGCCGAGAGCGGTTTCTCTCCCGTATGGCTGGAACTATCGAAGTACTCGTCCCTGGCGGCAAGGCCAACCCTGGCCCACCGCTTGGTCCCGAACTCGGACCGACCCCAGTGGACGTGCAGGCTGTCGTACAGCANATCAACGACGAAACCGCCGCATTCGACGGAATGGAAGTTCCGATCACCGTCGAATACGACGACGACGGCTCGTTCAGTATCGACGTCGGTGTCCCACCAACGTCGGAACTGATTAAGGACGAAGTCGGCTTTTCGAGCGGCAGCGGCGAGCCTCACGAGAACTTCGTTGCCGACATGTCGGTCGAACAGCTCAAAAAGGTCGCCGAGCAGAAGTCGAGCGACCTGCTGTCGTACGACGTGAAAAACGCCGCCAAAGAGGTCAGCGGCACCTGCATGAGCCTTGGTGTGACGATTGACGGCGAAGATGCTCGCACGTTCAAAGAGCGCGTCGACGCTGGCGACTACGACGATATCCTCGTCGACGACGCCGAAGCCGCCGCGTAAGTCTCTATTCGACTTTTTCGAGGTTCCGTCCGTGAGTTCCGACAGTCAATCGAGAGTCGAGTATCAGCAGTCGAGAGTCGAGTATCGGCGGCCGAGGGTACTCACAGCGGAGCGGTCTCGTGACCGGACGCCTACTCAAACTGTTCGAACACGTCGACCGCCTTGTACTCTTGGCCCCACTCGGCTCCCGTCGTCTCTTCAATTATCCCGTCTGCTTCGAGGTTTTCGATCACGTTGTAGGCGGTTGCCCGCGAAACATCAAGTTCCGTAGTGATATCGTTGGCTGTGAAGTACGGAATTTCGAGGAGTTTTCGAGCGAATCTGTCGGTCGATGTCTTCCCCGAATACGTCCGCTCATACTCGGACTGAAGCGTTTTCAGAGCCAGGGTACGGTCGTAGGATTCGATGGCTTGAGATCGAAGTCCTCCAACGAAGAAGTCGATCCACTCTATCCACGCACCTTCCTCGCTGACAGCGCGCATTGTTTCCACGTACTCGACTTTGTGACGGTTGAAATACGCACTTGGATAGATATACGGGCTTTCGAGGTAGCCGTTGTCGATCAGATAGAGGATAATTACGAGGCGACCAAGGCGGCCATTGCCGTCTGAAAACGGATGGACTGTCTCGAAAAAGTAGTGAGTGATCGCGGCGTCGACGAGCGGGTGATACGCTCCACCAGCCTCGATATACGCCTCCAGCGACTCCATCAGCCCGTTGATCGCGGCTGCGATGGGTGGGACGAACGGCTCTTTCGCCGGATTCGGACTGTTGAGTCGGACCATGTGGTCACGAAACCCCCCGACGACAACGCCCTCGTTGCGCACACCGTCAAGGAGGAGTTCGTGGAGTCGAAAGATCAACGCACGTGTGATGTCGCCTCCGGCGTCGACGTGGTCGATGCCGTACAGCAGTGCCGTCTCATAATTCAGCGCCTCCCGCAGGTCTTTTTTTATCGGCTTACTGTCAGCCCTGTCTTCGTGTTTCGTATGAAACGCCGCGACCTCCTGTAGGTCGACCTCCGCACCCTCAATCCGCGCCGACTCGACGGCCTCGATGCGGATGAGCGCCGTATACAGCACGGCTGCGAAATCGACCGTCGAGCTAATCCCGTCGACACGGCCGATGTGATAGGCAGCATCAGTCACGAGATCGTGCGTCTCGTCGGAAATCTCGATCTTTGGGGTCGGTGGCAGTGGCTCTGGCGAGTAGTAGGGGCGAGGGTGGTAGTCGACGTATGTTCCCGGTGCATCCTCGGGGAGCATCTTGACCCGCATTATGTCAACGTACGAATCAAGGATGTATAATTGTTTATATAGGGGTTATACAAGAGTGGTGAGAGTAGGTCGGCTTGTCTAATTGAGTGCGCAATTGTAGAATTGGGTGGCTTCAATGGTGCTACTTGTTTAAGAGCGATTTATACTGTTACAAGCTTGAGGATCTGTGTCGACCTCCTTCAGCAGATCCGGTGACGGTCGGCAAACTCCTGCTGAGTGCTGACAGTCAAACGCTCTCGGAAACCAATTCCTGTGAATTATTAGATTAATTGTTATATTATACTATGAACACCTAAATAAAACCGTTCAGCCATGTCGTTTGGACGGATACATATTTAGTTACTGGACAGAATCTCTGTATATGACTGCATGGCAGTACTCCCCCTATGCCGTGGCCCTCGTTCTTGGCGGGCTGATTTCGCTTGGCATTACGGGCTACTGCCTCCGGTACATGCGCCGTCACGGCCGTAGTTATCTCGTCGCAAGCGTCGCCGTGTCGACGTTCGTCAATACGATCTGGAACGGAGCGGCGATGGTCAAACTGCTCAGCACCGATCTCGGGGTGAAGCTCCTGTTTTATCAGGTCGAACTGATCGTTGTGTCGCTCTACCCCGCGATTACGGTCGTGATTGCAGTCGCCTACGTCGGATGGGATCGGTTGATCACGCGGCGGAGACTCCTCGTGCTCCTGTCGGTTCCGCTGGCAGCTATCGGACTGGTGATCACCAATCCGGATGACGTACTGATCGCCAACGCGCGACTCGTCGATTTCTACGGCCAGGTCGGATTCGTCCACGACTTTACGCCGCTGTTCCTGCTTTTGGCTGCGTGGGTCGCAACGACTGTCTTCGTGGCCGGATTGATAATCGGCTATGGGGCGTTCACGAACGTCGTGCCGACCAAGCCAGCCGCGCTCGTCATTCTCGCGGTCTGGTTGCCGCTTGTAATCTCGTTCGTCATATTTTTTGGGACCGATGTCGACAGTACAGGACTCAACGTCACCCAGGCCGGGAACAACCTCGCGTATCTCCTCCTTGCGGCTGTCATTTTCCGATATCGGCTGTTCGATCTGACACCCTTCGGCCGCTCTCGGGCCGTCGACATGATGGACGATGGCTACGTGTTGCTCAACGCCGCGGGGGTAGTGGTCGACACGAACGCCGCTGCCGACCGACTGCTTGCGGATGGCGGTCGGACGCCGATCACTGGCCACCCGTTTTCGGGGATGCTCCCGGCCGAGACCCAGCTCGGAGCCGCGTCCAACGTCGCCACGTTTCGCATCGGTGGCCGCGACATCGAGGCACGACACTCGGAGGTAACCGGGCGAACCGTCGCTGATGGGACGGTCGTCGTCCTCCGTGACGTAACCGAGTTGAAGAACCGCGAGCGCGAACTCGAACGACAGAACACGCAGTTGGATCGGTTCGCATCGGCGGTCTCCCACGATCTTCGGAACCCCCTGTCGGTGGCGAAAGGCTATGCAGAACTCGCAGCAGAGACGGGCGAGGAAAGTGCCTTCCGTGTCTTGGGCCGGGCGCACGACCGGATGGACGCTATGATCGACGAACTGTTAATGCTCGCACGGGCGAGTACGATCGTTACCGACCCCGAGGCGGTCGACGTAGCCGCGTTCGCGCGGACCGTCTGGGAGACGACCGATACCGATGGCGTTAGGTTCTCGACCGAGATCACTTCCGACGCGACCATCGACGCCGATCCGACACTGCTCCGCCACATCCTCGAAAACCTCTTTCGCAACGCCGCTGACCACAACGAGCACCCACTGACCGTCAGCGTCGGGCTACTGACTGACGACGACACGACGATTGGCATCTACGTCGAGGACGACGGCACGGGGATCTCGGCGGAGGCCCGCGAGACGATCTTCGAACACGGGTATACGACCGACAAAGACGGGACCGGATTCGGCCTCTCGATCGTCAAGGCGTTCGTCGACGCCCATGGGTG
>SL_4KL_010_BRINEDRAFT_10002259_pt1 | contig 10859 bp, 12 predicted proteins | sample SodLak_010_BRINE_2_FD_10664 | JGI IMG/M metagenome (IMG submission 10664) | reverse complement strand
AGCCGTAGGCGTCGACGGCCTGTTCGACGAGATATTCGGCGTCCTCGGGGTCGGAGACGTCGGCCTCGACGGCCGTGGCCGTTCCGCCGGCGTCGGTGATCTCCTCGGCGGTCGATTCGGCCCGCTCGAGGGATCTGGAGTTCGTGATCACGTTCGCGCCCTCCTCGGCGAAGCGTTTCGCGATCGCCGCCCCAATACCGCTGCTTGACCCCGTTATCACTGCCGTCTGATCGGCCAATCTCTCTGACATATTGGGGAAAATCTCGCCCCGTATAAATATGGTTTCGTGTGGGCCGTTCGCCGCCTTCAGTCGGCCAACTCGTCGAACCGGGCCGCCAGATCGAGATCCTTCCCCGTTATCCCGCCGGCGTCGTGTGTCGTCAGCCGGACCTCGACCTCCCGCCAGCCGATCGTCATCTCCGGGTGATGGAACGCCTCCTCGGCGAGTCCGCCCGCGCCGCCGGCGAAGCCGACACCCTCGAGGTAGGAGTCGAACTCGAAGGTACGGACGATCTCGTCGCCCTCGCGGTGCCACTCGTCGGGGAGTTGCGTCTCTATCTCGTCGTCCGAAAGGAGATCGCTCATGGTCGTGGTATCGGCCCGGAAACGCTTAAGAGTTCGTCGACGTTCGGAACGGATGGTCGATCGAGAGCCGTTAGCTGCCGAGATACTGCGATGGTCCCCCTCAGTCGCCGGCCGTCGCCGCGGTATCGTCGATGTACGGCAACGATGCGGCCGTCTCCGCGATCGCCTCCGAGTTCGATTTCATCAGGGCGGTCGTGTCCCAGATCCCGTCGACGAGCGCTTTCCGCTGTGCGTCGTCGACATCGACCTCGATGGTGTTCCCGCCGTAGGCCACGGTCTCGTCCCCGACGTCGATCTCGATCTCGCCGTCGGGGTTCGATTCGACCCACGACTGCAGCGTCTCGACCGAGTCGGTGTCGGCGGTGACCGTCGGAATACCGAGCGCCAGACAGTTCCCGGCGAAGATCTCGGCGAAGGACTCGCCGACGATGGCGTCGATGCCCCACCGCTGGAGCGCCTGTGGCGCGTGCTCTCGAGAGGAACCGCAGCCGAAGTTTGCGTTGACGACCAACACGTTGGCGCCCTGAAACCGCTCCTCGTTGAACGAGTGGTCCTTCTCGTTGTCCTCGTCGTCGAAGCGCTGATCGAAGAAGGCGAACTCGCCCAGTCCGTCGAAGGTGATGACCTTCAGGAATCTGGCCGGGATGATCTGGTCCGTATCGATGTCGTTCCCTCTGACCGGGACCCCGGTCCCCTCGACGCGGTCGACGCTCGGGACCTCTTCGGTCATGCTTTCACCTCGGCTTTCGGCAGTTCACGGACGTCCGTCACTTCGCCGGCGACTGCGGCGGCAGCGACCATCTTCGGGCTCATCAGGACCGTTCGTCCGTCCTTCGAGCCCTGCCGTCCGACGAAGTTTCGGTTCGAGGAGGAGGCTGAGGCCTCGTCACCGACGAGTTGGTCGTCGTTCATACCGAGACACATCGAACAGCCCGGGTTTCGCCACTCGAAGCCCGCCTGCTTGAATATCTCGTCGAGTCCCTCGCGCTCGGCGGCCGTCTTGACGCGTTGGCTGCCGGGAACGACCAAGGCACGAACGGAGTCGTCGACCGTTCGGCCCTTGATGATCTCCGCGCCCGCCCGGAGATCGGACAGTCGAGCGTTCGTACAGGAGCCGAGGAACGCGACGTCGATGTTGTACCCTTCCATCGTGTCGCCGGGCTCGACGCGCATGTGCTTTTGCGCCCGTCGGGCCGTCTCGCGTTGGTCCTTCGGGAGCGAGTCCGGATCCGGAATCTCCTCGGAGATCCCGATCCCTTGCCCCGGCGTCGTTCCCCACGTGACCATCGGCTCGATCTCCGAGCCGTCGATCGTCACCACGTCGTCGTACTCGGCGTCGGCGTCGGAGGCGATCGACTCCCAGTAGCGTTTCATCTCCGCGAAGCGCTCGGGGTCGTCCTCGAACTCGTCGGTGTTTTCGAGCCACTCGTAGGTCGTCTCGTCGGGATTGACGTAGCCCGCACGAGCACCGCCCTCGATCGACATGTTACAGATCGACATCCGACCCTCCATGCCGAGGTTCTCGATGACGTCACCGGCGTACTCGTAGACGTAGCCGACGCCACCGTCGGTGCCGAGCCGCCGGATAATCGTCAACACGACGTCCTTTGCGGTGACGTCCTCGCCGAGTTCGCCCGTCACCTCGATCCGTCGGACCTTCTTTTTTTCCATGGCGACGGTCTGTGTCGCGAAGACGTCCCGCATCTGGGACGTCCCGATCCCGAACGCCAAGGCGCCGAACGCCCCGTGCGTCGAGGTGTGACTGTCGCCACAGACGATCGTCTTCCCCGGCTGGGTTAGCCCCTGCTCCGGCCCGATGACGTGGACGATCCCCTGATTCCCCGTCGAGGGGTCGTCGAACTTGATGCCCGTCCGCTCGATGTTCGCCTCCAGTTCGGCGTACATCTCTTCGGCCGCCTCGTTGTCGAACGGTCGCTCGAGGTCGTCGGTCGGCACGATGTGATCGACGGTCGCGTGCGTCAGATCGGGGCGAGCGACCTCGAGGCCGCGCTCCCGGAGCATCCCCAGTGCCTGTGGACTCGTTACCTCGTGGATGAGATGGAGGCCGATGAACAGCTGGTCCTGTCCGGTCGGGAGCGTCGTCACCCTGTGTCTCTCCCAGACCTTGTCGTACAGCGTCCCTTCGCTCATCGGTCCGCACCTCTGTCGAACGTTCGTTGGGTCCCCTCCGCGCCCTCCGGGGTGGCGTGTTCGACGTCGGCGAGCGTTTCGTTGTCGTCGTCGCTGTCCTCCGTTACCGCCTCGGGTTCGCCGCCGTCGGCGGCGATCGTTTTCCCCCGGCTGTACGTCTGTGTCTCGCCGAACGCCCGGTCCGTGTAGGGGTCGGTGTGGCTTATCTCACCCAGTGTCTTTCCGCTCTCTGTCATGGTTTCACTCTTCTCCCCACGCGAACAGCGCGCGCAGGTCTTCGCCGACGGCCTCGATCTCGTGGTTCTGTTCGGCCTCCCGGATCCGCTTGTAGCTCGGTCTGCCTGTCTGGTTCTCCGAGATCCACTCGCGGGCGAACGTCCCGTCCTGAACTCCTTCGAGGATCTCCTCCATCGATTCGCGAACCTGCTCGTCGATTACGACGTCGCCACGAGTCAATCCGCCGTACTCGGCAGTATCGGAGACGGAGTTCCACATCTCCATGTTCCCGCCCTCGTACATCAGGTCGACGATGAGCTTAAGCTCGTTCAGACACTCGAAATACGCCATTTCGGGGCTGTAGCCGTTCTCGACGAGCGTATCGTAGCCGGCCTTGACGAGTTCGGTGACGCCGCCACAGAGGACGGCCTGCTCGCCGAAGAGGTCCGACTCGGTCTCCTCGCGGAACGTGGTTTCGATGACGCCGGCTCGGGTGCAGCCAAGTGCCTTCGCGTACGCGAGCGCGATCTCTTCCGCCTCACCCGTCGCGTCCCGATAGACTGCGTACAGTCCTGGGGTCCCCTCGTCGTTCTCGTAGTTCCGCCGGACGAGATGTCCCGGCGATTTCGGCGCGATCATCGTGACGTCGATCCCCTCGTCCGGCTCGATCTGACCGTAGTGGATGTTGAACCCGTGGGCGAACTGCAGCACGTCGCCCTCGGTGATCACGTCTCTGATGTTCTCGTATATCGTCGGCTGCACCGTATCCGGGGCGAGCACGCTCACGATATCGCCCTGTTCGGCCGCATCTCTGGTCGTCGCCACGTCGTGTCCGTCGGCTTCCGCGGCGTCCCACGAGGAAGAGTCCTCGCGGAGCCCCACGACCACGTCCACCCCGGAATCACTGAGGTTCAGAGCGTGTGCGTGTCCCTGGCTGCCGTATCCGAGTACGGCTACTGTCTTGTCGTCGAGTACGGTACTGTCCGCGTCGTCGTCGTAGTAGATGTTTGTGTCTGTCATTGTTCGTTAGGTGTGTCGTTCGTCGACCCGTGCGGTCTCTTCTGCACCGCGAGCGAGCGCCGCCTGCCCGGTCCGTGCGATCTCGCGGATGTTGAACTGTTCGAACGCGTCGATCGCGTCGTCGATCTTCTCCTCGGAGCCGGTGATCTGGACGGTAACCGTCTTCGGTCCCGCATCGAGCGCTTCGCCGTCGTACATCTCGGTGATGGCCTGTACCTTGTCCGGTTCGTCGCCGTCCACCTTCAGGATAACGAGTTCCCGGGCGACCGGTTTCCCGTCCAGTTCCCGAACGTGAACGACCGGAACGAGTTTGTTCAGCTGCTTGCTGATCTGGTCGATCCCGGGGTCGGGCTCCTCGACGACGAGGGTGATTCGGGAGTAGCCCTCGTTCTGTGTCGGCCCGACCGACAGCGATTCGATGTTGAACTGCCGTCGGTGGAACAGCCCCGAGACCTTCGCGAGAACGCCCGGTTCGTTCTCGACGTACGCCGAGATGATCGTTCGGCGCGGGTCCGGTTCTGCCTCGACCTCGGGATCGATCCGGATCCCCTGGGAGTTTCGCCGTCCGATCGGACGCCGCCGCTGTTCCGGGCGCGGCCCCTTGAGCCCACGTCGCTGGACGTTCTCCCGGCGGCTCATAGCTGGTCCTCCGTCAGCGCGAACAGCCCGTTGTCGCCGCCGCCCGGCACCATCGGGTAGACCTTCTCGTGGGGGTCGATGTGGACGTCGATGACGCTCGGCCCGTCGTAGGCGAGCGCCTCCTCGATGACCGAATCGACCTCCTCGTCGGTGTCGATCCGGAACCCGCGGGCGCCGAACGCCTCGGCGAGCGTATCGAACTCGGGGATCCATGGATACTCCGAGGCCATGTGTCGCCGCCCGAAGAAGACGTCCTGCCACTGGCGGACCATGCCGATCGCCTCGTTGTTGAGCACGGCGATCGTGATATCGAGGTCTTCCCGGACGGCCACGGACAGCTCCTGACACGTCATCAGAAACGAGCCGTCGCCGTCGAAACACACGACGTCTTGCTCGGGGGCCGCGAGTTTCGCGCCGATCGCCGCCGGAAGTCCATAACCCATCGTCCCGAGACCGTGAGAGGTGACCCACGTCCGGGGTTCGGTCCACGTCCAGTACTGCCAGGCCCACATTTGGTGTTGACCGACACCGGTGGTGACGATCGTGTCGTCGGGCGTCGCGGCGTCGAAGCGCTCGACGACGTACTGCGGTTTGACCGGCGCGTCGTCCGGCGCCGCGTACTCCATCGGGTACTCCTCTTTCCAGGTCTCACACTGCTCGAGCCAGGCGTCGGTCGAGGGAGATCCCGAGACCGTCTCGGTAAGCTGTCCGAGTACCGCCTTCGCGTCGCCGATGAGCGGGTAGTCGGCCTCGATGTTCTTCGAGACCTCGGCTGGATCGATGTCAACGTGGATGACCTCGGCGTCGGGGGCGAACGTCTCGACGCCGCCGGTCAGCCGGTCGTCGAAGCGCGTCCCGACGGCGAGCAGACAATCTGTCACCGTGATCGCCATGTTCGCGTATCCGGTGCCGTGCATACCGACGATCTCCAGCGACAGCTCGTGGTCCTCGGGGAACGATCCCGTTCCCGGCATCGTCGTGACGACCGGGATCCGGTGTTCCTTCGCGAACGACCGGAGCTCGTCGCTCGCGCCGGCTTTGATCACGCCGCCGCCCGCCAGGATGACCGGTCGCTCGGATCGGACCAAGGCGTCGGCCGCCTCCGAGACCGATCCCGGATCGGCGGTCTCCGGCGTCTCGTAGGTGCTCGGAAGCGTCGGCGTTCCGGGATCGACTGACGTTTCCCCCTTCGTCACGTCCTTCGGGAGATCGACGAGCGTCGGTCCCTGCCTTCCGTTCTTCGCGAGCGCGAAGGCGGTCCCGACGTCCGACCCGACCGTGTCGGGGTCGTCGGCGAAGGCGTTCGCCTTTGTGATCGGACTCGTGACTCCGACCGTATCCGTCTCCTGGAAGGCGTCGTTTCCGACGACGTCCGTCGGGACCTGCCCGGTCAACGCGAGCAGCGGATCCGAGTCCATGTTGGCGTCGGCGATGCCCGTCACCAGGTTCGTCGCGCCCGGTCCCGACGTCGCCATACAGACACCCGGCTCGCCGGTCACCATGCCGTAGGCGTCGGCCGCGTGAACGGCACCCTGTTCGTGAGCCATCGTGACGTGTCGCATCTCGGAATGATACAACGCGTCGTAGACCGGCATGATCGCACCGCCCTGTATCCCGAAGAGGTACTCGACGCCAGCGTTCTCGAGCGCCCGGACGACCGCGTCCGCGCCCGTCTCGACGTCCGAAGACCGGTTCTCCGTCGTCTCCGTCGGTGCCTGTGCCTGTTCGCCGCTCATGGCTGTCGTCCCGTTCGATACCGTCGGTTGGTGTCTCGTGTGTGCATTGTTCCGGCTGTAGGATGGTCTGTATCCGATGCGAACCGCGTGTGGGGAGAATGTGCGTTCGGGGCTAGGCCCCTACGATGTCGGATACGACGCTGACGGTGTCCGCGAGAGCCACCGTTCCGGAGATCGTATCCGTCATTACGGTAGATTCTGCTCCGTCCGGGAACATAAACGTTCCGCGTCGCACCGATCCCGACCGTCGCCGGATGACAGCGAACCGATCGCTGTCCCCGGGAGCGAACGGCCGGGGCGGACATTCTCAGATCCGTACCTCCTCGCGTCGGACGCCCACATCGCGGGCGAACTCCTTCAGCCGCTCGAAGGTGATCTGCTCCTTTTGAGCCCCGCGGTCTTTGACCATGCGGGTCACCTCGCGGACCTCGGCGTCGGTCGGATCGAAACCGGCGTCCTCCAGCCGCTCTCTGACCGAGTGGGTCCCGGTGTGTTTCCCGAGGACCAACTCGCGGGTCGCACCGACCATCTCGGGCGTCATCACGCCGGGTTCGAACGTGTCGGCGTTCTCGATGATGCCGGCCGCGTGGATTCCCGATTCGTGGGAGAAGGCGTGATCCCCAACGATCGGTTTGTTCCCCGGCGTCGGGATGCCGCTTTTCTCCTCGATGATCTTCGAGAGTTCCGTGATCCGGGTCGTGTCGATGCCGGTATCGACGTCATAGAGCGCTTCTAACGCCATGACGACCTCCTCGTAGGCCGCGTTGCCGGCCCGTTCGCCGATCCCGTTGACCGACACCTGCGACTGGGCGGCGCCCGCCTCATAGCCGGAGAGGGCGTTGGCGGCCGCCAGCCCGAAGTCGTCGTGGGTGTGGACGTCGACGTCCGCGTCGGTGTGTGCACAGACGGTCTCGATCATCTCGTAGAACCGTCTCGGCGTCGCGACACCGACCGTATCCGCGATGTTGATCCAGTCGACGCCGACCTCGGAGACGGCCTCGATGATATCTATCAGGAACTGTTCGTCCGTGCGCGTGGCGTCCATCGGTGTGAACATACAGGTCACACCGGCCTCTTTGATGCGCTCGACGGCCTCGACCGACCGCTCGAGCGCCTCCTGTCGCGTCGCGTGCATCGAATCCTGCAGTTGGACGTCGCTGGTGGATGCGAACACGTGCACCATATCGACGCCGGAATCCAACGCGGACTCGATGTCTCCGTCGACTACTCGGGCCAACCCACAGACCGTAGAACGGGACGCCGCCTCGGCGATGTCCCGGACGGCCTCGAACTCCGTCTCGGAGTTTACCGGGAAGCCGGCCTCGATGACGTGGGTTCCCATGTCATCGAGGATCGAGGCGATCTCCCGTTTGTCCTCGTATGAAAACGAGGTTCGGGGGGACTGTTCGCCGTCGCGCAGCGTCGTGTCGAAAATTCGGGCCTCACTTATTTCTGAGGTACTATCTAGTGTGCCCTGGAAGAACTCGATCCGCCGGCGAAGCCGACGTATCCTCGTGCTGTGTCATTGCAAGTCGTTCAAGGACGCTCGAGGTATTTAAACTTGACTGTCCTGCCGCGGATGAGGGCCTCGAAAACAGACGAACGTATGATAAACGAGGGTGCTGGCATACATAACGGACCGACTGTGCACATTTGCTCTCGTCGGAGACGTCCACGTCCCTCGGGCCACTGGATAGCGGTAGCGTTTAACAGTTCTGGATCGATCGCTACGATATGATACGTAGTTTCGAGGGAATGGAGCCGGACATACACGAGAGCGCCTACGTCGACCCGAGCGCGGTTCTGATCGGCGACGTGACGATCGGGCCGAAGGCAAGCGTCTGGCCGAACGTGACGTTGCGCGGCGATGACGGGGCGATCGAACTCGCCGAGGGAGCGAACGTCCAGGACAACGCGGTCCTCCACGAGGGCGTCGAGATCGGTCCCTACGCGACCGTCGGCCACACCGCCATCGTCCACGCTTCGAGGGTCGAAGAGCGGGGACTCGTCGGGATGAGTGCGACCGTCCTCGATCGGTCCGTGATCGGCGAGCGGGCCGTCGTGGGGGCCAACAGTCTCGTGACGGAAGGGACCGAGGTCGAACCGGGGATGCTGTATGCAGGGACGCCGGCGAAGAAACTCAAAGAGGTCGAGGACACACACTGGAACGAGGCCGGCGATCGGTACGCCGCTCGCTCGCGGCGATACCTCGCGGACTCAGAACAGCTGGATTAATCGTCGGCAAGTCCGGATTGCTCTGACGATTCGATCGCGGCCCGCGTCTCGGGCGTGAGCGTCGTCACCACCGCCTCGCCGGAGCGGTGCCGATCGACGATCCCGTCCTCCTCGAGCGAGGAGAGGTGATGGGAGACCGTCGAGGGGGCCCGACTCGTCGCCTCCGCCAGCGTCGTCACCGAGGCCGGCTCGTGTTCCGAGACGGCATCGATGACCGTTCTCGTCGGCGCGGCGCGTAACACGCCGGCGAGGGCCACATCGGTCTCGCTCGGGGCGAACCTGAGCGTCCCGGCGACTGTCGTCGAGTCGATCAGTCCGGCCGTCCTGAGTACGCGGGCGTGATACCGGACGGTCGATCTGGTGACGGAGACGCGTTGAGCCACCTCGTCGAGGCCGATCCCCGGCGACTGGCGGATGGACACGTAGACGCTCTTCCGTGTCGGCTGTTCGAGGACACCGTCCGGATCGCTCCGGGCGATCCCGTTCGAGGCGACGGCGTAGCGGAACCGATCCGTCGTCGGCGCGTCGATTCCGCCGCCGGAAAGCCCCGCGGTGGCGCTATCCGGCGATTCGGCGGCCACGCCACCGATCGGAAAAAGCGAACACACCATCGCGAAAGCCACGAACGAGACGAGTACCGTCCGTCGATCCATATCCGAACTCGCCGTCGCGCACACGTATGTTTTTCCGTCCGCTGCTCCGACCTCCGGGGATGGGTTCGACCGGTCGGTTCAGAGTCGGGCTTCCGCGCGAGCGACGTCCTCACGCGTGTTGACGTTCACCCGCCAGCCGTCGAGACGCACTGTCTCGATCCGACCGCCGTCGCTGACGAGTCGCTCGATCGCGTCGGGCAGTTCGTACTCGCCGCGTTCCGAGGGTTCGATCGCGTCGATCGCTCCGAAGATCCGCGGTGAAAAGGCGAAACAGCCGGTCACGGCGAGCCGTGAGGGGGGATCCTCCGGCTTTTCGACGATCCCGATCACCGAGCCGTCCTCAATCGAGAGGACACCGCCCCGCCTTGCGCGTTCCCGCGAAACGTGTTCGACGAGTACCGTGGCGTCGGCGTTCCGGGATCGATGGGTCCGGACGACGTCGCTGACGTTCCCCCGCAAGACGTTGTCGCCGTTGAGCTGTAAAAACTCGCCATCGACGGCCGGCCTTGCCCGCCGGACGGCGTCAGCGAGTCCCCTTCGTGTCGGCTGTTCGACGTACGTGATCGGCGTCCCCCCGTATTCGTTCCCGAACCGTGATCGGATCTGCTCGCCGAGGTAGCCGATCACGACGACGTATTCACTGGTGTGGGCAGAAAGCGCATCGAACACGTGAGAGAGAAGCGGCTTCCCGGCGACCTCTACGAGCCCTTTCGGCTGGTTGTCGGTCTCGGGTCGGAGCCGGGAGCCCCGCCCGGCCGCTGGCACGACTGCCTGCACGGTGGTCGGTACCGTGACGAGACACAAAACCCTTCGCCGTCGCTATCGGTCCGAAACGAGGAACGTCCGCCCACCTCGGCGTTCGAAATGGACGTCTCCGGCGTCCTCGGCGTATCGCTGAACGTCCGAAACCGGGAGGTCGCCGACGGCGAGGACTCGAGCACGGGTCGGATCGTCCGTTCGTTGAACTGGTTCGACTGACATACTTATCGCTTGTACGGAGGGGGACAAAACGGCCAGCCATGTCCGGAGTGAAAGTGAAAGTAGAACTCTCGCTAACTGTGGACACGAAACCGCTTGGGGCGTAACTCCGGTGCGGCTTCGGATCGATTCACAGTTTTTTCTCCTCGCCGTCGGTCCGTCTGATAGTGACGAGCCCCGTTTCGGCGTCGGCGTGAACGGTCCGTCCGCGCTCACCGCCGACCGCCTCGCCGACGATCTCGATGCCGTACTCCGTGAGTGTCTCGCGGGCCGCAGTGACGTTCCGATCCCCGATCGTCTCCTCGTCGGATGTGAAATCGACGACGGCCGCACCGCCGGTCAGTTTGGCCTCGAGCGTCCGTTCGCTAGCCCCCGACGCGAGTAGTTCCTCGATCACGACCTTGATCCCCGAGTCGACGAACCGCTCCGGTGGGCGAGAGTCGTCGTTCCGGTACGGTAACATCGGGTGGACGAGCCCGCTGGGACCGCCGCCCCCGTCATAGATCACGATCCCGAGACACGATCCGAGACCGCTCGTGGTCAACACTCCCTCGGAGGCGACGGCGTAGTCGGCGATCGAGACCTTTATTCGGTCGGCGACGCCGGCTCGTCCCTCGACGAGCCTCGACACGGCTCAGAACACCTC
>SL_4KL_010_BRINEDRAFT_10002258_pt1 | contig 10861 bp, 11 predicted proteins | sample SodLak_010_BRINE_2_FD_10664 | JGI IMG/M metagenome (IMG submission 10664) | reverse complement strand
CTATGTCAAATCTTTCCAGTTCTCTGAGAAAATTTTTGACGCTGTTGTAGGAACCTGATACTTCTTCAGCTATCTCGTTCACTGTGTACGTATATCCAGGGTTATCTAGCAGTTCTTTCAGTACTTCTTCTTTGTAGTCAGAAGTCAGTACATTCAGTAGTTTATCAGGTTCGGAAGATGTTGATGTGCTCATAGTAACTTAATGTTCTCAAATTTTTATAATAGTTTTCATTTATTTGAAAATATTTTCACTATCTTGAGATCCCGTTTGGAGTTCGACCTTGTTCAGATTGATCTGAATTCAAAACCATTCTAGGTCTACCAAATCACTAACTTTCTAACCTAGACGAGCATAAGCGCTAGAAACGAACACAAACTACTTAAATTTTTAACCTGCTACTTAATTTTCTAACCTAGAAAATCAAATATTCTTTTGAGTTAGGCCTCTAACAGATCTTCAAAACTGAACAGGAATTTACTGTAAGGTATGAACTCTACCTCAGTGTTTTCTATCTCCCTTGTTTCCTCTAGTTCGAGGTTTACCACTACGGCTGTATCAGGACCGTATTTCTTTATGAAGCTCCTGAGCGATTTCGTGACTTTAGGTTGATCCAGTCGCTTATATTTAGCTTCTACCGGTAATTTTACTTTGTTTCCAGAAGTTATGACAAAGTCTACTTCCGCCCTGCTTTTGGTCCTCCAGTAGTTAACATTTAGGCCTGTATGCTGGATCTCTCTTTTCAGGAAGTTATGTATGAAGGATTCGAACAGTTCTCCAAAGTCTGAAGATGTATTTAGATGGCCGAATCTCTGGATACTGTAGTTTCTGAGACCTGGATCGGAGAAGTAAATTATCGGCGATTTGGTTATCTCCTTTTTCTTGTTCGTGAAGAAGGGGTTTGTTTGTTCCACTATGAAAGTCTTATCTAGGTAGTCAAGGTAGTTTCTGACTGTGGCTGATTTCACACCGACATCTCTGGACAGTTTTGAGTAACTGACAGGATCACCCATCTGATCTGCCAAAACAGAAACCAGTTTGGAGTAGGCATCCGTCCTTCTAACATTCAGGAAGTTGGATACATCTCTTTCCAAGTAGCTGGAAAATATTTCATCGATAATCCTTCTTTTTTCATCCTCCTTTCTTTCGGTGACTACTCGCGGATAGCCGCCGTAGTTCAAGTATTTTTCAAGTAAGCGATCGGCTTTCTCCTTTCGTACCTCGAAAAATTTCTCAAGTCTATCGCTGTATTCGTAGTCTGTCTCGTATTTGACGAACTCTTTGAAAGATACAGGCGGTAGCTCAAAAATTCTTTTTCTTCCAGCCAATGATTCATGAATATTCTCCTTCAATTCTAGGCTTCCTGAACCAGATACTATAAGCTTGTATGGCAGGTCCTGGTCGTAGATTCCTTTTAGGAAAAGGCCTGCGTTTTTCTTTCTCTGTATTTCGTCTAGAAATACATATCCATGTTCTTCTCCGAACTCAAGCTCTATTCTGTCGATTAAGTCCTGCTGTGAATCGAAATGCTGTTTATCTTCCTGTATGTCCATGCTGAGGTACAGTGTATTTTCTCCTTCAGATTCTAGCTGAGATTTCAGTTCTTTCATTAAGGTGGTCTTACCAACTTGTCTTGCGCCTACGATTAGTGAAATCTCATCTTTATCTAGGTGGTTCTCTACTTTTTCCAGCATTCCTCTTTCAATAAGCTTAGCCATATTTGGTATTTAGTAGGGGAAATTTAAACATCTATTGGTAATTTAGTAGGGTTAAATCTAAACTAATATTAGTAAATAGTAGCCTTTCCCTGAATTTTATAGAGTATATCTTTGTTAAAATCTTAACTTTACATCCTTTAATTTTTTTTAACTAGAAGTAAAGACTTTCAAAATTTAATTACAATGTTTAGATATAAGGAAAACAATATTAAAGAATTAATAAAACTCAAAAGTTAAGTGCAAAGCTTAGACAGGCTTAAAGTCTTATCCAACATTAAAAAACTACGCATAAGTCTTGTCACGTGTCCCCCGCAAGCTTAATTTTTTAACCTGACAGAAATTCTAGAATTTACTTGTCTTAAAATCTTAAATAAAATAGTTGTTATATCGCTCCATTGTATGGAGTTAAATTTAACTTTTTAACTAGGTTGTTAAAATTAAATGTTTCTTAGATGTTGTTTGAGTATTGTGCTTTCTGTCTTCTAATCGAGTTATGTTGGACTTCAAAACTTGATTGCTTCAGAAAATTTTGAATCGACCTGTGATGTACCAAAGAAACTTAAGTGTTACTCTACAATAACAACATATTGTGAGTCGAATGAATCATCCTGATAATCAAAGTACAATGCAGAAAAATCACTCAGACTATAACTTTAATGAACATACCCAGTTTGAAAGACTTGGTAAAAGAAGTAGCGCTCATACGGGAGGAGGTCATGTAGGCGCAGCAAGGACAATTAATGACATCATGGCCGACCTAGAAAAAGGAGACGAAAAAAAGGTAGGACTAAAAAGCCTAGGATACGGAACAGGAGAAAAGCTTGATAAAAAAGCTCTTGAAGGCTCTAATGAGATGACTACAGGAGATTCAGGTCTGACTGTTTACAAGATAGATTCTCAGAACGGATTTGAAGTTTTTAATTACGGCTCTGAAGACGATGTAGATGATATAAGCGACATTGCTGACGACTTAGACTTTTTGAAAGTCTACGACCCAAATGGTGCTTCAGACGATATACAGACAAGAGGGCCAGGAGCAGAGCCTGGAGAAGTAGATTTCTTGGAAGATTCACGCACATATGGAGTTCCAAATGTCGCAGTTGAAATAGGACGTTCAGAAAGACCAGGAAGAGGAAAGGTTTCCGTAAGAGATACTTCAGACTACGCTGAAACTGTTGGAAATCTTCTACAGCTAAACGGCTATGAAGATGTCGCAGTAAGACACGACCAAACATATGCCAATGACTTGGTATTCGCTTCTGAACAAGAAATGGTAACAGATAGATAATTTTTCCTATTTCATTTATCTTTTTCCTTTATTACCCTGATTATATGACCGATATAGTTCTTCATAAATATCCAGTTACCGAAGACTTTAGCTGCGATAATGAATCTAGAAGAAGTTTATAACGTTTCATAGAATATCAAAAATCGTTCCGAGCTTTTACTTGATATAGATTAAATTTCAGCATTTATCCAACATAGAAACGTTACTCTTAAGGACTTCAAGCACCAATAGTTCTTTATGGAAAACAATGTAGGAGATAAAGATCAAATTTTAAGAATCGCTCTAGGAGCAGTTATGGGCCTAGCATCAATAGGAATACTAACGAATTACATCAATCAACCTGAATTATACTCGGCAGTACTAGGAGTTCTTTCACTAGTTCTACTTGCGACAGGATATTTAGGAAAATGCGGTCTTTACTCTGTACTAGGGATTGACACCTGCAAAGTAGAATAGAGTCCTCAACTCATATTACCGCTCTATTTTTTTTCAAGAATAAGTATTTCAGAAATTTAATATAAAAGATTTTTTTCTCTCAAAACCAATTTCAGCTTTGGTAGAGTGGCATATAGCGGCCTATCATTGGTCTTTTTTGGAACGATCATAATCTCTTTTGAATCCTGTTCACCGCAAGCTTAACTTTTTAACCTCAAATTAGTTTCTGAACTTATTTTTTTCTCGAGAGAGTTCTCAAATCCGTTAAAATATATTGTAGATATCGACAATTTGTGCAAAAGGTATGGCTAAAAAATACTTGACAAAGATTTATCTATTATTTCAACTTTCTTATCCGTTTTATACAATATTTGTAATCTGTGTCTTCGTTTAGCATAACTGAGGTTTGGTCTGTTTGAATAAAACTATTAACCAGATACTTTGACTTTAGTTCTAGAACACTTCAAACAATTCGTTCCCTTCTCTCCGCCATTTTTCAGGCTTGCCCTCTTTGACTGGATATCCTACCGGGAGCATCAGGCTAGGTCTTTCCCAATCCTCCAATTCAAGTAATCGGCTTATTTTTTGGTCCGAGAATCCTCTTACTGGGCAAGTTCCAAGACCTTCGTTTTCACATCCTAGCATAAAGAAAGTTGCTGGGATCATAGTGTTTCTGTTGAGCCAACCAGTCTTGAACAGTTCATCTCTATCACTGTAACCTGAGATTCTTTCCCTGTACTCTTCAGCTGTCTTTTCATCCAAGTAATCTTTCTCGAGCATATCCTTCAGTACTTTATCTAGATTGGTGTCGATTCTCTCATCTCCAACTAATAAAACAATTTTATCCGCATCGCCAACCCACTCATTCCCCGGAACAACAGAATCAATTGCGGCTTGAATCGCTTCCTCAGAGTCTAAGACTTTGAAGCTATAGGCCTGAAGGTTAAAGGCTGTAGGCGCCTCTGTTACCAATTCAAAGATTTTCTCCAGTTTTTGTATCTCTACTTCTTTGTTTCTGAATTCTTTGCAGGATCTTCTCCGCTTAACTAGTTTTTCGAAGCCCATTATTTTAGGCCTCCGGAGGGTATTCTTTAGGTGTTAAATTCCCATTCTCCACAAGTTCGTATCTTGAGCAGTATTTTTTGAGTTTTGTTTCTTCACAGCTCGGGTTTCTAGCAGTACAGTTATTCTTCCCATGTTCGATCAAGAGCATGTGAAAACTATTCTTGATATCGTGAGGTACTGCTTCATTCAGTAGTTCATGTGCTTTCCTGTTTGACGCTGAAAAAGGAATCAATCTGAATCTTTTCGAGATTCTTTCTACATGAGTATCGACCGGCATAACATTTGCATCAAAATGGAAGTTAAGTAGGACCGATGCGGTTTTTGGGCCGATTCCTTTAATTTCCTCAAGCCATGCTTGTGCTTCTGAATCTTCCAAATCTCCTAGAAACTCGACCGAGTATTCTCCTGTTTCTTCTCTTAAGGCCTTTAATGTTCTCTGAATTCTCTTTGCTTTTGTCTCTGGTAAACCTGCTGGGTTTATTGACTCTGCCAGTTCTTCTATTGAGGACTCTTCGATTTCTTTGTAGTTTTTGAAGTCGTTGAAAAGGTTTTCGGCAGCACGAGCCGTGTTAGTATCTGCTACGTTTTGAGAAAGTATTGTTATCAACAGTTGTCTTACTCCGTCAGAGCTGTCATGCCAGTCTTGCTCTCCGTAAACCTTTAGAAGATCTTCATGAATATTTCTTATTCTTTCTTCAGACTGTTTTATTTCCATATAATTAGAGGGCTTTACTAAATGTATTAACATTTAACTTACATCAGAAGAATTCTAGTAAATATTCTGGAATTATTTCGGAGAGATATAAAACTCATTCGACTGTGGTTGAAGACTTCTGAAACTTCGTTTAAACTCTTAATATATTTTATAATCTGATGGTCTTAAAGTTTAAGAGCGCCTGTTGTTTTTAAGTCTTCTTTTCTCCAAATTCGTCCGAGAGTACGTTGGTTCTTTTTCTTTATTTTGATCCAAAAGCAAATCTATTTATTATTAATACGTGATAACACAAATGTGTTGTCGTTATCTCTCCAATAACAAGTATTGAAATTTCTGAAGTACCCGAGAAAATCGATGCCCAAGTAGAATTAGAGTTATTCGATACTATCAAGTGTTATCATGGAACATCTCATCGATTCCGAGACTCTATCTTAGATAACGGGCTAGATCCTAACAACCCCTTAATAATGGAAGGCGGTAAATCAGATAAACCTCTTGTATTCTTTGGACCAAAAAAAGAGGAAGAAATGACTCCAAACCACAGCGAACTTCATGGCGCAGACCGATATGCGATGAACACTGCTGTAAAAACTGTTGGAGGTAAGCCAATGGTTGTAGAATGCGAACTGCCTGTAGAGAATATGGAAAGAGATGATGTTGCAGAAGTTGATGAAAGAGGTATAGAAAACACATACCAATCAATACTAAACTACGGCGTGGCAGCGCATTTAGGAAAAGTCGAACCAGATTCTATCAAAGATACCTATGAACTTAGCGGACTCGCTAAACCTCCAATCAAAAATACAGCATTTAGAAACACAGAAGACTATGATAAATGGATGAAGGCGTTCTACGAAAATCATGATGTTGACGTTCTAGAAGAGATAGCTCAAAAATTTGAGAGCCAAATCGATCCAAGAGATTATCAATCCGACGAACTGAAAATTTCAGCCAGTGACCTCTATAAAGAAGTTCACTAAGGCTAAAATCACAAATTAGTCTTCTAGAGTTTTTCTAAGACTTTCTTCTACAATTTCCCTAAGATCTTCAGGTTTTTCTTCAGGCAACTGTTCTAGATCAATTTCTGTGTTTTCTACCATGTTTTTTACTGTTAGATATGCTATTTGATAACCCTCTGCATCTTTACAGAGTTCTCCGCCTTTTTGGAAAATGTTTTCGGAATCATGAGTTCGTCTATTCTCAAGCAGGTCTATGATTGTCTGTGGTTCGATGTCGGGAGCAGTGTTAGAGCGGTATTCTGGATCCCAGTCAAGATTCATACTCTCAGTTATCTGTTCGGTAAGATTCATTGCATGACCTTCAAAGATTATATTCTCTAGATTAGTGTAAGGCATACTTTCACAGCGGTCATAATACTCTTGGTGACCTATCTCGTGGGCAATCATATTAGTCAAACAACTTTTCCAGTTATCCTTGTCTTTAACTGCTCTAATCATTATTACGTCTATTTCAAAACCTTCCATCCATTCTGGGAAAGAATAACCGTGCACAAAATGGTTGATGGGAGAATCATTATCGACCGTGGTTTCATCAGTCATACCAAAGTAGAGTTTGAAATCATCCGAAATATCTGCTGTCTGAGAAATATCTTCAACAGTTTCTTTAAGCAAAGGCCGGAAAAACTGTTTCTCGTCTTCAGTTGGAGGTCTTACGTAATCTTTGTAATCTTCCAAAAAATAACTGTGTTCTGTTGTTTTGTAGAATTCTAGATTCATGTTTAACTTGGTTTGTTATTGGGCTTTTTATTCGTAGAGGCTTCTTGCATTGCTTTTAGTTGAACACATCATTAATACAGAAAGTTTCGTAGCATGTATCTTTCAAGATCGGGATATCGGTTTGTTTATACGTTTTTTTCTATAAAAACTGTTTTTGTGAGTGATGAAAAAAATATCAGGGTTTTGATGCTAACGACTCTGGCTGAAGTAATTGGATTTGGAATACTGATCCCTATCGTTCCATTAATGTTTGTAGAGCCAAGCTCACAGTTTTTCATACTTCCAGAATCATACTCTATAGGTACAGGATACATTTTGTTAGGTCTTTTAGTCGGCTCATATCCGTTGATGCAGTTTTTAGCCACACCTATTCTAGGAGAATTAAGCGATATTTATGGTAGAAAGAGCGTAATACAGATTTCAGTTCTTGGTACAGTTATTTCAACTCTTATTTTTACATATGCGCTTGCTACAGCCAATTTGTTAGTGCTTTTTCTCTCCAGAATTGTGAATGGGTTGACTGGTGGACTTAACTCAGTAGTCCAAGCCTCTGTAGCGGATATATCTAGCGAGGAAAACAAGTCGAAGAATCTTGGTAAGATTGGTGCAACTTTTGGAGCTGGTTTCGTGATTGGGCCTTTCCTTGGAGGTCTTTTATCTTCAGGGATTTTCTGGTTTACTGGCCTGATAACGCCGTTTTTGTTTGCCGCAGCACTAAGTTTTGGAAGCCTTTTGTTTGTATCTAGGCATCTTAGAGAGACGTCTCCTATGAAAAAAGGCAGTATTAGCTGGTTAAAACCATTTACGCAGTTAAAGAAAGGTTTGCAGATGGAAAATCTCAAAAAATTATTTGCAGCTAATTTCTTCTACTTCTCAGGTTTTGCGTTTTTCACTACATTCCTATCTGTTATACTGGTTGAAAGGTTCTCGTTCACCCAGTTAGATATAGGAAATACTTTTCTTTTGATAGGTTTAGTGATAATGTTTACTCAGCTAGTCTTGATTCCAAGATTGTTTCCAAGATTTAGNGAGGAAGTTTTGATGCCNATTACACTGATGTTAACTGGTTTAGCGATTCTGGCGATGGGAGTTCAATCAAATTTGGTTCTGTTTCTGTTATTTGCCTCAATGTTTGCAATGATGAATGGTATAACTAATATTTCGCTAGAAACTTTGGTATCTAGAAATGCGTCAGAAGAGGATCAGGGTCTTGCACTTGGCACTAATCAGAGCTTGAGATCTCTAGCTAATGCAGGGCCGTCTATGCTTTCGGGTGTTGCGGCAGCAGTATTTACTTCTGCGACTCCAATTTATTTGGCAGGTAGCATTATTCTCATAACAGGATTTGTCTACTTCATAACCGAGCGCCTATAAAGAAATAGGCAAAAAATGCGGTTAAAGCATTGAAATTGGCTAATAACCAAATTGGTTTTACGAGAAATAGTTTTCTGCCATCCAAAATGTGATGTAGGTTTCTATAAATGCTGCTAGGACAATTAGAATTGTGCAAAATGTGAAGACAAGACTAAGATTTTCTAATTCTTTTCTATCTATCAATGTGCCTTTTATTCTTTGAAGTATCATGTGTCCTATTCTCAGTCCTATTGCGGCGGATATCAGAAGTGCAGGGATTTCAATTATTCCGTGCGGCACTAATAAGGCCAGAGTAGTTATTATTCCTTCTGAAAATGCATGGCTTGGTAAGACATAGCCGAGTAATAGACCATTAATAATTAGCCCGAATACTGTAATTAATCCTAGACTTAGGCCTCCGGCTACTAAGCCAATTGCTGCTATTATGTTGTTAGATAAAATTATTGAGAAGCTTATTTCTTCAGGATATAAATCTTCTATTGAGTCGACTCCTAGTGACTGAGCTAAATCAAAGCCAGTTAGATCCATTATTGTTCCTGTTAGAAACCCGAGAATTAGTAGTGCGGTAGAGATGTAGATGTAGGGCTTGAGATCTTTCAAAGAGGTTTTAAGCAGTGAGAGACTCATATAGACCTGATAGAGATAATGATTATCTTAAGCTTTTCGGAGGAAAAATTGTTTCCTATATATTAGAGGGTTTGAATTATGACAAAATATATAATAGTTACTAAATAGTAACAACACATGAGGCCAGGAGATTTAATTCAAGTCACAGATTTTGAAGAATACGGTTTAGAACAAGAAGATGTAGAAGTAATGCTTGACGTAATGCCAATGTATGGTATCGTAGAAAATAAAGGCCAACTTGGAGAACAACAAGACTATCATTTTTCCGAAGACGGCATTTTAGAAGATGATGAAAAACCAGAACAAGTCGGTAGAGAAGGAGAGTCCAGCTTAGGCTTTGCTTACGATGATTTCCAGTACCATCTTGCCGGAATGATTGGCGAAGGAAGTTTCAACGTTAAGAAAGAAGAACAACTGAATCTTCCAGAATATAGTCAAAAAGAAGCTGCCGGCGCATTATTCGGAGCATCATATGCACTTTTCAGGAACCAAGTTATGGAAGAAGGTTTTCCCGCAGATCACGCATCCTTTAATCAAGACATAGAATCAGATGAGGAAAGAGAAAGATTCTTAGAAGAAGGAGCATACGAGATTGAAGGCGAAGTAATGGGACCTTGGGGATACGATCATGAAATGATGAACGAAGTTATTGATCCTGATACTGCACTGGAAGTATACAATCAGGTAGCAGAGAAATTAGTTTAATGGATTAAACTTCCCAGCGTCGATTTAATAATTTAGAGCGACTTGTACCAATAAACAGATATGTAAGTCATTAGAGAAATAGTATGGGTTATGAGTTACGTTGACACCAATTTCAAGAACAACAATTTTCTATTTCACCTATCCTTTTGTGTCTTTGGCATATCACTTGTAATAAATAATATTCTGAGAGAACACTATAATTTTGCAACTTTATTTGCCGCATCTGCCGGAACGATAGTTGTTTTTGTGTCAGGCTATAAACTAATTTCTGGAAGTTACAAGAAAGATAATCATGTTCCAAGATGGACCGCATACCTTATTTTATTTGGTGCCGTCATGATGCTTTCAGCAGCTACAATACAGTTAGCAGGAGCAGTAAATATAGACAATTTCATATCAGATTACGAAAAATTTGAACTGGAAGGAAGCCTTGAAGAAGAACAGGAAAGAGTCTATGCAGAATGCACATGCATAGGTCTTCTGAATGTGCTTGATTCATATCCTCCTCAATACAATTGCGGGGGTTTAGAATTATGCAGCGATGAAAATTATACTCGTGAAGATTTGAACTAGAATTATTGCTCGTTCAAGCTTAGCCGCACATCTGTAAAAAATTCAAGGAACTTAATAAAACAGCTAATAGAAAAAATTCTTTATGGTAAACCCTAACTACGGTAATTCTCTTTCTGAAATTCAAGGAACTATTTTATCTTTGTTAGATATTGACTCTTCAAAGGAAAAACTCGAAATCACCGACTATGATAACGTGGAAAATGTTGTTCTAATAGTTGTTGACGCCTTTGGCTACAACCAATGGAAAAATTTTAATTCAGGAATATTCAGGGAAGCAGAAGAAGTTGGAGAACTCTACAAAATAACATCTATGTTTCCATCTTCAACACCCGTCACACTCACATCTATCAATACTGGGCTTCAACCCATACAACATTCCCTACTAGGGTGGGAAATGTACTATGAGGAAATAGATATGAAAATCCAAACTCTTCCTTTTGTAGATTTAGACTGGAACCCTATTGAAGATGTTGTAAATCAAGATTTTGGAGCCGAAATGCTTTTTGAGGGAAAATCTGTTTATTCAACCGTTCAAAATCAAGATTTGAAAACTTATGCTATTCTACAAAAAGAAATTGCTCACGAAAAATACAGCGAACAGATTCATGGAAATGGAGAGGTAAAATC
>SL_4KL_010_BRINEDRAFT_10002257_pt1 | contig 10863 bp, 8 predicted proteins | sample SodLak_010_BRINE_2_FD_10664 | JGI IMG/M metagenome (IMG submission 10664) | reverse complement strand
TCGGATGCACTCATCAATTATACTTCGAAATATTCGATGAAAAGAAGTACTGTCACGGATGTTCGTATTTGGTGCGGATCTCTGACAGGTCGATTGAAACGCTTGTGCTGAAAAATAACCATCAGTCTTTTAATTAGTATGGCCAAGAAAGTTACATGGAGTTACGGCTCGACGGGGTTGGCAAACGCTACGGAGAGGAGACGTGGGGTGTTCGGGATGTTGACCTCGAACTCGGGCCAGGAATTCATGGACTGGTTGGACCAAACGGCGCGGGCAAGTCGACGTTGATGCGGATCGTCACGACAGTCCTCGAACCGACAGCAGGTGATGTATACTGGAGTGGCACAAATATCGAAAACGACCCTGCAGCAGTACGTCGTGTGCTCGGGTATCTGCCACAGGAGTTCGGTACGTATCCGGATCTCACAGCCCGGGAGTTTCTTACATACATTGCAACGTTGCGTGGACTGGATCGTGAAACGACAGCTGCTCGCGTCGAGGAGGTACTTGCGCTGACAAATCTGCAGGAAGTCGCTGACCGCCGGCTGCGGACGTTCTCCGGTGGAATGCGCCAGCGGGTCGGCATTGCACAGGCGCTGGTGAACGATCCCGAGTTGCTGGTGGTCGACGAACCCACTGTTGGACTTGATCCCGAAGAGCGTGTTCGCTTTCGGAATGTCATCACGGGAGCGGCGAGCGACCGGGTCGTCGTGCTCTCGACACATATCGTCCCAGACATCGAGGCAACGGCGAACACGGTTGCACTGTTGAGTGACGGCCAACTGCTCACCCATACGGAGCCAGCGTCGCTAGTTGAGGCGGCTGCTGGTCAGGTGTATGAATGTACGGTGCAACGAAACCAACTTGAGAAGTTACAGCGCAACTATCAGGTATCGAGTACAGTGCAGCGGGCAGACGGTATCGAGGTACGACTGATTGCGGACGACCACCCAGGATCGGATGCTCGGGAGGTGACACCGACACTCGAAGACGGTTACCTCTACCGCGTCAATCACACAGGTTTATGAAACGGCAGACCGCTGCGGTTGCAGCAGCAGATTTCCGACGACGGATGCGCTCGCGGCGACTGCTAATCGTGCTAGCACTCGTTGCGTACTTCGGATTCCAGTTTACCGTCGGGACGTTCGAACTGCTGTATCAGGATACTGTCGACGGCCAACTCGTCGACTACCGTGGCGAACCGACAGCAGCGTACGTCGGCGTAACGACTGGCGTAACTGGGGCGTTTGTACTGCTTTTCGGTGGGTACTACATTTTGAGTGGATCACTGGCACGGGCACGAGAGACAGGCGTCGACGAACTGGTTGCGAGTACGCCTATCAGCGACAGAGCGTACCTCCTCGGAATGTGGTTGAGCCACGTCGGTCTCGTCGCCGTTATTTTGACAACGCTCGGTGGGGCCGCGATGATCAACCATGCGATCAACGGAACCGGCACGACAGAGCCACTATGGATTCTGGGCGCAGTATTTCTCGTCGGGTTTCCGGTCGGCTGTGCGGTTGCTGGTGTCACACTCATCTTCCAGTCGACTGTCCGACTGCGCGCTACAGCCGGCAACATACTGTATTTTCTTGGCACAATAACGATCATCTCGGCCACGCTCGTCCCAGCGGCTGATCTGGATCCCACCGCCGACGTACCACTGTGGCTACGGGCAGGCGATTTTCTTGGGCTGTACGCTGTCGGTGAGATGACAATTGATACGTTGCTCACGGTCGCCCCAGCGTACGACGGGCCGCCGTTCGTGAACTACGGCACGGGAGCAGGTGAGCAGATCATCACATACCAGTGGGATGGCGGAGCCTGGCCCGTCTGGTTTTTGGCCACTCGAATCGGCCTCGTCCTTTCGGGTGTTGCACTCGTTGCCGTCGCTACGACGGTTTACCACAGATTCGGAGATACCACCACTGAGGAAAATAACAGAGCTGCAGCCGTGATTGCTCGACTGCGAAGCATCGTTCCGGTTCGACGCGGTACCCCAACCGAACCCCATGTCGATCCGGCGACGGTGACACCGGTGACCGATCGCTCCGCCGGTGGGTTTGGCCGCCTTCTGAGACAGGAGCTGCGGCTGTTGGTTCGGGGCCATCCGTGGTGGTGGTACGCTGGCACGGTACTCATCGTCGTTGTCGGACTGAGTGGGAACGCATCCACGGAGCTGATCGTTCCGATTGCAGCCATCTGGCCGCTGTTCCTGTGGTCAGCGATAGGAAGTCGAACTGTCCGGCATCAGATGACACCGTTTATTGTCACCTCGAACCAGCCATACAGACAGCTGTTTGCGGAGTGGATGGCTGGCGGAGTAATTACGCTCATCTTCCTTGGCTCTGCGCTGTTGCCGGTACTCGTCACAGATCCAGCTGTGACGGTCGTCCTTGCTGGTGCTGTTTTGTTCGTTCCGTCGATCGCACAGGCAATGGGACTATGGAGTGGAACCCAACGACTGTTCGAGATACTCTATCTGGTATGCTGGTACATCGGGCCACTCAACGGTGTCAGATCGATCGATTTCGCCGGTGCAACCACCGAAACTGTCGGAACAGTGATCCCACTTGGATTCGCTGCCGTGGGATGCACAGCGCTAACGGCCAGTCTGATGTATCGATATCAGCAAGCGTGAACTGTTATTCAGTTTCCTGCGCGTTCCCACCCAGACGCCGAAGAGTGGCCTCCTCGGGGAGTTTCGAGAGTGCCCGTTCCGGCCAGCCGTCGTGGGCGACGATGATCGTCGTGTCGGGATTCGCCGCTGCGAGTTTGCAAACGCCCTCGACAGCAGCCAGATAGGCACTGTCGTCGAGTCGGTCGGGCAGCTCCGCGGTCAGTGGGTAAACATCCGAAAGCGCCGGCGGCAGCGGACCGAACGGGGGAACGAGTCGCCAGCCATCGTCGCCGGGCGAGCCGGTCGTGAGCCACAGCCGCTCGGGTGCCTCAAGCCGTTTGAGTCTGTTGTGGTGGCGCTTTACCGCCGGCCGGCGGGCGCTGTCTTCGGAGACATAGAAGAAAGCGTCCTTCGTGACTGGATCTGTCCGTTCCAGCTGGTCAGCATAATCCAGCAGCGTTCGGAACCCATCCAACACGGCGGGATGCCCACGCGCGCGCGTCTCAACAAGTTCGAACAGGTTGCCCTGCCGGATCGCCTGGCGCACCCGGCGAATCTCCCCAAAGCTCACGGCAAGATTGTGCTCGGCGAGCAAGCGGTGGCGCTCTGTCTCGTCTGCTTCCCGAACCTCCTCGGGCGTGTGCTCCTGACAGACTGGACACTCACAGGGGAAATACTCCAGTTCCTCCAGGTGTTCGGTGCCGCGGACGGTGAGATACCGGCCGTCGCGAGCGTACAGTGCGTAGGCTGCGGAATCAAACAGATCACAGCCAAGCGCCGCTGCAAGCGCAAACATCATCGGATGGCCAGCACCGAACAGGTGAACCGGCGCATTCTCGCCGAGGCCACGTTTCGCGGCAGCAACGACATCGACGAGATCCCCGAAGCGGTACTCACTCATCAACGGTACGACCGCACCGATCGGGAACAGATCGAGATCAGTTCCGTAGGCCTCTCGGGCGGCCTGCTCGCGGAGATCGAGATGTGTCGAGCCCTGAATCGGTGCGCTGACGAGCATCTCGCCGGTGTCGATTGTCTCGGCGAGTTCGAGTCGCTGCTGGGTCGTGGCCTGCTCCTCGGCTGCTTGCTCCCGAGGAACGTCGGGTGGTGTCGGAATATCAACAGGTGTGCCGATATCCGAGCCGATCTCCTGCTGGAACTGGAGAATCTCCTCGGTGTCGACGTCGATGCTGCCGTACTCCGCAAGCTGAAAGGAGCCGGAGTCGGTCATGATCGCGCCCGAAAAATCGAGCAGCTCGTGAAGCCCCTGCTCTAAGGCTGGCTCACGAAGCTCCGAACTGCCATGCAAGACGTAGCTGTTCGTGATGAGAATCTGTGCGCCGAAACGCTGTTCGAGCAGTTTCGGCGGGACGGTCTGGACGTGTGGGTTGACGACCGGAAGCAGCGCCGGCGTCTCGACGGTGCAGTCGGCCCGTGGGATCGAAAGCTCCCCGATCCGGCCAGCACCGTCGTAATCGCGAACCTCGAAAATCTCGCGCATTGTCCATCCCTCTCACTGGTACGGCGGTAAGCGTTGCGTTCCAGAGCCGTTGAAAGACAGCCAAAAATCTAGTCGTCGGTAACCTCGATTGTGATCCGCTCACGCTCGATGGCAAGCCGGAAGGTTGGCACAGTCTTCCGGATACGTTTGACGAGTCCCTTGTCTGTCAGTGAGTGAAGCGCGGATCTGACTTCGTCGACAGTTGGATCAGCATCTGTGGCGTCTTGGACATCGTGGAGCGTGGCGACGACGCTCTGGGGCTCGTCCTCGGGACCGGGGAGAACCTCGATAACGTACCGCTGGATCTGTGAGCCAGCGACGCTTCGTTCGCCGGAGCTGCCAGCCCCGACGAGTTCTTCAGCCTCCGGTGTCGCACAGATCAGGCTGTCCTCGTTGCGGTAGTAGTAGTCGCCGAGTTCAGATTCGAGATACTGGTGGACCTCACTGCCGCTTTCCAGCCCCCACTGTTCCTGGAGTTCGGCGTTTTTCGTCGGCTGGAGCTCGACTAGCTCGGTCAGCCGCTGTTTGGTCTCCTCCGAGAGGGTCATACTCGACGGTAATCAGCAATGCCTAAAGCGCGTTGTGGTTTTGAAAGAAGGCGAATGTATCCGTTCGAACGAGAGACTATTTTCACGCCTCAACAATCGTCTCACGCATCCGTTCCCAGTGACCCCCCTTCCAGAACTGCTGGCCGCAGTTCGCACACTCCCAGACGGACTCGATATCGTCTGGCACGTATTCCGACAGCTCCGCACCCTCTGCAACCGCCTGAAGTGACCCATTGCAGCGACCACAGAACGCCGGCGTCTCGGCAACCGCGAGTTCGATCCCGGCAGCCGAAAGCTCCGCCAGCTGCTCCTCGATCTCACGGGAGTCGAGCAGAATTGAATCCGCCGTCGAGCGCGCCAGTTCACGATCACGAGTCACGAGCGTTCGACCCTCCTCGCTGGCTCGCTGTCTGATCGCCTCGTCTGCTTCCAGCCCAACATCGAGCGCGTACAGCGTATCGTAGCCACAGATCCGAAGGTAGACTGCGAGTTTGCCAAGCATCACGTCCAGCAGAAACCGTGCCATCACGAGAGGCCGAAAAACTCCCGGAGACCCTCGGTAGAGCGCGTATTCAACACGTCGTCGGCTTCTGCCCAGCCACGGCGGGCCGTCTGGACACCGTAGCGGATGAACTCGTAACTCGACGGCTGGTGGGCGTCGGTGTCGATGACGATCGTTGCACCCTGCTCGATCGCACGCTTGACCGACTGCCCCGAGAGATCGAGCCGGCCGGGATTCGCGTTCACTTCCAGTGCTGTGTCGTGTTCTGCAGCGACCGCTGCGAGTCGGTCGATATCCACGTCGAGTCCCTCGCGCTGGTTGAGTCGGCGGCCCGTTGGATGACCAATGATGTTTACTTCGGGGTGTTTCGCCGCGGTGACGAGCCGGTCGGTGCCGTCGCCATCCAGGCTGGTATGCGGCGAGGCGACGACGAAATCAAGCGCTTCGAGCACGTCGTCGCCGACCGAGATCGAACCGTCCTCGTGGATGTTTGCTTCGACACCGGCGAAGATGCTGATACCGTACTCCTCGTCCAGCTCGCGGATCGCGTCGATCTGATCGAACAGCTCCTCGTCGGGCACACCGACGCCGCCGACGATTCCCGGCCCCGTTGCGTGGTCGGTGACACAGAGATACTCGTGGCCGAAGGAGATCGCCCCCTCAACCATCTCCGTAATGGATGCGCCGCCGTCAGACCAGTCGGTGTGCAGGTGCAGATCCCCGCGCATATCCGATGGTGAGAGCAGCTCGGGCAACTCGCCATCTGCTGCAGCGGCGATCTCGCCGCGATCCTCGCGCAGTTCGGGTGGGATCCACTCCAGTTCGAGCGACTCGTAGACACCCTCCTCGGTCTCACCGGCGACACGCTCCCCGACGCGTTGACCCTCCTCGGCATCAGAGACGTCGCTCACGTCGAAGACACCGTACTCGTTGACTTTGAGATCGCGGTCGATCGCCCGGTTACGGACCGAGACGTTGTGCATCTTGCTCCCAGTAAAGTACTGGAGTGCAGCCCCGAACTCGGCGTCGTCGACAACCCGGAGATCGATCCGGACACGCTCGATGCGGATGCTGGCCTTGTTCGAGCCGGCCTCGATTACCTCGTCGGCTGCCTCGATCTCCTGAAATGCGTCGATGACAGCTGCGGGGTCGTCGCTGCCGACCAGCACATCCACATCACCGACTGTCGGCTTCCAGCGACGGATGGAGCCAGCAAGTTCACACCGCTCGACGGCGGGCTCTTCGAGCAGCGCGTCGCGAACTCGTTCACCACGGGGGCGGGCCTCTGAGAGCAGCTGTCTGTCGTGGGCCGTGCGGGCAAAGTTGATCCCGTCCAGGATGTTCTGTTCCGTCTTCGGGCCGAATCCGGAGACGTTCTGGATCTCACCCGCACGCGCAGCGCCTTCGAGATCCTCCAGTGTTCTCACCCCGAGTGCCTCGTACAGCGTCCCGACGGTTTTGGGACCGACGCCCTCGACACGCGTGAGCGCCGCCATCTCGACGGGCAGCTCGTCGCGTAGCTCCTCTAGCTCTTCGATCTCGTCAGTCTCGAAGTACTCGACGATCTTCGACGAGATGGCATCCCCGACGCCTTCGATAGTTGCCACCGCATCTTCTCCGTCGGCAGCGAGCTCCTCGACCGGGTCGGGATGGTCCCGGATGTTCTCGGCCGCCCGGCGGTAGCTCCGGGGTTTGTAGGCCACATCTTGTGCTTCCAGCAGATCCGCAAACTCCTCAAGACGCCGTGCGATCTCGTCGTTCCGACTCATACCACTGTTTCGGAGAGCAGAAAAATAAAAACCAGCGTGTCGGAGTTCTTACGGCAACACGGTCTGCTCGTGAAGTCGCTCACCACAGTGCGGACAGAGTCCGATGGCGACTCCTGCCGGAGCGCTGTAGTCGCAGGGTTCACACTCGTAGTACAGTTCTTTCGGCGTTGGGTTCGAATGATCGATGCTCATTCTTGTTCCCAGCTTGGACAGATCCGTACTTAACCTTTTTTTGCGCTTACAGGATATAATGAACAATCATCAGTGACCGGATTTATGTCCAAAAATATAGTTCATCCCGCAATATTAAATAACATTCAGTCAGTTCTATGTCGTAGCAGCGTTCTGTTTGTTACTCAAGCTGGGAAAGGTGAGTACTCGGTCAACCGCATCTCGACCGGAGTCATAGCGACTGACGTATCCGACGTTGCAATTATAAGACGAATAACTACACCCGAGAGGTAACTCCTCCTAACCAGATGAAACGCATGCAGGGAGAATGTCGCTGGAAGCAGACACATCTGTCGGCATGAGTGGGACGACGGGGTTGTTTCGTCGGTTTCTCTCGCTTGCTGGGCCGAAAGTGATAACCACGGTGCTCGCAGTGCTGTCAACGCCGATTATCACCAGATTGCTCGGCGCGAGTGGCTACGGTGATTACGCGGTGTTGCTCTCGATTTACTCGCTTGCGATGATCCCAGTCAGTGCTGCGATCACGGAAGGGATCCAGAAGTTCGTCGCCGAAAATCGCGACGAAGACGCCTGGATCGAGCAGGTCATCCAGTTCTATCTGGTGCTGGCGCTCGTGCTCGTCGCCATCGGCGGTGCCATTCTGGTAGCCGTTACGTGGCTCGGATTCGCAGACCAGCTGTTCGGTGACTCCTTTTCTGTGTATCTGTACGTGCTCGCAGTGTACATGTTCATCGGGCAGTTTCGTGGCTTTTCGATGCACGCAATCCTTGGCTTCGGGTTCGAACATATCAAGGGACCACTGGGTGTGTTCAAGAAGGTCGCCACAGTCGGCGTCGGGATCGGGCTCGTCGTCTCCGGGTTCGGCGTCGTCGGGATGCTGCTCGGGCATATGGTCGCCGAGGCGATCGTCGCCGCCGTTGCAGGCTACTACATCCTGCGGCGAGTCTCTCTGAAAAAACTCTTCCAGCTCCCAGATCGAGTCCCCTACCGTGAGTTTCTCTCCTTCAACGTGCTCAACGTCGTGCTCGTCTTGTTTGTAATGTCGTTGTTCCACGTCGACGTGGTGATGGTCAGAAGCATCGTCGACGACGAGGCAACTGGCTACTACAAGGCGGCGCTCGCACTCGCGGAGTATATCTGGATCATCCCGATTGTTCTCCAGACGCTGCTGCTTCACTCGACATCGACGCTGTGGAGTGAGGGCCGAACCGAGCGGATTACCGAGCTCGCAGGCCGGATCACAAGATACTGTACGCTGCTGGTCGCGCTGATGGCGATCGGGCTCGCTGCGCTCGCGCATCGGTTCGTCCCGCTTTACTATGGCTCGGAGTTTGCGGTCGCTACCACCCCGCTGTTGCTTTTGTTGCCGGGCGCAGTCGGCTTCGCCGTTGCCCGCCCGCTACAGGCGATCTGTCAGGCCTCGGGTGAGCTTCGCACGATGATACTGGCCATCGGCGTCGCTGCAGGGACCAATGTCGTGTTGAACGCGATTTTGATTCCACTCTATGGAATGAATGGTGCGGCAGTCGCCACGAGTACGAGCTACGGCTCGATGTTCCTGCTTCTTGTCTGGTCCTCGCGAACGATCGGCTACGATCCGCTCTTCGATTTCCGGCTTGCCCGGATCACCGCGACAGTGACGATCACCGCCGCCCCAACTGTCGCTGCCGGCCTGTTGCTCCCGAACAACATAGTCGCCTTCCTCGTCGTTCCAGTGCTCGGAACGGCTGTCTTTTCCGTCGCCGCGGTCGGGACCGGTGCTGTAAGCGTCGAAGAGACAACCGAACTCCTCGGAAAGCTCCCACTGCCCATTGGTCCCACGACTGCGTCGAACTGACTGACACAGTTCCTGATACTCACCGCTCGTTGTTTTCGACCTCGACTCCCGAGAGCCCACTGGAAGAGGACGCGTTCTGGAAGACGATCTGTGTTCCCCAGCCGCCGTGGGTATCGTTCTGCCAGCAGCCGCCTGTCGGTGCAGCGTTGTCTGGCGCGATGTTGTTTCTGACCCAAACACCGTCTGTCGGCTCACCACGGACCACAGCGAGACGAGTTTTCTGGCCGCCACTTCGGAGTTCGTGGCGGTTGTGCTCGATGATCGCGTTCCCAGCCGGTGAGCCACACTCAACTGGAGCAGAGCCGTTAACGCCGTACTCATTCGGCGCCCGTACCTCGATGAAGTGATCTGGATCGAGTTCGATCGAGCCGTGCATGTGGCAGTCCTTGATATGGTACCAGGCGTTACCGGCCGCGATACCGTGGCGGCCAAGATTCTCGAATTCGCAGTACTCGACGGCGATCTTGTGTTCCTCGTCGTGGCCTTCGTAGACGTGGTGGATGCCGTAGCCGGACCAGTTCGCGAACCGACACTGGGTGAACGTGGCTGCGGTGTTCGACCGACGTATCTGGATGCAGTTGTTGCTCGCATCGATCACCGCGCAGTTATAAAAGACGGAGTGTTGGGCACGGATAGTCAACGCTGTCCCGCCGCGCGGTCGGATGGTAACTCCGTTGAACGTAACATCGTCGGCGGTGACTGTCACTTCGCCGGTGATCTCGCCGTCGCTACCGATTCCACGGTTCCCCGCGATGATGACATCCGGAACGTCGGCAGTAAAGCCGCCTGCAGATCCCTCGACGTAGATAATGTCACCGGGAGAGGCGCTGTTGAGTGCACTGTCGACGTTGCCATCACTCACGACGATATCCGCATCGGCTGCGTCGTGGACCAGCCGCAAGGGCATGCCGTCACCGCCCCCGAGCGGTCCTTCGTACAGATCGTGGCGGATGCCGATCTCCGTATCACTCTCTTCGTCACCGGGTGTTTCGTGGTCGTCTTCCTGCCACGGGAAGCCAGTTTTCCAGTGGTCACCCGAGGCCGAGTCCTGCGGGTAGATGTGCAGATTCGACTCACTGCCGTTAACTGTGGCCTCTGCCTCACCTTCAATCGTGACATCCGCGACAGTCGTATCGAACTCGTAGGCGTGACTGTCACCCGGTTGAACCCGGCCTGCAGCTTTCGTCCCGTCGTCGCCGATCCAGAAGTACTCGTACTCGATCACCGAATCCTGAACCGTCGAGGGGATCATCTCACCGCCGTCCTCGACTTCGAGATAGTAATCCACGTACTCCTCGCCGGTCGCCTCGAAGGCATACCGGTGTGTGCGCTGTTCGCCCTCGATCTGCCACGGGAAATACCCCTTCCAGTGATCGCCCGAGGCCGAATCCTGCGGGTAGATATGCAGATTCGACTCCGCTCCGTTTACCGTCGCGTCAGCTTCACCCTCGATGGTGACATCCGCGACTGTTGTGTCGAACTCGTAGGCGTGGCTATCACCGGGCTGGATGCGACCAGCGGCTTTGGTTCCGTCGTCGTTGAGCCAGCGATCTTCCCCATCGACGACGGCACCGCCGAGTTCAGACGGGACGAGATCGCCACCCTCCTCGACTTCGAAGTAGTAATCGACGTGCTCTTCGCCAGTCGCCGCGATCGTGTAGCTGTTCTCGCGGTCGTGTTCTGACTCACCTTCTTGCTCATCCTCGTCTTCGGGTGGTTCCTGTCCCGTAAGTTCGGGGACAGTCGTCTCCTCGCCGTTGAAAAACAGGGTAAACTCCCCTTCAACCGGCTCGATGCTCGTGATTTCTCCGGCGAAATCGTACGTGTCACCGTTTCCGTTCTCGGTCGAGCCGTAGATGGTGTAGCTGCCGTCATCGTTTTCCTCGATACTGTC
>SL_4KL_010_BRINEDRAFT_10002251_pt1 | contig 10881 bp, 7 predicted proteins | sample SodLak_010_BRINE_2_FD_10664 | JGI IMG/M metagenome (IMG submission 10664) | reverse complement strand
CACTCCAGTTATTCAGCCGATTCCAAAACAGGCCTGGCTGAGTATTCTGCCCGGGCCGGGGAGCTGGGACTTAAGGGGTTATGCTTTGCCGAACATGCCGATTATAACCCGTCTGAAGAACATTTTGGTTTTTTTTCCTATCAGGATTTTACTCTATCTTTCCAGGACCTGCAGGATTCCCTGGAGGAAGGGAAAAATGAGTTGTCCCTGCTGAAGGGCATTGAGTACTCTGAACCTCACATCTACAGTAAAAAATTTCAGCAGCTTAAGAAAAAGAAATTTGATATGATTATGGCAGCGGTGCATTGGGTCAAAGGAAGATTTGTGGGTGATGAAGAGTTAATCGCTGAATATCCACCCCGGGAAATTTTTGCCTGCTATTACGATAAGCTGCTTAAAACAGCAAAATTTGGGGGTTTTGATGTCCTGGCTCATTTTGATTTTCCCCGGCGCTATCTGGGAGCTGAAGCTGCTGAAGGTTTTGCTGAAGTTGAAAGAGAAATTTTAAGGGAGCTGGTTGATCAGAATATAGCTCTGGAAGTTAATACTTCACCGATCAGAAAAGCCGGACTGGAACCCCTGCCTTCAGCCAGGATACTGCTAGAATATTATCGACTGGGAGGACGGAGGGTTGTTCTGGGATCAGATGCCCACAGCCTGGAAGAACTGGGCCGGGATCTGGCACAGGCTTACAGGATGATCAGGAGAATAGGTATGACCGCAGGTTATTTTAAGAATCGGGAGTTTGTTCACTATGGATCAGAAATTCATTAAACTGGCAGTTAATAACCTTAAAGCTTCTAGATTAAATACTCAATAAAGAAATGACAATTATCTTTTCAGCAAATTAGCAGCATTTAACAGCACTAAATTAAGAACTTTATTATATTTTTATTTTCTATAGAAGGAAAAAGAAGAAATTAAATAAGGTGGGATAGAATGGCTGAAAAAATAGCAAAGACAGTTTTTATTTCAGCGGATATGGAAGGAGTAAGTTCTCTGGCTGCCAGTGATGAGGTCAGCAAGGGAGAGTCTGAGTATGATGAATTCTGCAAGCTGATGACAGGGGATGTTAATTCAGCTGTGGAAGGAGCCCTGGAGGCCGGGGCAGAAAAAATAGTGGTCCGCGATGCTCATGCTACAGCCAGGAACATACTGCCGGCTGAACTTCATGAAAGAGCAGAATTAATCCGGGGCTGGACGGGACGGGCGCTNAGTATGATGGATGGAATCGAGGAAGGTTTTGATCTGGTGTTGTTTGTGGGCTATCATTCTGGACCTGGTTTGGAAGGTGGAACTCTGGCCCATTCGATGTCGGGGAAATTTCATGAGATTCATCTTAATGATAAGCCGGCCAGTGAAGCCTATCTTAATGCCCTTACAGCTGGCTGTTATGGAGTTCCGGTGGGTTTTATTTCGGGGGATAATGTCTGCTGCCAGCAGGCTCTGGAACTGATTCCAGGAATTGAAACTGCTGTGGTTAAATATGGCAGGGGCCAGGCTGTTCATACTCTGCCACTGGGTGAGGCTCGACAGCGGATTCAGAAGGGGACAGCCCGGGCTGTCAAAAATTTGGACAGATTTAAGGTTTTGGGTCAGGAGGAAGAGAATTTCAGTCTCAGTCTAAGCTACCGCCGGATGAAGGATGCCATCAGAGCTGGCAATTATCCCGGAGCCCGTCAGAAGAACTATCTGGTAGAATTTTCTTCTCAGGATTATCTTGAAGTGCTGACTTTTTTACATTTTGTCAGCTAAACTGTTTGCATTCGGATAAAATCTATGATAACCTCTTGGAGGTGAAGTAATGTAAGGGGTGATGAATTATTTATCTGTTAATATTTCTGGGTATGCTGTTGTTGCTGACCGGAATTGTTCTCTACAGGCAGGAGCTTGAAATTGCCGAGATTTTCAATACCGATATGGAAGAAGTTAAAATGCTTGATTTTCAGCGGCAGCTGGCCTGGACTTTTATATTTGCTGGCTCAATTCTATTGTTTTTGCCATTGCTGATGACTTTTATGGGACGCTAGGTGTTGTATCTGGCAGCTACTGTAAAATTTTTCTTTGCAGCCCGGTTACTGCTTATGAACCGCGGAAAATTTATTCATCTAATCCAGACTAAATAGTTTTATCTTATTTGAAGAATTATTTATTAGAAAAAGACTCTGTATAGTTTTTTGCTGGATAATTATGCTGAAAGTAATGCTGGGACCCCTCATTTTAGGGGTCCCATTTTGATATTGGTTGCATTTTATTATTGGTTAAACAATATAGAGTTAATCAATATTGCAGGAAAGGAGGGGGGCAGTAGAGAAGATAACATCTGAGCGACCAGTAAAATAAATGATTTAATTTATTAATCAATCAAGGAGATGTGAAGAACTTGGCTGAGGAAACCAACCGGGCCTTTAAAAGCTATCTGGCTTTGCTGTTAGTGTTAGCTGTCTTCAGTGGGCTCAGCACCCTGCTGCCCGAAGGAGGACATTTTATAACCGGAGAAATTATTCAGGTTGAACCGCTGGCTGTAATATTTAATATGGCTGCTGCTTTTATTCTTTATGGGATTCTGGGATTGTTCGGTCTGAGGCTGGCCGGCGAAATGGAACTACCCCGGTTATATCCCGGGGAATATTTTGATTTAAGGTTTATCCTGGAGCCAGCGGTCTTTGGAATTATTCTGGGAGTGTTTTATATTCTGCTTGATATAACCCTGGCCCCTCTTCATGAACTGGGTCATCTCCCCCATCCAGAGCTTTCTGTGGCAGTAATTTCAGGGGTGGCATCAGCTATCAGTGCTGAACTAATGTACCGACTTTTTTTGATTCCCTTTATCATCTATTTAATTATCAGCCTGATGAAATTTTTTGGGAAATATGAGTTTTTCAGCCGGAGAAAGGTCAGCGGCAGACTATTCTGGACGGCTGCTCTGCTGGCAGCGGTTATTTTTACCGCCGGGCATTTTTATAGACTGCTGTCAGCCCTGGAAACGGCCTCTCTGGCTGAGATGTCTGATCTATTAATTTTAAAAATTATTCTGATGAACCTTTCTCTGGCTCTGCTGGCAGCCTGGCAGTATAAAAGGCATGGTTTTCTGGCTGCAGTGCTGCTCCATTTCTGGTTAATAGTAAGCTGGAATATTGTCTGGGGGAACTTTATCCTGAACTGACAAAATCCAGCCGGATTTGATTTTTGTCATGTGGTTATCTGCAACAGCATAATGCCGCATGGCCTTTTATTTTTAAAGAGGAAATTCAGTCCAGGCAGGATTTAGTCCCGAAGTAAAGAATTATTTTAAAGATGGCCGGTTTATAGCTTTTGAAATCATTGATATAATATTTTAAAAATCTTTAAGTATTTTGGTATTATTTCAGTCCTAGCTTTAGTACAGATTTACCAGCGGGAGGTTTTACTGTGAATCTGGTTCAGCTGCGCGAGAAGCTTAAAAATTTGCCTTCTCTGACCCACCGGGAGGAACTGTCCGGTTCGCCAGCAGAATATGTTGACTTTCCCCGGGAAATTTCAGATAAAATTCGGAAAACCCTTGAGGACAGGGGGATCAGCAGGCTTTATTCTCATCAGAAAGAAGCAGTTGAGCTGGCTCTTGAGGGTAAGAACCCGGTGGTGGTTACTCCTACAGCTTCCGGCAAGACTCTCTGCTATAATCTGCCGGTATTGAATAAAATTATTGAAGATCCCGGCAGCCGGGCCCTCTATCTCTTCCCCACCAAAGCTCTCTCCCAGGATCAGCTGGCCGAACTTCATGACCTGGCTGAAAGTCTGGAAAGCGGAGTCAAAACATTCACCTATGATGGGGATACCCGGCCCGAGGTCAGGAGAAGCATCAGGCAGGCTGCCCATATTGTGATTACCAATCCCGATATGCTGCACACCGGCATCCTGCCCCATCACACCAAGTGGGTTAAATTATTTGAAAATCTCAATTATATAGTTATCGATGAAATGCACAGCTACCGGGGAGTTTTTGGCAGCCACGTGGCCAATGTCTTGAGAAGATTAAAAAGGATTGCCAGCTTCTACGGCTCTGATCCCCAGTTTATCTTTTCCTCGGCCACCATCGCCAATCCCGGAGAGCTGGCTTCCCGGCTGGCCGAAACGGAGGTCGAGGTTGTTTCGGAAAACGGCGCTCCCTCTGGTCCCCGGGATTTTCTCTTTTATAATCCCCCGGTCGTTGATCGGGAGCTGGGCATTAGAAAAAGTTACGTTCTGGAAAGCAAAAATTTAGCTCGTAGACTTTTGCTGAATGAAATTTCTACCATTGTTTTTGCCAGAACCCGGCTTAATACCGAGCTGATTTTATCCTATCTCAAGGAGCAGCTGCCTTCCTCCCGGAAAGTCAGGGGATACCGGGGCGGCTATCTGCCGGGGGAAAGGCGGGAGATTGAAGCAGGTCTGCGGGAGGGAGAGATACTGGGGGTTGTCAGCACCAACGCCCTGGAGCTGGGGATTGACATCGGTCAGCTGGAAGCCTGTCTGATTGCCGGTTACCCCGGTTCGATTTCTTCGGTCTGGCAGCAGGCCGGCCGGGCTGGCAGGGGCCGGGAGAGATCGCTGACAATTCTGGTGGCTTCCTCCAGTCCGCTGGATCAATATATTATCAATCATCCAGAATATTTTTTCCAGCAGCCTCCGGAGAGCGGGCTGATCAACCCCAATAATCTCTTGATTTTAATGTCCCATTTGAAGTGCGCGGCCTTTGAACTCCCCTTTGAGGAGGACGAAATTTTCGGGGTGGAATCAACTCCCGAAATTCTGGAATATCTTGAGGAAGAGGGGGTTCTCCGCTACCGCCAGGGCCGGTATTACTGGATGGCAGATAAATATCCTGCCGCTGATATCAGCCTGAGGAGTGCAGCCAGCGATGACTTTGCCGTAATTGATACCACCGATAACCGCCATCAGGTTATCGGCAGGGTTGATTATTTCAGTGCCCCCACCACCATTCATGAGAAGGCCATCTACCTGCACGGGGCCGGCCAGTATCAGGTTCAGGAACTGGATTTTGAGGACCGGCGGGCTCTGGTGGAGGAGGTCGATGTTAATTACTACACCGACGCCTCTCTGGCCGTTGACCTCCGGGTGCTGGAGGAGTTTGAAACTGCAGGAGAGGGAGATTACAGTTATGCCTGGGGTGAGGTTTCGGTCACAGCCCGGGCCACCATGTTTAAAAAGGTGAAGTTTAATACTCACGAGAATGTGGGTTATGGGGATATTAATCTGCCGGAACAGGAGATGCATACCTCGGCCTACTGGTTCACAGTGCCTTCCCGCCTGCGAGAAAAACTGGGCCGGGAGGCCCTGGAGAATGGACTTTTGGGGCTGGCCAACCTGATTATCAATATTGCCCCCCTGTTTTTATTGTGTGATCCCCGGGATATCAAGGATACAGTTCAGGTGCGTTCTCCCCATACCGGACTGCCCACGGTTTTTTTCTACGACAGCTATCCCGGCGGAATTGGTTTAAGCGAAAAGATGTTCCGGGTTCACAGCCGACTGCTGGAGAGGGCCCGGGAGCTGGTGGAGGATTGTCTCTGCCAGCAGGGCTGTCCCTCCTGTGTTGGTCCGGGCAGTGAGGTGGGCCTTAGGGCCAAAGAGCATGCTGTTTTAATTTTGAGTGCCTGGGAGAGGAAAGATAACTATGGATTTCAGGGAACAGCTCCGCAATCTGCCGGGTCAGAAGCCCCGGAGGCAGAAAAAAAGCAATGATAGTGAAAAGGGAAATTCTCAGGTTTCTGCCAGCTCAACCGCAGCAGATAGAGAAGCCTATTTTTTTCACAGGGAGATCTATGAGCCTGATTTTCAGCAGGGAAGCTATGCCCTGGAGGAGCTGAAGCAGGCGCCTCTGGAGCAGGCTAAATTTTTGTTTAAGGACTGGGAAGGTTATAGTCCTGAGAGAGAGGAATTGATTTTTCTAGATACGGAAACCAGCGGTCTGGCCGGAGGCACCGGGACCGTGGTTTTTCTGGTGGGTCTGGGCTATTTCAGCGGAGATAAATTTATCCTGGAACAGCATCTCATGCGGGATTTTGAGGAAGAGCCGGCTCAGCTGCTGGCGGTCCGCTCCCGGCTGGAGGAGANAAACGCAGTGGTCAGCTTTAATGGTAAGAGCTTTGATCTCCCGCTGCTGGAGAATCGGTTTGTCCTGAACCGCCTGAGNTTNCCCGCTCCGGAATACCANCTGGATCTTTTACATCCCTGCCGCAGCCTCTGGAAACACCTGCCTTCCTGTTCCCTGAAAGCTCTGGAGAGGCAGCTCTTAAATTTTAGCCGCAGGGATGATATTGACGGCAGTGAGGTCCCGGAGCTTTACTTTTCCTATCTCAGGGAGAAGGACATGAGTCTGCTGGAACCGGTTCTGCATCATAACAGGCTCGATATAATTTCGCTGGTAGCCCTGGCTGTGCATCTGGAGAGGACAGCCGGGAGGTCGGACCATGATGGTCTGTCTTCTCAGGAACTTTATAACCTGGGCCGGATCCTGGAAAGAGAAAATCGCAGGCAGGGCAGTATTGAGTGTCTGGAAAAATCCTACCGGCAGGCCCGAAGTAAATCCCGGACGGATAGGAAGATGCTGGTAAAAATTGAAAAAAGTCTGAGCTGGCAGTACAAAAGGGTTGAGAGCTGGCAGGCAGCGGCTGCAATCTGGCAGCGGATGATAAAGGAAAAACGGGGCGAACTTTTTGCCAGAATTGAGCTGGCTAAATTCCTGGAGCATCAGCAGTCTGATTTTGCTGAAGCTTTAAAGCAGGCCCGGGCGGCTCGAAGCTGGCTCTTCGAGAACCGGCACTGGCGGGACTGCTGGCGGCAGGAACTGAAAGAAGTCGAGCATCGCATTGACAGGCTGGAGGGTAAAGGCTGCTGAGATTTGGTCCGGACTGATGTTAGCAAAGGGGATGGTAGCAGGCCATGCTGCTAATCATTGAGATCATAAGTTATCTTTTTCTGGCCTACCTGCTGTATTTCAGTCAGGAGCTGGGCAGATACGCGGTGGGACGCTGGGCTGGAATACCCGGTGATAAAATCAAGATTGAGCTCTTTATTTTTCCCCAGCGCACATCGATCTTTAATGGGACAGGCTGGGTTAAATCCCGGGAAGAGGGCTTCTTTTCTGGCTATTATCGCTATGATCCGGGCTGGAACTTTGGTTTTATCTTTGCCGTTTCGGGCCTGACGGGAGAATCTGCCGTCCTGATTCTGCTCTATCTGATGCTGAGAGCAGCCGGTTTCTGGGCCCAGGCCAGAACGGCGGTTTATCTTTCAGTCCTGCTGGCTGCCGGTCTGCTGCTCTATGATATTATTTATACCTGGCGGAAGGATGTCATTATAGGGGATTTTATTTCCTCCTACGCCATCAATTCCAGGTATGCCGTTATTTATGTTCTCAGCCATTTCCTGATCAGGGCTGTCATGCTCACCTTTCTTTGAGTATTGCTGCTCTCAATGAGAACTCCAGCGCGCAATCTGGATTTAAGAAGCACTATTTAGAGGGGGGAGTAAGATTTGCTGGAGTTAACTTGTATTACCCGGATTTTGTTCTTAAATATATTGAGCTACCAGAGGAGTAAGTTTGGTGGAAATAAATATTACTATAATCTTATCAGCTCTTATACCTCTAATTATTCTCTTTCTGCTGATGGCCGGACTGAAAATGAACTCCCGCCTGGCAGCTCTGCTGGCTTTATTGCCGGCAGCAGCCCTGGCCCTTTCTGTTTACGGCCTAACTCCAGCTCAGCTCTTTAATGCCCTGGCCCGGGGGGCAGCAATGAGTCTTTTTATTATCTTAATAGTTTCCGGAGCGATTTTTCTCTATAATGTGGTGGAGGTTTCGGGGGGATTCTCGCGGCTGAAAACCTTCTTTCTGGCAGAAGGACAGCAGCCCGGATTCTGGCTGCTGCTTTTTTTGAGCTGGGTGGTCTCGTCCTTTATTCAGGGAGTTTCAGGTTTCGGGGTGCCGGTGGCAGTGGTGGGATCTCTCCTGGTTGGTCTGGGCTACAATCCCCTGCTGGCCCTGGCTGCGGTTTTAATCGGTCATTCCTGGTCGATCAGCTTTGGCTCCATGGGTTCTTCCTTCTATGCTCTGAATCTAGTGACCGGCCTGCCGGCAGCTGCTCTGGGTCTGACAGCGGTAGGCCTTTTTCTGCCTGCCATCTGGAGCACCGGTCTGGGAGTTGCCTGGCTTTATGGAGGCTGGACCCGGGTAAAAAGCTCAGCCTGCAGGATTTTCCTGCTGGGAATGATAATGTCAGGTGTTCAGGCCCTGCTGGCCGGTTTGTATCTGCCCCATCTGGCCACCTTTGCTGCCGGATTTATCGGGAGTATCTGCTGCCTCTGGTTCTGGAGGGTCGATATCTTTCCGGAACCAGAAAACCAGATTCAGCAGAAAAAGGGAGAGGGCCTTAAGTACAAGAATATTGTTCAGTCCCTGCTGCCCTACTTTATTTTACTGGTTATCGTCCCGGCAGCCCAGCTTCCTCCCCTGCAGAAGCTGCTGGCCGGGGCGGAGTATGGTTTTAGCTTCTCCGGTTTTGTTACAGCCAGGGGGTATGAGGTAGCGGCAGCTGAAAATTATGCAGCGATAAATCTCGCTGGCCATCCCTTTATGCTGCTGCTGCTCTCAGCTTTTCTGGGAGGATTTTTTCTGCAGCAGGCTGACAGGTTAAATCTTCGGGACTGGAAGAAGATTTTTGCTGACAGCTGGCAGCAGCTGCAGAGATCTGCCCTTAGCCTTTTGCTATTAATGCTGCTTGCCGGGGTTATGAACTACTCCGGCATGATTTATGCCTTTGCCCGGGGACTGGCAGGTTTTACCGGCAGGGCCTTTCCCTTTTTCTCCCCCTTTGTAGGTGTGCTGGGAGCCTTTCTGACCGGCAGTAATACCAGTTCTAATGTTTTGTTTGGAGGATTGCAGAATGAGATTGCCGGGATTCTGGAAGTTTCTCCGCTGCTGCTGGCTGCGGCTCAGACCGTAGGGGGCTCTTTAGGTTCGGCTGTGGCTCCGGCAAAGATTGTGCTGGGGACAGCAACTGCCGGGGAAGAGGGGTCTGAGGGACTGCTTCTGAGGCGTTGTCTCGGTTATACTTTACTCAGCGCCGGTCTGGTAGGGGTAATAACCGGTCTGTTGACTCTGCTGTTTTAAAAAAGCTGATTAGTGAAAAATTAATTAAAAAATTGTGTTAAATAATGCAATAATGATTGACAAGTAAACATGATAATATTAAGATTTAATTGATAAAAAAGTGCTGGAGGAGGCTGCCGGCAAATAAAATCTGACAATAAAAAAACTGCCCTTCTAGGGGCAGTTTTTTAAGGTTTTACTGCTCAAATGCGGTTATTCTGACTGTTGCTTTTAAAAAAGATATAAAAAAGATGTAAACTTTATTTGAATAATTAGCTTAAGCTTACTAAAGTTTAACCTAGCTAACCGGGGTTTTTTCTTTTTGGTTCTGGTTTTCCCTTTCTACGGCATAATAAAATATTCTCCTGATATGCCTCATGATGCGCTTGGTGGCCTCCTCCGGTTCGCATTTAATTCTTTTGTTGATGATCAGGGACAGCATGCCATGATAAACCAGACGTATTTCTTCATCTATCTCTGAAGCCGTCTCCTCGGAGAAAAAACCTGCTTCCAGCACCGGTTCCATGGAAATTGAGGTGCGGCGAGATAGTCTGGTTTCAACCAGCATGGGTATTAATTCTTCCGGCGGGCTGCCCAGGTCTTCAGGGTAGAGCTGATAGTAATTTTTTAACAGGTTTCCGGGTCGGCCGCCGATGTCATCGGCAAAGATGGCGTAAAATATTTTAGGTTTGCGGAAGGAATGGAGGCAAAAGCATTCCCACATCAGGATCAGTTTTTCCAGTTCATTTTCTCCCCGGGCAATATAGCCCGGCATTTCCTGGACATAATCTTTAAGAAATTTGGTGGCAGCAAAGAAAATAAGCTGATTGCAGTTATCAAAATAGTTGTAGATGGTAGCGCTGTTGTAACCAGCAATCTTTGCTACCTTTCTAATTGTTACACTTTCGATGTCCTCTTCTTCGATAATCTGGGAGGCAGCATCAATAAAAACTTTGATGGTCCGGATTTTTTTAATATCTTTCTGGTCAAATTCAATCATAAAATTACCCTCTCCTAGTAATATTATAATGGCCAAAAAACTTGTTAAATATGTCGCAAAATGATGGTACTATTGCTCACTATATCGGAGAAAATTCATTTTAAGAATACAATAAATTGTGCTAAAATGCAAGCATAACAGTTAAAATTAAGGTTTTTTGCTGCTGCTGGCGGTAGTCATATCAGAACGAAAAATCTTGACATGACAGCGAATACAGGTCAAGGCAAGTTATTTAATTTTATATAATCATATTTTAATAATCATAGGACGATTAATTAGAAAAATAATTCACTAAAGGAGTTGATCTATTGGCGATGGTGTCCAATGTATTGATAAAGGGGGCCAGCAGGCTTTTCCAGCGCCATATATGCTTCCTGCTCCAAACTGGATACCCTGCTGCCGGGAGAGAATGCAGCACAACCTGTTACGCTTCTCGATTTTTTGGGAAGCGGATTTTTGTTTTATTTTAAAGTTACACTCAGAAGAAAAAGTCTATACTTTTTTACTTTTCTGGATTAAAAATTTCCCTGTCTAAAAGTTTAAATTTACACAAAAATAAATATAAATTTACAACCAGGACAAAAAACATATCAAAAAATTAATATATGCAATAAAAAAATTAATAAATTTAATATAGTACTATTAAACCTGAAATAACGGACATTTCAAGCTGTGTTTCATTAAAAAATTAATAAAAAGGGGCTATAAATGAATATATTTAATATAAATATTAAAAATATTAATTTTA
>SL_4KL_010_BRINEDRAFT_10002250_pt1 | contig 10882 bp, 9 predicted proteins | sample SodLak_010_BRINE_2_FD_10664 | JGI IMG/M metagenome (IMG submission 10664) | reverse complement strand
ACGACATTCGACTCGATCGGTATCGATGTTCACGCTGTCGACAACGAACTGTACCTCCGGTTTATTCTCTGTGCGACCTGACCACTGATTTTCCAAGCCGAAAACAGATAAAGGGAGATACCAAACTATGACACAATGCTGTTGGTGCTGTGTGTCGACCTCGACGACGATCTCGGTCGGAAGACTGGCATGGAGACACCAGTCGTCGGCCGCGATGCGGTTCGTGATGCTGCTGTTGCGCTGGCAACGGCCGATCCCGAGGACAGCGATGTAAACGTCCTCTTTGAGGGGATCCATCTTGCCGAGGAGATCACCGACGAAACAGTCGAGGTTGCCGCCGTTACGGGTGTCGACGGCCGCGAGGTCGAGGCTAACAGGCAGGTTGGCAAGGAACTCGACAGGGTGCTTGCAGAACTCTCAACCGGCGAGAACATCCGTGCAGTGGTCGTCACCGACGGTGCACAGGACGAGACAGTGATCCCGGTGATCCGCTCGCGCATCGAGATCGACAGCGTTCGCCGGGTCGTCGTCCGCCAGTCACAGGATCTGGAGTCGATGTACTACACCATCAAACAGGTGCTCGACGATCCAGAGACACGCGGGACGCTGCTCGTTCCGCTGGGAATCTTGCTTTTGATCTATCCGTTGACGATCATCGCGAATCAGCTCGGGTTTCCGGGAACAGTGTTTGGGCTCGTCTCGGGGCTGCTTGGGCTGTATATCCTTGCCCGTGGGCTGGGCGTTGTGGAATGGCTCGACCGTAGCGTCGAACAGGTCAGGCGGGCGCTGTTTACCGGTCGGCTCACACTGATCACCTCGATTGTCGCTGTGGCGTTACTGGTCGTTGGTGGTGTCAGCGGCGTCGAGTATCTGGAGGAAATGCAGGAAACGCAGGGTGGATTGGACGCCGTCGAGATCATCGCAGCCTTGCTGTTCGGTTCGATCCAGTGGTTCGCCGCGGCCGGTGTGACGAGCAGCCTCGGCCGCGTCACTGACGAGTACATCTCTGGTGAGTTCCACTGGCGGTATCTCAACGCGCCATTCTACGTCGTTGCGATTGCAGCCGTCCTTCACGGGTTGAGCGCCTTCTTCCTCGGACAGGCCACGCTCGAGTATCTGGCTTTTATGCTGACTGCCGGAACGTTGCTTGGGCTCGCGAGCACGCTTTCGTTTGCCGTCGTGGAAACCTGGTCTGACGAGCGTGCTGGCGCAGCGTGAGTAAGCTGCTCGAAAAATGCCGATACAACAATAATTTGGCTGTAACACAGGATTGCGCTGGGTTATAACCGGCGGTGTTGGGCCAAGAAACGGCCATAGCGCAGTAGTAGCTCTATTACTAAGCTCGATTAGCCGTTTGCGTGCGTATGGCGCAGCGAACGTCACATACCGAGTCACTCGACCGTGAGGTTGCCGCGGACAGGCTGAACGATATCGCCAGCGCACTGCGAAACGGCGAGAATTTCACCGTCCGCGCCGGGAACAAAAATATCACACTGCACCCACCACAGGCAGTCAACTACAGGGTGGATGTCACAGAGAAACAGAGCCGGTTCCGGGGGAGCCGGGAGACAGTCACGATCGAGATCGACTGGCAACCGCAGTCAGATTCAGAGTAAGACGGACTGTTTTTCGATCACTGTTCGAGCGAACGGGCACCCGGCACGAGGAGAACCCAAAATGGATATGAACCGGCCCGTTCAACCACGAGTAAGGGCACGTAGCTCAGTCCGGACCAGAGCGTCGGACTTCTATCCTCGTGACGCCAGTGACGGGGGGAGACATCCGACGGTCGTGGGTTCAAATCCCACCGTGCCCGTGCAGCGACCGCAGGGAGCGAACCGGCTCGCAGGGGATTTGAACCACGGCAGACCGAGCGAAGCGAGGTCTGGCATCGGGTGAAAATCCCACCGTGCCCGTCCGCTAACCCGGTGTTTAGTACTTTTCAGTGAAAACGCCGTTAGTAGTGGCTACAGCCACTCTTCTCGCTATTCTCAAAATCAGTTTCTCTCTGAAAATTTGGTGCCCGTACGATCATCGTACGGCCCCCCTCGCCGTCTGTCACATTTTGGTGCCGTGGGTGATTCTCCGTGACGGGACCCGAACCGGAGGAGTGGCCGTTTTCTCGTGATGAGTTCGTTCCTGCCTCCCTGCTCTACGATCAAGCCCCAGCCACCGCGGAGGTCGAGGAGCCGTGGTCCTGGTAGTTGGATGGTTTCCTTCGACTATTGCACCATCGTTTTTGAAATCACTCTGTCCGATTCGGCATCAGGCGATGTATCGGGCTGGAGCTGAAAGTCCGAACTCATCGGCAGTGTCCGCGACGATTCCTTTCGTGGTGTACATATCTGGTTTGTAGTAGAGCTCGTGAGTTACGTCGTGTCTCTCTCGGAGGTGCTCCCTGACGCGGAACACATCATCACGGTCGAAGTAGTTCGGTGTGTACACGGTGAGCAGATACTCGTCGTACATTGGGAGATTCTGGTAGCCGTACGTGGTCATGGCTTTGACTGCCCAGATGACTCCCTCCTCCGCGTCAGCAACGAGTGAAGGCCAGAGCTCCTCGATCCGTTCCGGCGAGCCTGTAACTTGCCATTTTCCGATGAGCTTCTCCTCTTCGAGTGCGTCTCGGTCGATTGCCCGAACGGCGTCAGTTTCCGCTGGTGGCAGGTTCTCAGCGTGAGCGTTCTCTGGTCGGGTAACATCATAGTCGTCGAAGTACTCGTCGCTCGCAACCGTTGGAGAGTCACTCACGTCCCGGCTGCGCAGCCAGTACTGCTCGGCATCGGTGATATCCAGTGGGGATTGCATCGGTACCACCGGACCTTCTCAGGAAACACGTATCAAGACTTGCCAGCCACAGTGAAAGTGAAGGTGAAACTGGCACTCAGGTGCTGTTTTCGGACGGGGATTGGTAGGTCGAGTTGCTGTATACCTCCTCTGCATCTTGGATATCATAATATTGCATACATTCGATGTCGGTCAACACGCGTGCCAAATCAAAGCCCACCCTCAGATACGTCCTCCCGGAAAAAACAGAGACAACCCGTCGATTACATTCACACAACTCACCGACGAGCCACAAAGACGATAATCCCCAACACGATCAGCAAAACTCCCCACCAGACAGACTGCCCCGGCAGAATTCGCAACAGCAGCGTCACAAGCCCGGAACTAATCAGCGACCAGCCGATCGTCGTTCGATATGACATGTGGAAATATAGAGCAGACAATATATTGTCGGTTTCGTTCACCTCAAAATTCCCACTCTGGCGAAGGTAACTCGCAACAAATTAGCCATCAGGCTCGATGGCTTCCATCATCGTCAGAATGTTTCCTTCTTGATCCGGAAGCAGTTCCGGATAGCCGCCGACAGCCACAACGAAATCCTCACCCATCTCGACGGGTTCGGTCACGTGGATGAACAGTTCGACCGGGCTTCCCTCGATACCCGCATCGGCACGAAATGTGGTCTGCGTCGTCGTCTCGTCGTAGACAATCACATCACTTTCTTCCTCGGGGCGGAGATTTTCGACCTCGTCGTACTGATTTTGGATCATCCTGGCGATCTCGATTGGCTCCATCTCCTCAATCGGATTGAACTCCTGGCCGAGCACACGAACCTGCGGACTCGTCAGCGAGGCGAACACCGCACCCTCGAACTCTCCGAGGTCGCCGAGATCTATCTCTCGGGTGTAGTTTGTGATCTTGTTCCTGGCGATGACATCCCGGCTCTGCCCAGCAGCCTCGTACTCCCGCTCGACGACTTCCTCTCGTTGCTCCTCGAATGCATACCCCGTCTCGGAAAGCGTTCCGTCGTCGACACGCGAGTAGCCTGCCTCGAACTCGGCCGGCTCGTCGCGGATGAAATCGAGACAGCCCGCAGTCCCGACAATGCCTGCCAGCCCACCCAGCAGATACGCCCGTCTGGATGTCATACCAGTGTCATCTGTCATCGCACGGAGAGATGCGTCTCCAGTGAATAGCCTTTGCGTCGGCGGGGAGCAACCAGAATCACCCTGCAACTAGTTGGCACACTACCCGCACACTTTAGCGCCGTCAGAACACACAGCGAGCTGTGTCCTGTCGATTTCAGATCGTCGACGTGTTCGCCCGCAAAAAATATGCCGGCAACCAGCTCGGTGTCGTCACCGAGGCCGCAGATCTCGACAAGGCGACAATGCAGGCGATCGCCGCCGAGATTGACTACTCCGAGACGACTTTCGTCACCGGCGAGCCCGAGGACGGCGCCTGGCCAGTCCGGATCTTCACGCCGACAGCCGAGGTGCCCTTCGCCGGACATCCGACGCTTGGGACGGCGGCTGTCATCCGATCGCAGCTCGCCGACAGCCAGCCCGATTCAGTGACGCTGGATCTCCCGGTGGGAAAGATACCCGTCGAAGTTCGAGAACGGGATGGCAGAGAGACGCTGTGGATGCAACAAAAAGAGCCGGAGTTCGGTGAGCACCTTCCCACAGATCGGGTGGCCGAAGTGCTCGGGCTCGACGAGGATGAACTCGACGACAGCTATCCAGTCCAGGCAGTCTCGACGGGGCTGCCGACGATTCTCGTTCCCCTCACAGATCGGGCGGCGCTCGAAGCGATCGATCTCGACCGGGCTGCGTACGACGATCTCGTCGCCGACCGGGAGGAAAAGCTAGTTCATGCCTTCTGTGCGGAGCCACGCGAGGCGGACAACGACATCGCAGCCCGGATGTTCGCCCCACACTACGGCGTCCCGGAAGATCCCGCGACAGGCTCCGCAAACGGCTGTCTCGCTGGGTATCTCTCCCGACACAGCTACTTTGGAGAACGAACTGTCGACGTTCGCGTCGAACAGGGGTACGAGATGGGGCGGCCATCGCTGTTGCATCTGCAGGCAGCACAGAACGAGGCTGGTGGCATCGATGTGGCGGTCGGTGGGCGTGTCCTACTGGTCGCTCGTGGCGAACTGCTGTGAATCTCCGCACAGTTCTTGCCGTTGCTGCCCTATGGAGACGTAATGACTGTCTCTCTCAGTGCGGATGTTCTCTTCCAGTACTACCGGTTTTCGCTGTACAACTCACCGTTTGTCGCCCACGACGAGGGCTGTGCGATCGATCTCTATCCAGAGACCGAAACTGCACCCTCGCCGGTCGCCGGTGAAGTCCTCGACACGAAAACAGTCACCGCGCCATCCAAACCCTACGCTGCCGAACACGATTACCTGATCCTGATCGACACTGGGAGGTACGTCGCTCGGCTGCTCCACGTGAAACCGACGGTCGAGCCGGGGGAAACAGTTGGTGTCGGCGACTCGCTTGGGGAACTCGTCAGGGCGGGATTTTTCGCACCCTGGGTGCCGAACCACATCCACCTGGGTTTTCGCCCCCACGAGGCAAACTTCTACCGTGCGTCGGGTTCTGTCCCACTCGACGTCGACATCGGCCTTCGGCCAGTTTCGTGGGATGGCACCGGAACAGTTGTCGACACTGGTGACAGCTGGGCACGGCTTGAAGAACCCACACACCCCAATCCCGGGTCCGAGTTCGCGGGGCTGGAAAGCGACGGTGGCGTGCTCGATGGGGGGTTTCCACACTACGAGTGGGGCGGGCTGCTCGGCGGCGGAAATCGTGCGATGATCGCTGGCCAGCCAGTGGGCACCGTTTCAGGTCGAACAGTCCAGTGGAACGAGTGTACAGTCCGTGCGAACGGCGAGCCAGTGACTGGCATTGCACTCTTTTGTGCGCGTGACCGACTCGGCGTCAAACTCGTCGGGCGAGAGATCGATCTGGCGGTTGGTGAGCCTGTCGAGGTGACGATCACAGACGAGTAGCCTTGATCATTCGACAAGTGGCAGCGCCAGCCGGACGACAGTGCCATCCGGCCCCGTCTGTTCGATCGTGAGATTCCCGCCGGCGTGGGTCACGAGCCAGTGAACCAGCCAGAGACCGAGCGAACTGCCGTGGAGGAGATCAGTCTCCCGGCCACGCGAGAGCGTTTCACGCTCGTTGTCCGGAATGCCGGGGCCGTTGTCGACGATATCGACGTAGACCGTGCCGTCGGGGGATTGCTCACGAAGCGTTCGGACCGTAATCTGTGGGTCGCCATTATTGTGTTCGATTGCGTTGCCGAGGAGCTCTCTGATTGCGACGCGAAGCTGAGTCCCTCGTGTCGACAGCCCCGACTCGACATCGAGTTCGATACTCGCTTTGGGGAACTGCTCGCGAGCGCGCTCGGCCTCGTCGGGGAGCATGCAGTCGAGATCCACTGCCCTGTGTGTCTCCGCCTCGTCAGCAGCACCGACAGTCTTGTTGACAAACTGTGCTTTCTCCCCGAGTGTGAGCAGATCGTCGACTTTCCGCTGTGCGAGCTCGATCCGTGAGCGCTCGTCGCTGTCACCGACCATATCGAGCACCAAGGAGAGATTACCCTGAATGACATTGAGGTCGTTTCGCAGGTTGTGTCGGAGCACACGGTTGAGCACTTCGAGTCGCTGTTCGTTGGATTTCAGCTCGGTGATATCCGATTCGACGAGGATGAATCGCTCGACGTCGTCACCGAGCCGGACGGGTGCAGCCGAGAAATCCACGTAGAACTGTGCACCGTCGGCCTTGCGCTGGACGATCTCCTCGCTGACTGTCTCACCACGGCGAAGGCGCTCCCAGACAGATTCGTAGTACTCGCTGTCCCAGCAATCAGTGCCGAGTATCTCGACTGGTCTGCCGACGATCTCGTCGACCCCGTATCCCGTGATCGCGCTACACGCGCTGTTTGCGTACTCGATCTGTCCGTCTCTGTCGGTGATCAGGATCGCCGTATCTGCCTGATCGACCGCCTCCCGGAAGATCTCGATCTCGCGTTGCATTTCGACGGCTGCGAGTGCGTGACCAACAGTCGTACCCAGATGTGCAAGTGTCTCCTGTTCGGAGGAGCGAAGCGGCGTCGTCGAGTCTGTCCCGACTGCCAGCACACCGTAGGAACGGTCCTGATGAGCGAGCGGGATCACTGCAAGCTCGTCGACCGGCAGCTCCGGCGCGTCGATTGCTCTTGTCTGGACGGCCCCCTGATTCAGTGCCTCAGTGTCAGCGGAGTACTCGACGGAATCGACGCTCTCTCGGATCGCCGCAACCGTCTCGTCGTCGATCCCAGCAGCGATGGGATCGCCTGTCTGTTCCTGTTCGAGCCACGCGAACTCGAATCGGTCGACGGTGACGAGTCCGTCACAGACACTTGTCGCAATCTCCCGCCGGGAGGTTGCAGCAAGCAGATCCTGTGTAATCGTCCAGAGCTTCCCGTGGAGCTGGCGCTGTCGTTGCAGCCGGTTTTCTGTCCGCCGCTGGGCGACGATGTTCGTGATCCGCCGACCCAGAATCTCGAACTGCTCTTCGCCTCGTGTCTTCGGAAAGTAGTCGTCGATCCCCGCAGTGATCGCTTTACTCGCCACTTCCTCACTGCCGGCAGCCGTCAACAGAAAGAACGGGACGTGTACGCCGCGTTCCTGAAGCTGTTCGAACAGCTCGATCCCATCCATCTCCGGCATATCGTAATCGCTGACCACGCAGTCGACGGTGGTTGTCTCCAGCTGTTCGAGCGCGGCCGCCGCGCTCGTCGTCCGGCTGGTCTCCATATCGTACTGTTTTGAGAGTTCGCCTGCCACTAGTGTCCCGAAAAATTCGCTGTCGTCGACCACCAGCACACGAACCCTGTTGTCCACGTTCAGAGACAGTTCATAGGTGTTTATAAAAATTACTCGCGAATTATCAGCAAATTTGTTTTGACTATAGAAAAAGACTATGAAGAATAACGAGGTGTACGACTTTGAAATGCCAAAAATTCTCCAGTAGCGTGATCACCCGAGAACGTCGATTTCAGTGCTGATACTGGAACTGGCGTTGTGATTCGGACTCACCCGGGAGGGTATTAGTTACGATAAATACTTATTTTAGACACATCTAAATCATCTATGGCAACAGAGACGGCGAAGCGAACCGATGATCTTCCCGACTGGCTGCTGGCGTTTGGACCATTTGTCGTCATCGGGATCATGATCGGGTTCGCGCTTCTGGCGATGTCGGTCGTCGAAGTCGATGGTATCACGGTCGATGGCACAGTCGAGATTCTCGCGGTGATGACAGTGATCGGATTTATTGCAGGCATTCTGCCAGTCGCGGTCGGCATGCTCTGGTTTCCGTACATCCGGCGGCTGGCCGACAGGTGGGTTCACGCGGTGCTCGCGTTCTCTGCTGGTGTACTCGCTTTTATTGCCTTTGAGATGGCTGAAGGGGCGGCAGGTTTTTCGGGTGAGATGTCTTCTCCATCGGTTGGATTCGGTGTTGCAGCTGTCGTTGCCACGCTCACGGTGGTCGTGATGGAGGCAGCGAGTCGCTGGCGGAAACAGAAAGCGTCCGCGGCCTATGGTGAAGGGTTGCTCGTCGCCTATCTCGTCGCTGTCGGGCTCGGGCTGCACAGTGTTGGTGAGGGACTCGCGATCGGGACTGCTTTCGCGGCCGACGATATGGGGCTCGTCATACTGTTTACTGTCGGATTTATCATTCACAACGTCACTGAAGGGCCGGCGGTCATCGCCGCCGTTGCCCGTGAGCGAGAGACACCGCCACTCAAACATTTCGCAGCGCTTGGTGTGCTGGCTGGCGGCGGTGTCATCATCGGCGGCTGGATCGGCAGTTTTGCGACTGATCCGCTCGTGGGTGCAATCTTTTTCGCGATCGCCTTCGGTGCGATCGTGCAGGTGCTCTGGGAGATGGTCGGGTTGGTCAAACGCGATGCCGGGACGCTTTACTCGCGGCATCTGGTCGTGGCCTTCCTCGTCGGTGCAATCGTCATCTTCTTTCTCGAAGAGGTTGTCGTCGAGGGCTGGCTCGGCGTCTAGGTGTCGGTGCCAACGAGCGCAAACTCTGTGCCGATTCCGTGTTCGCTCGCGTGTTCGTAGATCACGTGGGCGGCTGCTACGTCCTGAATCGCGAGCCCTGTCGAGTCGAACACTGTCACGCCCTCGTCGGTTCGACCTGAAACGGTGCCCGTGACGATATCGCCGAGTTCGCCGTGGATATCCTCGTCGTCGAGTTCGCCGGCCGCCCAGGGGACGTTGATTTCGCCGGAGTGGGTGCACTGTTCGTAGTCGTCGATGACGATGGTTGCCTGTTGGAGGATTTCGGCTGCGATCTCGTTTTTCCCCGGTGCATCAGCGCCCATCGCGTTGATATGTGTGTTCGGGCCGACCTCGGTGACGATTGGGTCACGGACGGGTGTGGTCGTCGAGACGATATCGCAGTGTGCTGCCTCGGCAATCGACCCCTCGCGAACGTCGAACTCGTCGCCGAACTCGGCGAGGAAGGCTTCGATTGCGTCCTCTCTGAGATCGCTGATGACGACCTCCTGGATATCTCGAACGCTGGCGATCGCTTCGAGCTGGGTATACGCCTGGATCCCTGCGCCGACGAGACCAAGCGAGCTGGCGTCTTCGGGGGCGAGATATCTGGTTGCGACGGCCGCTGCGCCACCGGTTCTGAGACGTGTGAGCCCTGTGCCATCAAGCAGTGCGAGCGGGACGGCTGTCTCCGGATCCGAGTAGATCATCGTCCCCATCACCGTCGGCAGGTCGTGTTTTGCGGGGTTGTCGGCGTGAGAGTTGACCCACTTGATTCCTGCTGCTTCCCAGTCCTCGGCGTCGATGTAGGCCGGCATCGACCGGAAGTCGCCGTTGTACTGCGCGAGGTCGATGTAGGATTTAGCCGGCATCTGGGTGTTGCCGCGAGCGTAGGCACCGAACGCCGCCTCGACGGCGTCGATGACCTCCGCCATTTCGGTGCTCGCTGTGACGTCCTCGGGATCGAGAAGCAGCGTCTGCATACCCTGGTATTTCGAGAGCAGTCACTTTTCAGTTACCCTCCTGTGTACTGGCTTGCTAAGTAGAGAATGCGCTGCTATGGCGTTATATCCTGCATGGAATAACGGTACTGGGGCGTTATGTCCTGTAGGGAATAACGGTGCGAGAGCGTTGTATCTTGCAGGGAATAACGGTGCAGATGAGTGTTTTCGGGTATTCTTTGGGAGTGTTTCGGTGAGAGGTTTCGCGGACGCTGTGCTGACTGAGTTGAGTGAATAGACCGCAAAAACAGCAAGAAAGCCCCCGACTTCTCGACTCCCGCGGCTCGTTGCGCTCCTCACTTCGTTGCGGTGCTTACGTCGCCGGGGTTCGTCGAGAAGTCGGCCCCTTTCAGTCCCGCCCGATTTCACAATCCAGGCCGGGCGGGACTGAAAGGGGCGAGGCGCTCACCGAGCGAGACGACGTAAGCACACAGCGAGCAACGCGAGCGAGGAGCGCAACGAGTCGCAGCCGGTGAGCGCCTCGGGGCTTTCTTGCTGTTTGCGGTTCTACCATCGCAAGTCATTCGGGATAACCGACCGAGAAGGACTTTCCAAGGCACTCAAACAACTCGCTCAACAGCACCAATCGCCGCATCAACATCCTCATCAGTAACATCCCAGTGCGTACAAAACCGGATCGTTCGCTCGGCAAAGGGAACACCAAGCACGCCCTCCTCAGCACAGTCCGCAAGCACAGCCTCGGCCGGGCGCTCGGTGTGTACCAGCACAATATTCGTCTCGGGCTCATCGACAGAAAGCCCCTCCACACGAGACAGCCCCTCGGCAAGTCGTGTCGCTCGCCGGTGATCGTCCACGAGCCGATCACGGTTTTCGAGCGCATCCAGCCCTGGCGCGGCGATCATCCCGGCCTGGCGCATCCCGCCGCCGAACAGCTTCCGCAACCGGCGCGCCTCCTCGATAACCGTCTCGGGACCAGCGAACATCGACCCGACCGGCGCGCCGAGCCCCTTCGAGAGACAGCACATCACCGTCTCGACCGGCTCGACAAAATCGG
>SL_4KL_010_BRINEDRAFT_10002248_pt1 | contig 10883 bp, 13 predicted proteins | sample SodLak_010_BRINE_2_FD_10664 | JGI IMG/M metagenome (IMG submission 10664) | reverse complement strand
GCCTCTTGCGAGCACAACCAGCTCCTCCCCATACCCACATCTACTACGTGCCGCATGCTGTATCTGGATGGCCAGGCTAACTAAGTCACAAGTAGGGGAGGTAATGTGAGTCCAGGTCACTATTTCAATTCGTAGGGTGTGGGCACGAAGTCTGAAGCGTGCCACGCTGCGATTAACATGACAAGGAAGGTCAAGAAACATGTATCTGGGAAGGATGTATGGTGAATGTGTGACCAAGCCCTCTTAGCAGGGAGGGCGTATCTTCGATGATTAGTGGAGTATTTGCTGTTGCACTCTCGTGGATGAATATCGAAATAAGATGCCAAATAATCCAAGTGCCTCTCTGAGGACCACAACAAAATAACCAAGATCAATGAGCTCACACTTCAGCAGCCTTTCTTTGAAAGTGAAGGTAAGGTAAGGTTACATAGCTGTATCCGCCGAACGAGGGCACCTTAGCTGAAGCCTTCAAGGCCTGCAACCAGAACCACCGAAGTGCAACTTGCGCAACTTGAAGGTAGTGTTCTGAAACCCATGCAGAGCATTCCAGGCACTCATGCACGAACAAGGACAGGCCTTTGGTGTCTACTTGGCTAACAAAGTCTCTCAGCCTGTTTGGGTCTAGAGAGGGTGCAGAAGAGGTGGGGCAGTTTGAAAATACATGCTCCTCATCTCCCACACAGTGCCAGTTGCATTTAGTGCAGATCTTAAGCTCGTAAGGAACTATGTGCTGTTGTCGCCGGAGCAGCTTGACATTCAAGTTATGACCAGAAAGTCTGAATCTGGAGAAAGCGCGTGAAAAGTGGTTAGGGAGGGGTTATTTTGTCGAAGGTTAGAAGGAATTCCTTTGAAGGGTCGGTTTGGTTGCGCGCCTCTTATCATCCCACCAGCCAGTCTGACTGCTACTAGGGACGTAGCAAGGGCACTCCAAGATGGGCGTGCTTTGTCCTCATGACTCTGCTGGAGACATGCAAATCATGTGGATGAATTTGGGCCAGATCTCTCCATTCTCGCATGGTTTGCTCACGCAGCAACAATTCAAAATCACTCATGTTGGTTTTGGAACGGCTCATGACAGCAGAGATGTGTACATCAGCTCCAGGTATCTCACAAAGTGCAGATAAGACATAAAATGCCCAACTTCCTGTCCTGTGTGCCAGCAATAAATCAGCCTCATTGATCTTGCTCAGCAAGGCATTGTTAGTTGTCAACATGCTGTTCCAGAAACGAGCAGCACAGCGAAACCAGCAGAGATACAGGGGCATTGTCACGCTGAGAGACTGCTGCACACCAAACAGACTCGTGGCATGACCATAACTAATCTGGCGTGACAGCATCTGGCCTGTTTCCCTCAGTAGACGATGTGTATTCATGCTTTTCACACCCAATCTTTAGAAAGCAAGCGTGATGGATGTGGGCTTTAGTTTCTGTGGAAGATTTGAATGTTAGAGTATCTCCATAGAAAGGATAAAGGAAAAGCTACGCACTCTGGATACATCCGATGCGTAAATTAAGGAGAATGGTTTCTCTTTCGACTAACCCCCACCGTTACCCCCAGCCTGATTCGAACTGGGGACCTACAAGGACATAAGTCCGCCCAGCTGCAGTTTAGCGTCATGCTCAGGACTTGACATCCATATAGGCCTGCAGAAAGTGCAAAGACTTGAAAAATCCAGAGTATGGCATGCTTCCTGTTCTTGATACCCAAATCTGAGCAAATCCTCCAAACTCTGGCTATGGCGCCAGCAAAATTGCGTACTATCTGGTTCAAGGCATTTGTCATCCTCCCATTGCGGCTGAGGGTTATACCCAAGTAATTAAATCCTTGCACATTCTTAAGCGGAGTGCCATTGTAGCGATACACAGGTTGGCTGGAGCAAAAGAAGGCCATGATTTTTGTCTTGCGCGCGCAGCGTCAGCCCTTTCACAGTGGTGTAGGTGTGGAATCTGTCAAGCTGCAGCTGAAGGGTGTGGGCAGTATTGGTAGTAAGTGCAATGTCATCAGCGTATTAAGAGTGGGAAACTTTGGTTGTTTACAAGGCTGTCATTACCCCATGGTCTCACTTATATACGTGGGTTCTTGAATATTTAAGAATCCAAGCCGTTTGTGAAGAGAGTAAGGTAGCAGGGCCTAGACTCCAAATGACCAGAAGTGAAACAAAAGAAGTCAATGAGGATCAGGACGGTGACTAGCAGTACCCCACTCCTGCGCTTAATAATGAGAGGAGGCACATGTTCTCTTAAATGGTGAGGACGCAAAGGGAGATACATGACTCTGTAGGGGAAAGGGACTCAGCGCACACATGCACGCACAAAATCTCGCTCCCTTCCAGATTGGTGCTGCTGAAGTTGCTAACTGGTACCAGTGCTGCTGCTGCTTGTCGCTGCGTGGTGGTGGTGGTGCTGCTGCATCATCCTATCTGTCTACCATCTGTGCTGCGGCACCTGTGGCTGCTACTGCTGGTGCTGGAGATGTTTCCTGAGGAACCTTGTTGCTGCTATAGGTGCCTGCAGTTGGTGCTGGTGCAGGGGATGCAGGTAGTGGTGCAGGTGCTGCTGCTGCTGCTGTTGCTGCAGCTGCTGCTGCTGCTGCTAATGCTTCCTCTCTTTGGGCACAGCGTCGTGTAAAAAAAATGCATCAAAGTCAGATGTTCAAAATATCAAAAATCAACTAAAAGTTTTATCATTGGAAGCGCTGTTTTTGATTTATTGGATTATTATTATTATTTTACATCCTTCATCCTTGCGGGTGGGGGTGCATTGGCACTCACTGCCCTGTGTTGCAGTTGGAAGAGCCAATACGTTGTAAAGATACAGGATCAGGCTGGTGCCTAGTGGACCGGGCATGGCCAGCTCCTTGCTCCACGTCTCTTTCAACCAGGACTATGGATGCTTTGCCTGTGGCACTAGCAATGGCTTCAGGGTCTACAATTGTGACCCTTTTAAAGAGACGGTGAGGAATGAATTGTTAATAGGTCTCATTGTCATGCTGGAAAACTTGAGCGCTCTGCCACGTGCACGCACGCGCGCACGCACACGCACACTACCACACACGCATGCACACACGCACGCACACACATGCACGCGCGCACACACACACCACACACCACACAAATGCACAAGTACGCACAGACGCACAGACAGACACTCAGGGACATGTTCTCATGCGCATTCTCATTCATGCAGTCTCACCCGCTTTAGCCCTCTGTTCGTGAATAATTGTGCAGTTCTGCCGAGGCTTCAATAATGGTGGAATTGGAGCAGTGGAAATGCTGTTCCGCTGCAACATTTTAGCTATTGTGGGCGGGGGTCCATCACCAAAGTACCCACCAACCAAGGTGGGCTGACAAAGGAGAAGTGACTGCTTTCACAGTCTGCAGCGCATGGCATTACTGTAAGGTGAATATCCCCTGACTGAACATCCAAATACCACCAACCACCTAGGGAGGCCCTCCCGAAGTCCTTTGATGTTCATCAGTAAGGTGACCAGTGTGAGTGCACCCAAGATCTACCGCTGTTCACGCTATAATCGTTAGATGCCCTGCAGGTCATGGTGTGGGATGACCATCAGGGCAAGTGCATTGGAGAGCTCAGTTTCCGAAGCCAGGTCAGTGCCCAACTCAGGTTGTCAGCTTTCCTTTTTGCTCATAACTTCCTGTTGCTTGCCCTACATTGATCAGCTGCACTTGCTCAGCATATAATTTGTATGTTGGGTCACCACAGGTCAGGTCAATTTGTATGTTGGGTCACCACAGGTCAGGTCAATTTGTATGTTGGGTCACCACAGGTCAATTTGTACGTTGGGTCACCACAGGTCAATTTGTATGTTGGGTCACCACAGGTCAATTTGTATGTTGGGTCACCACAGGTCAATTTGTATGTTGGGTCACCACAGGTCAAATTTCATGTTGGGTCACCACAGGTCAATTTGTATGTTGGGTCACCACAGGTCAGGGCAGTGCGCCTACGGAGAGACAGGATTGTCGTGGCTTTGGAGCACAAGGTACTCGTGAAAAACAGAGCTTGTGTTGCTTGCTTTTTGCTAGCGTGTTACTCGGGTACCGTTCAGTTGTGAGAGCTTCTGGCATCTTATGTTTCTTAACAAAACTTTTTTTGGTTGTGGCAGTACATACTGGAGAATTAGGTGAAGGGCGATGACAAGGCTTTGGCACTGACGTACCTTGGTCTGCAGGTGCTGGTATATAACTTCGGGGACTTGAAGCTGCTGCACCAAATTGAGACCCTGGCCAACCCGCGAGGCCTTGTAGCCATTTCATCAGCCGCAGAGAGTACTGTGCTTGCAGCCCCTGGCTTACACACTGGGCAGGTGAGTGTGCTGCCTGTAGGGGGCTAGCCAGGTGGAGAGTGTCGCCACAGTTCGCAGTCTGGAATAGGGGCCCCGGGAATTGGCAAACCTAGCAGTGCTTAAGGCTTGAGCATTTAGTGCTGTCTAATAAAGACAAGTTGTCTTACCTGGAAATTGAGCACTTCACAGATATTAAGCGCACCCAATCACTACAAGCTGAGCAAAAGGAGCTGGCGCAAAACAGCAGCCAGCTCTGAGGCCGCCCAATAATGAGACTTCAGCCAAATACCTGACCACATCACGTGCTAGCTGAGGCCATGTAAAACCTAGTCGCTGAAGTGAATACACTAAATTGCATTCAAAAACTCACCATTGGTTCTCATTAGCGGCAGTGAAAAAGGGTATGTCGGCTGGCGGCACTGAGCAGACAGACTTATTGACACAGTATTTGTGCTTCTCCTGATAAGCAATAGTTGGCTGCAAAGTGCACAGATGTATCGGAGCAAGCATGCAACTTCATACAGGATTTTGAATCAAGGGACCTTGCTTGTTTTGCTTTCATAAGACCATATGGACTAGGACATTCATACCAAGTCCGGTAAGACCTCAGGACACCCTCAACTTGCAGCATTGTGGTACCCAGCAGCACCAGCGCGCTGCTGGCTGAACCTGGCTGGCAGGATTAAGTACACAAGCCAAATGATTCTGAGCTTTCACTGTGTAGAGGCTCTGTGTGCACGCAGGTTCGCATTGAGCTTTATGACAGACGGCAGACCAAGTTCATTTCTGCTCACAGCAACTCCCTGTGCTGCCTGACGCTCTCTTTGGATGGAAAGCGCCTGGCCAGCGCATCTGAGAAGGGCACGCTCATCCGGGTGTGGAACACTGCAGACGGACAGCTCCTGCAGGTATAGGAGCATGAGCACGGGCGTGCATGGGTGCTTGTGCCTGTCTTGGATTTCCACTGTGGCCCTGTCAATCCTAGGCATGTCAATGCGGTCAGGATTTTGACTCAGGAAGAAGCAATGTGCTTCCCCTGGCCCATATCCACCCACACAGGGGTGCACACAGCCCTGCATGTAATGCATATGTGCTTTACCCTTGGTGCTTCCATGCCCAGGAGCTGAGGAGAGGAGCCGACCCAGCGCTGGTGCATAGTTTGGCCTTCTCCCGGGGCTGTGAATGGCTGGCAGTGTCTAGTGACAAGTCCACGGTGCACGTCTTCGCCCTCGGGGATAATGTAGCCACAGGGCTGCCCATCGGAGCTAGTCCGATCGGTGAGGAATGCGTGTGTTGCTTGTTCCCGCGGATCGCCATGCTGTTCATGTGTCACATGAGCTAACTTGCATGAGCTAACTTCAGCAGCTTTCTGTTTTCACACAAATCCAGCTGTTACGGCTGTTGAGCTGGACGTCCCAGGTTGTGTGTGTGCGTACATGCACACACTTATACACACCTGCAAGCACATGCCTGCAAGCAGGAAGGGGCTGGCCAGACACATTTGCACATCCAACTGTGATCTGTCTGCAAACTTCACATCATGTAGCTCCCTGTCATCTTGTTGATGGGCAGGCAAAGGGTGCGTCATGGCCATCATGTGATGAGAGGCTTGGGTTGCTGCCTGCGCTCATGCAGTCAAGTCATGTCCTAGACTACTCAGAGCTTTTCTCTTTGCACTCAAGGATCCAGAAGTGCTGTCTGACTGGCTTGCAGCAAGCAAGGCTTGATGCTTTGGCTGCTGAGCCAATGGACAATGTATAGAAACGCTGGGGCTGTTGTCACGGCTGGGCATAAGGCATTATGGCGGTGTGATGCATTGTGTGGCTGGCCTCTTGATGTAGGATTTCCATGCTGACAATCTGCTGGCAACACTCTTCCACTATGCATGGGGACGCAATGCCATCCTCAGAAATGTTGCTTGGTCGCAAGCTGATGAGACAGGTGCTGGGAGCTGGATGGTTTGCCAGCTTCCTCAGGTCAGCGCTTTCATTTGTCGTGTGATGTTCTGCTCAGGCGCCCCTGATTACCAAGACGAGCACGGGCATGCTGGCCTGGGGCCCAACACTTTGGCAGGGGTCTCGCCATCCCAGCGCTCCAACCCCACCTCCTTGCTATCCATGGTCAAGGTGCTGCTGGGGCAGGACAGGGAATGACAGGCGCTGTCCAATATGTAGGGCTGAAGACTTATGGATGCGTCAGAGTGTCCAGCCATCCTTCCAGGAGGACTTGGTCTGTGTCCCTCCAGTGCTTGTAGCTTGATTAAAAAACTGCCAGGATGAGCGTGTGTCACTGGAAACCCACTTCCAGCCCAACTTAGTTTTTTGTAGCCACAAGATCTCCCAGTTTTACCAATGCATTTTTATGGTGCCTGGATCCACCGGGAGAGCCTTAGAAGCGTGCGCGGTCTTTTTGTGAGATTGTGTGCCTGAGTGGGGGTTTCTTGGCATTATGTCTCCCTCACCAACCTGCCTTACAGCGTCCCCTGTTTCCTAGCGCCAGTGTAGCAAAAGTGCATCCTAAGACGGGATCACGCAGCCAGGGGGCTGCTTAGATTAAATTCTGCGCGGTTAGACAGCAGATGTGGTTTCAATACGTGCATGCTGCAGGGCTTTGTGCCATCCATTGCCTTACCCAAGTATTTCAGCAGCGAGTGGTCGTTCGCTCAGTTCAGGCTGACACATGATGAGGGCGCGAGATCAATCGTTGGCTTTGGCTCAGAACCCAACACGCTTCTCATCATCACCATGACTGGCTCATTGTATAAGGTGCGGGGCCTTGAGGCAGTCGTAGCCTTCCATGTGTCCCTGCCTACAAACCATCTTGGTTTTGAATTGGCTTGATTGAGGCACTGTAACTGAGTTAAAAGAGATGGCTGACCCCTCATGCCTTTCCCTCTCCTGCATGCAGCCTGATTAGTCATGAGTGGAATTTGCTCTTCATGTCCCTTGAAGATTGTGAGCATGTATTGGAGCTCCAGATTGCACCTTACTCGATAACTAAGCTTTCACACTAAATTGAATTGCCTGCAGGTTTCATTTGACCCATTGAAGGGCGGCCCGTGCAGCCAAGAGGTCTACACAAGATTTCTTGAGCCTATTGACTCACCAGATCCCTTGTAACAAGCCAATGTACAACAGCTACTTGTACTTGAACCAGCCGGGTATTGATATCCTTGAGAGTGCACTGCATGAGGGTCTTAGGTCTAGAGCACAGTTTCTTGTGCTGCACGGCCCCGGGGCACCTCTGTAGCCATGTATTTTTTCTGTGTAGCGGTAGTCTTGTCTGCCACCGTCTCTTTGCATTTCTCTGACAAACAGGTCTGCATTGACCTGCATTCACACCGTATCCTGTACTCAAGCTGCCAAGCCGAGAGCATTCAAGCTTGGGTAACCAAGCATGGTGGATTTATCATGTTCATGCGTATTTCTATGTTGAATACGCTCTAAAAGTAGGGAACAATCCCTCATTCCATAATCGAATCAGTTTTATGTTTTGATGGTGCTCACATGCCTCCCACATGCACCACTCCTATGACATTTGTAACCTCAAGCCAATTTTCAAGTTTGGCTAGCTGGAATCTGTCTGCTGAAAGGCTCGCTCGCCTTTGTTGGGGCTGCCAGATTTTTCATTTAGGTTGTAGTGAGAAGTTGAAAGTAATAAGATAAATTTTTAAAAATTTCAGCTGATGGCGATGAGTTACAGGCTAGCCTCCCAAATGCGCAGTTGCTCTGCCAAAGCAGTGCCTGTCCAGCCCCTGTTGCTGCCTCCAATGGCTTCACCCCTTCTCCACTGCACATCCCGGGGATGTGTCAGTGAGGCCAGCATCAGCTCCTGGCAGCACAGCCCTCAATTCTCGTCAAGCAAAATCAGGAGACAAAAACCTGGCTCCTCCATCATTTGTCATGGTTTCTTTGGCTCCTTGTTGGGCAAGAGGTGTGTGCAGAGGGTTTGCCGTCAAGATGGTAAGCAGTAAGCGTGAGCCTTACTCTTGGCTGTGTGTGTTCCGCGCGCAGCAGCAGCAGCAGCAGCAGCAGCAGCAGCAGCAGCAAACAGGTGAAGCAAGAGAAGACTCTGGAGGATGACCTGGGAGAGCAACCGGTGCGCTTGGGCTGCATAATCACCCATGTGTAGTCCAGGGTGTGCAACATTAGTGCGTTGGAAGCTCAGCCCTCCTCTCTTTTGGCACCACAGGAAGAACTTGTCATCGTCGAGAGCCAGCGCGAAGATGGCAGCTCTGCTCAGATAGTCTACTGCAACAGTGGATCTGTAACTGCTGAGGACCTGGAGTCGCTCTGCATCAAGGTAGGGAATCCAGTGCAACATAAGCATACCTACAGGATGTTCTGCCGCCACCGGCTGCGGGGGAACTGAGCTTGACAAGTGCGCAACCGAGCAGTCTTGCAGACATAGATAGTGTCTTACACAGGCAGCTTTCAAGCACTGCTGCTCCGACCCTGAGCCTGAGCTATTTGGGATGGCCCTGTTTTGTGCGCACGCTCTGCGTGAAGGTGGGCTGGCCAGCAAGACCACTCCACAAAGTGAAGATCGCCCTTCAGAACTCATACATGGTCTGCACGCTGGTACTCCGCATTCGAAAGGCGCCCGAGGAAGATGGCAGTGAGCAGGTGGGGCCATTCATGGGAGGGGCCAGTGCACCCTGCGGGGCTTCATGGGACTAGGCGAGGCTGCCATGCTCGGTTCCTAAACTTGAAGTACACATGCCAACCTCTGGCAAGACAATCAGCTTAAGCTCATGTACATGAGTACGTTTCACTCGCTGGCCTGCTCATGAGGTAATCTCTTGCGGTAATCTCTTGCCCTCAGGCCTCTGTGGTATTCACACTTAGGGAGCCGTTCTGCTCTGCAATTTGTTGTGGACCTCTGAGGGCCTGGGGCGTGCGCAAGTTGTTGCTCAGAATTCCTGGGCAGCATTGAGGGAAGTGCAGTGCTGCAGTGTGGGAGAGCATGGACACGCAGCAATAAAGGAAGGCTGTTTGGTCAGTGGCCACACCTGGTCTCACAGCATCTGCCTGCAGCTGGCAACGGCTGAGGTTGCTATTCTCCGCCTGCATGCAGGGTGAATTGATATCTGAGTCGCTTGTTGGGCTGGCCCGTGTGACAAGTGACCACGCCTTCAACGCAACAATCTGGTTAGTGTTGGGGAGGAATGTTCACGAATTGGCAGATTTTGTGGACGGGCCAAGAAGGATGGCGGATGGGTAAGGGGTGTGTGTGAGCTAGGTGGGTGCTCCTTGGAGAGAAGCCAGTTGCAAAATTGCCACTGTCTCAACTTAGTTTCGCCCACTCTTGCATGGGTGACAAGCGTCTGTCATGACCCCTCAGTGCTTGCCCATCAAAAAAATCACAGATGCTTTGTTCGAGTGCGGTGAGGCCATCACAGCCATCACGGCAAGGTGGCCAGCAGGAAAGCAAGCCGGGCGCGTGGTGGCCTCGCCAGCCACTCAATACGATGGCATTGCCCTTTCCCATAACCCTTCCTTTGCCTGAGCCTGGGCAATGGCGTGAGCAGCAAATGCCCCATGCATGATACGCATCGGGTTTTGTGGGTGCAATGCAGGGATGTACTAGTGGACCCCGAGTACCAAGGCCAAGGTCTCGGTAAGGCCTTGGTGGAGCAGATGGTCCGCTGCCTGCTGAGGCAAGACATTGGCAACATAACGCTGTTTGCTGATGCCAAGGTGGTAGATTTCTACCAGCGCTTGGGCTTTGTTGCAGATCCTGAGAACATCAAGGGCATGTTTTGGTACCCCAGCTGGTGATGGGGTGTTATAGACTAGGCGTTCTGTGCAAGTGACCTTGCTTGCTCAGCTCAGGCTGGTGCTTTGTACAAGCGCACATTTTGGACCCATCAAACCAATCAGCCTTTCAGCCAGGCTGGCGACTAATCCTAACTTGTACCTTGCCCCGTCAATATAGCGTCCAATCCTTAATAATGGTGCTTGGTCGGCATAAGCTGCTTAGGTCATCCTTCTATGTTCCTCAGAGGAAACTCCTCTCATTTTTCCTGTGGTCATCCTAGTAGATAATCACCACTAATTAAATTTCCTCTTAATTTAGACTACACCCTTAAAGCGAGTGAAGGTTTCTCTCTGGCTGAGAGAAGGCTGAGATTTAAGCTAGCTGCAGCTGGTCGCTTCAGCTATTGCTCCATAGCCGCTCCCTTGGACAGTAAGATTAGGTTACTTAGCTGGGACAGTAGGTATAAGTAATACTGTATAACAGCTCAGGGCCAAGAAGGTTAAATCTACTAGATTTTACTAGATAGTATCATTAGCAGCTGGAAAAATCTATCACCCTGCAGCTCCACTCTTTTACCAGCTACTACACCTACTACCAGAATTTAATCAAAAATAAGAGTGCCCACAGCAAAATCAGTAATGCTTTCTGGTCTATACCTGGCATCTCTCACAAGGAAAAAGAGACTGATTAAATACCGGTCTGGCACGATCTACAACCAAAAACGCTGTCCGTTTCAAGCAGTCCAACAGCCTTAGTTGCCCCATCTGCTCCTGCCAAGACAGTGCACTTCACATCCTCTCAGGGTGCCAGCATCCCA
>SL_4KL_010_BRINEDRAFT_10002246_pt1 | contig 10895 bp, 10 predicted proteins | sample SodLak_010_BRINE_2_FD_10664 | JGI IMG/M metagenome (IMG submission 10664) | reverse complement strand
GCCCGCTGCGGCCGAAGCCATCTCGTCTTCGACGATATCGAGTTGGGTGTCGGCAGTCTCGACCTCGCCCGCGCCCGTTTCGACAGCTTCGACGGCCGAATCCAGCGACTGGGTGACTGTTTCGGTGACTGATTGGATCTCTGCGACGGCGGTTTCGATCTCCTCGGTCCGCGACTGGGACTCTTCGGCCAGCGATTTGACCTCGTCGGCAACCACCGCGAACCCTGCACCCTCTTCGCCGGCGCGGGCAGCCTCGATCGAGGCGTTGAGCGCGAGCAGGTTGGTTTTGTCGGCGATGTCGTCGATCACGTCGACGATCTCGTTGATCCGGTCGATCTCAGATTCGAGCGTTTCGACCTTCCGTTGGACCTGCTCGGTTGCCGCCGACGCCTCCTGCATGGCGCGGGTGGCCTCGCTTGTCGCCTCGCGGCCGTCGCTGGCGGCAGTTGCCGCCCGGTCGGTCGTCTCGCTGACCTCGTCGGCGCTGGCGGCGACCTCCTGGACGGTCGCTGAGAGTTCGGTTACGTCCTCGGCGACGGTCTCCATGTCTTCGACCTGTGCGCTGGCGGCCCCGCGGATCAACGACAAGCGGTCGTCGACGGACTCCGAGGTGGCATGAACGACTCCGACCGCACCCTGGGCGTTGGCGATCAGCCCGTCTTCGATCCGCGAATCAGCAACTGGTTCTGTCGCCTGCTGTTCTGAAGCCATTGATACGTCGACAAGCGATAACAACCCACATAAGTATTTATACAGTGAATAAATTATGTACAATTATTTGCCGAAACAGCGTTTGAATTTTTATTGAATCCTGTTTACTTCTGTACAAAGCACTGTCTATTTAGAAAATTGCGTGACAAAGATTTTTTGCGTGTGATTTGCGGATCTGTTGTATTCTTCCCGGCCGGGGTTGGACTGTTGGTGGCCGACGGTCGGGTGAGTCGCCGCGGATGGCGCCCATGGAGGCTTACATACTTTTCAACGGCCGCCACGAACAGAGTGCCATGTCCGAACAGTGGCAGGTTCTGTGCCCTCCAGGGATTGACCCGGCGGGCCCAGAGTCGATTAGTGATTTTGCGACGACGACCAACATGGACGAGTACGACAGCACCGACGACGCACTCGACGATATCGCCCNGTATGACGCGGTTATCGTCAGAGTTGCCGAACTCAACCGGGAGGTTATCGAGCGCGCCGACCGGCTCAAAATCATCGCCAAACACGGCACAGGTCTCGACAACGTCGACATCGACGCCGCCTCGGAGCACGACATTGTCGTCTGCAACACCCCCGGTGTCAACGCCCGGTCGGTGGCCGAACACGCAATCGCGCTGCAGTTCGGCGTCAGACGAAACCTCGGAGCCGCCGACCGGCACGTCCGCGACGGCGGCTGGGACCGCTCGGAGTTTGTCGGCTACGAACTGCAGGGAAGCACCCTCGGACTGATGGGGTTCGGCTCGATCGCCCACGAAACCGCCAAAATCGCCCAGGGAATCGGCCTCGACGTCATCATTTACGATCCAGGCCACCCAGACGACCAGATTCCCGACGGAATCGGTCGCGTCGACGATCTTACCGCGCTCTTTGCTGAGTCNGACGCGGTGAGTCTGCACGTGCCGCTGGTCGAGGGCACGTACCACGCCGTCTCGACCGAACAGTTCGAAGCGCTCGGCGAGCACGGGATTCTGATCAACACCTCCCGCGGCGGTGTCGTCGACAAAGACGCCCTCCTGGATGCACTCGACAATGATGTGATCGCCGGGGCCGGAATCGACAACTTCGAGGAGGAACCTCCTGGAGCCAACCATCCGATCTACGAGCACGACGAAGTCATTATGACGCCACATATCGGCGGTGTCACCTACGACTCGCTGGAGCGCATGAGCCGCGGCGCGGCGGCCAACGTTCGGACCGTCTACGAGGGCGATCTGCCAACCTCGACGGTTAACCGTGAGGCTCTTGAAGGGGAGACTACCCAATGAGAACTCACAACGCCTTTCGGGCTGCCATCGAGGCCGACGAAACCGTTTTTGGAGCCGCCTGTGCGACGTTTTCGCCAACCGTCATCGAGGTACTCGGCAACGCCGGCCTGGATTTCGTCTGGCTGGATCTCGAACACGGCGGGCCGAGTCCGTACGACAGCACTGCGCTCGAAGAACTCACGCGCGCGGCCGAAGCCGGCGGCGTCGAACTGCTTGTTCGGCTTCCGAAACCAGAGCCCGCACTCGTCAGGAAAGTCCTGGATGCGGGCGTTCGCTCGATTATCATCCCGCGTATCGAGACCGCCGCCGAACTCCGGCCCGCGCTCAAGGCCGCCCACTTCAGCTACGATGGCGACGTGGGCGACCGGGGCGTCGGGGTAGGCCGAACCAGCGAGTGGGAGGGGTACGTCGACAGCCACATCGGCGGCGAGGACGACCAGGTGCTGGTTGGGACGATGATCGAAAACCAGCAGGCAGTCGAAAACATCGAAGAGATCCTCTCGTTGCCCGAACTCGGCTTTGTCTTCGTCGGGCCGGCGGATCTATCGATGTCGCTATCAGAGGGCGAACCGCTCAACAAAAACCCCGACCAGCTCGCCGCAGCTATCGACCGCACCCGCGAGGCCTGTCTCGACGCCGACGTTCCCATCGGTCGGATTCAGAACGATCCGGCCGCCGCCCGCGAGGCTGTCGAGCAGGGATACCAGATCCTACGAATCGGCGGCGACACCAGCGCGATTCGTTCCGTGCTGTCCGACCGCCTGGACACCGTCCGGCAGTAGCACGATTTCACCAGCCTGGGCGTCTGACATCGTCCATCCCCTGATAGCAGCCACTAGCCATTCTTTGGCAGAGATATCGTTCAACCGGAGCGACGCTGCCCCCTCCGCCCAATAGGCCGGATCCGACCACCCTGTCCGCGATGCGTCTGTTCTCGCGGCTGCGAAACTTGTCGGGATTCCATATAATTCTCTGGCTGTCCAAAAATGCTTCTCAGAGCGGTTTTGAGCGTGGTGTACTACTGGGTGGTAACACCAGAATCAAAAGGATACTAGATCTGGTATATCTGGTGTAAAATAGAAGTTAATAGCAACAAAATATTCCTATCGGTATGTAGAAAACATGTATGTCTTACTTAGTAAGGGGTAATCTAATCTACTAATATATTGGTTTTTAGGCGTTGTGAAAGGGTTGTATGGCATATCAGAATTTAGTAGGGGCGAATAACTGTTCTCCTGAAAATGTAGTTCTACTATTATTTTATGTGTATTCACTCTGATCAAAATATAGTCAGATATCAGAGAAACTCCCAAAACTATATTAGTAATCAATACTGACCCGTTTTTGTGCGCCACAGTCAGAATAACAGAACATCATCTGAATCAAGTAAGTCAGGTGATAGTCCACTGGATCCACCAGATGACAGGGCGAGTACAGCAGCACCAACCGAACCGAAACCCGAATTCAGCCGACGAGGATACTTAGGGCTCCTCGGAGTCGGTGGCGGAGTGCTCACCGCAGGGTGTGCGTCTTCGACCGATGACGAGCAACCAGCGGCTGACCAGCCTGCGGGCTTCGGCCTCGACGCATACGGCCTCAGCACGTATGGTAGTCCTGGATCGGACGACTCATCCGATTCGGCCACCGAGCCCGACGATGAACCCCAAGAGGATGACTCCGAGGAGGACACAGCAGTCGAGAGCCTGCCGAACGTGCTCACGGTCAAAGCCAACACGACGGCTTCGTCTGCGACACTGTGGGGTCTCGTCTGGACGCTAGAGGAGTGCGATTCGGTCGATGTCTTCTTCGAGTACCGTCGAGCGGACGCCGAAGACTGGAAAGAAACCGAGACGACGACGCTCACCAACTGGGGAGCCTTCGATCAGACGGCCTCGGATCTCTGTCCGTCGACACAGTACGAGTACCGGGCGGTTGTAGCGACTGACGATGGACCCGACGTCGGCGACACGAAGCTGTTCGAGACGCCGGATGGCGAACACGACAACTGAGGACGACAATGACTCAAACAACTGAAAATCGAGGCTACAACGTTCCCGAAGCGGGCGACACCGACTGGCACGAACCAGTAGCCGAAAACTGGCAGGCCATTGATGCGGACCTCCAAGCGGCGCTGGAAATGGTCGAGGCCGCACTCGAAGCAACGGGCAGCGATGACGGCGAGACCGACTCGGACGACTAACACAAACACACCAATCACAATGACAGACAAAACCGACAACCGAAGCTACAACGTTCCTGAAGCGGGCGAGACGAACTGGCACGAACCGGTAAACGAAAACTGGGAATCGATCGACGCGGACGTCCAGACCGTCCTGGAGATGGCGGAAGCGGCACTTGAGGCTGCAGATGATAACGACGATGAGACGGACACCGTAGAGAGCCGTCCGTCGGGCATCAGCTGGGACCAGACGAACGTCGACACCCAGTGGCTGTTCGATGCGGACGCCGAGGACAACCTCACCGTCGAAACGGTCACCAATCTCGACGCCAGTGGATCGGGCTCGCTCGCCGGTGCGCTCGATTCGGCACGATCCAACGACAACACGATCATCGTGTTCGAGGTCAGCGGTGTCATCGACAACGAGGGCTCTACGTACCTCCGTTCGCGTGCTGACAACGTCTACGTCGCCGGACAGACCGCACCGTATCCAGGAATCACGCTCATCCGTGGTGGGATTCGAGCCCACGGGAGCAACAACATCTGGCAGCACATGACGTTCCTTCCGGGCGATGACGTCAATGATCACGACAAGTCCCGCGCGTTCACTATCGACGACGATGGCGGACAGAACTTCATCCTGGATCACTGTGCGATGGGATGGGCCGCGGATGTAAACCTCAGTCTCCGTGAATCGACGGACTCGGCTGTCATCAACTGCATCAACACCGAGCCGATGAACAATTCGAGCCACTCCGATGCGGCACCGTCGGACAGCTCACACGGGTACGCCCTCCACCTTAGAAATGAAGCACGGGTGTCGTACATCGGCAACCTCCAGACACACGGCTGGAAGCGGAATCTCAAACAGAACGACGACACACAGGTCGTCTTTGCGAACAACTACGTCTACAACTGGGGCGCACGGATGTATCACGACTCCGAAGAGACCTCGAAAACCGACTGGATCAAAACAGTCATCGAAGCAGGCGACGATTCGAGCGAGGTCTACCGCTACGGAATCTTCAAGAGTCAACCCGGTGTCGTCTACTGGTCGGATAACAAACTCATTCCAGAAGATACCGTGCTGAGTGACGAGAACATTGAGTACGTTGATTCGCCAATGGATCTTCCATCGGATCTCTCCGAGGACGACCTCGTCTCACCGGACGAACTCGAAGAGTACCTCATCAAAGTGGTCGGCCCACGCCCAGCAGACCGAGATCCGTTCGCCCGGCGTATCATCAGCGATTTCGCCAACAGAACGGGCAAAATAATCGACGACCATCTCGACCTCGGTGGCTATCCTGAATACGGTTCAAAAACGAGGTCGCTCGACGTCCCTGATTCAGACGTGCTCGATTGGGTCCAGCAGTACACCAACATGGTCGAAGGCGTCTCTCAGTAATACGACTACAGGCTGTCGCAACACAGCGCGCCGTCGGCCACCTACTGGGAGTTGGTGGTGACTTGACTCTCGTGTTGGGATCGCAACCGCAGGATTCGAGGCTGCAGACAGTATTTTATCACTTATTCATCGACTTTGCGATAGGAATTCGGTTGACACGCGTTCGGTGACTATCCGTACGTCAGATCCTGTCAAGTACTACAGATACTCTGGAGGATGGTGTCTCAGTGCCACATCGGAAGTAAGGCGGTTCTGCGGTTTATATCCAAGTGGCTATCTGTTGGTTACGTTCACGGTTCGGACTGTCGTGTATGTCGTCTGAGACTGTGTCGGAGTACTGATTGTGGATACCACTATACTGCCAGACTCCAAACAATAGGTCGCATATGACCCTTCGATGGAGGGATGATTCGCGGATATGGCTCTGTCTTGGATTTCTAGCGGTGACTGTCGCCGTGGTCATCGCGTATCAGAATCCAGCAGCAGGATATGAGCTCTCGATATACTCCCAGACGCCGATTGCCTACTGGATCAGCATTTCTGCGGCACTCCTTCTTTCGGCCGTGCTCGTCTTTTCACGCCTTGCGGGCCCTGCCCAGTCGGGCGGCATCGCATTGGGTCTGCTTTCGATGACGACGATCGTCGCCACACCGATTATTCGAGGCTACCACTATTTCGGGACCAGTGATTCGCTGAGTCATCTCGGAACGGCACGGGATATCCAAGCCGGCGTGATGGATCCGATGACCAACCGATACCCGGTTGTTCATACGCTTGGCTCACTGTTCAGTGATGTCACTGGTGCCGAACTGCATCACGCGCTGTTCGTTCTCGTGGTTGTGTTTATCGTCTCGTTTTTCATTTTTGTCCCACTGGTCGTCCAAAAACTGACCCAGGACTCACGGCTCGCATACGTGGGACTGTATGCGAGCTTTTTGTTGCTCCCACTCAACCATCTCAGCCCGTCGACCTACATCCATCCGACCAGTCAAGCGGTGGTGTACGCCCCCGTTTTGATCTATTTGTTTATTGCTGTGTACAGGGAGCCGGTTCGGAGCTATTCGATTCTGTTTCTCTTGGTTTCGACGATGTTTGTCATGCTTCATCCGCAGCAAGCAGCCAATCTCGTCGTGTTTTTCGCCACCGTCGCGCTGCTGCAGCTCATCCATATAAAAACGAACAGAAGCAAGATCACATACCGCCAAAAGGTCGTGTATCCGTCGGTGTTCGCGTTCGCGCTCGTGTTCTGGCTCTGGGTACAGAATATTGATACGTTCTGGTCCTCGGTTGCAAACACGGTTGTTGTTCCGTTTACTGATACGGAAGTAGCCTCAACTACTGCCTCTCGAAGCGTCTCGCTCGAACAGGTCGGTGGCAGCCTCCCGGAAGTGTTCGTCAAACTGTTTTCGGTCCAACTGCTTTTCGCAGTGTTTACCGCTGTGTTGGTGGCTGGTGTCATCCTTCGGGCCACTGAGTTCCCGATACTTCGGTCCGTCCAGGACGCACTGACAACCGACAGAGCGTCCGAACAACTGCTGTTGCTGTACGTTATTGGCGGGTTCATCGCTGTCTCTTCGATTTTCCTCGTCTACATCGTTGGCGGCATTTCGGACCAGTATTTCCGCCATCTCGGAATGATGATGGTGTTTGGGACGATCCTGGGTGCGATCGCAGTAGGAAGAGCCACGGAGTATCTCGGCCGTCGTTTCTCCGCCAAGGGGGCACGCCGTGGGATACAGCTACTGTTTATCATCGTCCTTGTTGCATCGATGCCAATCGTCTTCGCCTCGCCGTACTTTTATTACCCGACAGATCACGTCACCGAAGCCCAGATGAGCGGCTACGAAACCACGTTCACGAACCAAAACACCAACGTGCCGTTCGATGAGGTGCGATCCGACACGAGTCGGTTCGGAAACGCGATCCAGGGCCGAACAATCAGTGAAGACGAATACTACAGCGACGAAGGTGGTGACGGAATCCCGGACCACTTCGCAGATCAGGCGTTACGAGAGCACTACGACCAGCGGATGTACGTGCCAGTGACGGATGCAGACCGTATTCGTGACCCGGTTCTCTGGCAGGGCTTCCGCTTTAGCCACGATGACTTCCGCTATCTCGACAGCGAGCCGGGGATAAATAAGGTCCAATCAAACGGTGGCTACGACCTGTATCTCGTTGAACCGGCACCCGGAGTGCCGACCACAAGCGGTCCTGGAGAGATACAGTAACCCCAGCGAGCCAGCAGTCTCAGTTCACCAAGATGATATGCAAACCAACTATCGCAACGCCTCCTAAGAGCGTACAGCTGAGGCGGTTTGGGCGATATTTTCTCACCGCTCACATTAGATACCAAGTAGCTGCAACCCTTTATGTGGCAGCGAGTTGAGAGTAGCCGTACAATAGATGTATGGCGTAAGATATGCGGTTCGTAATCCGGTGTCTTCGGTTCGAGAGGCGACACGCCTCATGAAAAACTATCCTCCCAGCAACCCGTACTATGTTCGGTTCGTCGACGCCCAGCGACACGAGTACACTGATGCGGACTGTTTCAAAATCATCCACGTCTCACCCCAGGAGATAACTCACTGTTCGCCACGGTTCATGAACAAATGGGACCTCGCCGGAAAAGTTGTTAGCGGGAACTGGGATACAAAGGGCTACCCCTTCGAGGAGGCATCGTTTTACGACGAGATCGACGCCTCGTTTCATGAATCAATGCGGTTGCATTTCGACGAGGGCCGACCGTGGGAGGAAACGCCGTTCGTCCAACAGGTCTACGAACAGGTGAAAAACGGCCACACAGTCTGGACCTGTTCGACTCCAGCCGAGGTCGAACAGAAATGTGACCGAGTCGACGCCCTCTATGAGCGAATCAAAGAACATGGCTACCAAACGCACGAAGAACGAATTCAGGCAGGAACTAACGATCTCAAACCGTCCCGGAGGTCGACACTCTTTCAGCTGGTGAAGAAACACACCGTCCTTGGGAAAGACGAAATTACGGTGAACATCGCACGTGACGGCTCGCTGCTTCGTCACTCAGGCAAACATCGACTCTCCGTCGCAAAGCTTCTTGACCTCGAATCGGTCCCTGTGTTGGTATTAGCGCGTCACGAGGAGTGGCAACGGGTGCGTGACCGGATAGTTGATGCGGACGGAGACCCGACAGCGATCTCTCCAGAACTGTTGGATCACCCAGACCTCAGCGACATTGTCCATCAGTAGTAGTCCGCCGAGGCAACTCAGAAAATCATCGAACTGACGCGTTTTATATCCAACAGTCCGGTCAGCATCGACAACACCGTCCAGACAAGCAGGCCAATACCGACCGCGAAAAACAGCGAAAACCAGCTTTCTGCATACTCAAGATAGCCGACGACGGCAGCCAACATCGCGACCGTAATAAGACTAATCTGTCCGACATCTCGGAGCAGCGACCCCAAATCGAGCGTAAACTCTTGGAAAATAATGACGAGCGTCACAGCGGTGTAGATCCCAAACGTGATCACCGTTGCCGTCGCCGCACCGATGACACCCATTGTTGGAATGAGAATAACGTTGAGGATCACGTTGAGGATAGACGTCACTGTTTTAACAATCGCGCGAGCGCGTGCTCTGCCGAGAAAATCCAGGGTATCGCCACTCAGCTTGGTGATTGCTTTGAGCACCACGAAAATGCCGAAAATCTGGAGCACCGGGATGGCTCCGGCATACTCCGCACCGAAAAACAGCGTTATGAACGGTTCGGCGACGACGATAATGCCGGCTCCTGCAGGAATGTACAGCAACAGAATGTAGCTGAGTGCGGTTTCGTAAATCCTGGATGCCTGGCCGATGTTGTCATCTGCCTTTTGTGCACCAAACGTTGGTGATAACGTAAAGCCGAGCGCGCTCATCGGCGTTTCGATGAACTTCACGACATGTTTGCCGATGACGTAGTGACTGACAGCAACCGGTGTGAGAAAAAAGCCAATTAGCACCGTGTCGACTTCCTTTTCGATCCTGTTTGCCGTGTTTGTGACGGTGATCGGAATCGAGTACTCGACGATTCGTCGTCGGAGACCGGATTCGACCGCCGCGGCAGTGTCCTGCAAATAGAACAGGTTCTTGTACAGAATCACCGAACCAATCGAAACTGCAACAAGGTTTGCGACAATGTAGCCGCTCAGCGCACCGACTGCGCCGTATCCGATCGCGACTAATCCGACCGCAAACAGCAGCCGTCCGAGCTGCGAACAGATTTCGATAGCCGAGGCGAGTGCTACTTTCTCGAACCCCTGCCAAATCTTACTCAGAAAGATAGCCAGCGTCGAGAAGGTCAGATAGACCGTCCCCAACAGCAGCAGTGGTGCTAACGACGGTTCACCGAGCACTCCGGCGATCTGGTTGTGAGTGAAAAACAGCACAACGACCGCGATTCCGATCGTGACAAAATTGACTAGTAATCCTGTTTTGACAATGTGCTGGATCTGTTCGGGCTTCGTCTCTTTGTACTCAGCAATATATCTGCCAGTCGACCGTGCGATTCCGAGCCTCGTGGCCACTTTGAATATGCTGAAAATACTGATAGCCAGAAAGAAAATGCCGTACTCGTTGGGTGTGAGCAACCGGGCCAACACAACAGTGATCGTCGCGCCGACGATTGCAGCAATAACCTGGCTAGAAAGCTGTGCTCTGAATCCAGAGGCGATTTTATCGGTTACACTCATTCGAAATGGAGACACACATCCAGCCGACACTCAGGGGTAAATGCAAGTAGTCGAGCTGAGTGACAAGCAGTCTCAGCTATGGAGTGGCTTGTTGTATCCACTCTTTTGTCGGTTGTCGATTTTCGGTATAGCCACCAGCAGTACGCCAACCGTTGACACAGAAGTCGTCGATGGCCCGTCCGCTCTGACTGAGCAGCTCTACCGCCCCCGGCCATACCCTTCGGCTTGGGTTCGACACGGGAACGAAGCCTCGCTCCCTGACCGGCAGCTAGTCCAACGGCGTCCATACTGCACAGCACGCAGCTAAATCGTAAAAGACATTACATATTCAGAACATGTGGTAAGTATCGCTTTTCGGATGTTCAAAATAATAATAAAATGTTGTACGAATAAGCCATTATATTGCCTAGTTAACATATAATTGAGGTGTGCGCTGACGACGAACTGATCAACAGTTTGGGGCTCGCACCAGGGTTGGCAGACACCATCGCAGCCGACGAGTGGGACGGCGAGTTCATCGTTGCCACCGATTCCCGCGAGGAGGCCGAAACCGTCCAGGACTCACTCCGTAGCTAAGCTGAATCGGGCACATCGACACGCTGTGGCTCACCATT
>SL_4KL_010_BRINEDRAFT_10002245_pt1 | contig 10898 bp, 7 predicted proteins | sample SodLak_010_BRINE_2_FD_10664 | JGI IMG/M metagenome (IMG submission 10664) | reverse complement strand
GAGATGTACATGACGCTCTCGCTGTTCCCACTGTTGTTGATCATCATCCTGGTGATCATGCAGATGATGCCCGACGCGGACGTCTCACCCAGTCTCCTCTATCTCTCAGTCTATGGACTGATCCCGCTCGTTGGTGCCGGGTTCATCGTGCTGGTTTCGACGGTCAAACACGACGAACCAGGCGACGGATACCTGAGCTTACGTGAATCCCACAGCGCCAGCGCTCGAGTCAAAAGCGCCAAAGAGCAGGGACTGTTGAACCTTGGACTCGTCGAGCAGTACACCGGGAGCCATCGCGTCTTCGACCGCATCAAAAATCGGGAGGGAACACACGAGACGGTCAAGGTGCTCAAACAACCACACATCTTCTTCCGCGATAACCCGCTGGTGACGCTCGCGTTGACCATCCCGGCCGCGCTCGTCGTCGTCACGACTGCGATGGTCACCGGCTCCGCTCCACTTTCCTGGGGCGAGATGATGGATAACCCCATCTGGGGGACGTTCATCTACGTTTACGCGCCGCTGTACATCACCATGGTTCCGCTCGCGATCTTTCGCGAGTGGAACGTCTATCACCGCAACCGGGTGGTCAAAACCCTCTCTGAGGACCTCCGGAAGCTCAGTAGTTCGAACGACACTGGCCTCACGCTGCTCGAGTCGTTTCAATCCGTCGCGGAGACGACCTCGGGCCGACTGGCTCGCGAACTCGAGTTGATGCACACGAAGGTCAATTACGGGATGAGCCTCTCTGAGGCCTTAGTCGAGTTCAACAACAAGTATCACATCCCACGGCTCGCTCGGACGGTGAAACTGGTGACGAAAGCCCAGGAGGCCTCGAACCAGATTTCGGACGTGTTACGGACGGCCGCCCGCTCGAGTGAGAACCACGACGACATCGAGCGCGAACGGAAGTCACGAACGCGAATGCAGGTGGTCATCATCATCATGACCTTCCTGACGTTACTCGCCGTGATCGCGATTTTGCAGACGCAGTTTATCGGAACGATGGCAGGGCTGGATACCGGCGGTGCTGACGCGGACGTGGATGCTGCTGGGGCCGACCTGGCGGATGCGGATCTGAGTCAGAACATCGACATCAACGAACTCTCGTTGTTGTTCTTCCACGCGATCACGCTGCAGGCGATCCTCTCGGGGTTCATCAGCGGGTATATGCGTGATGCGGATATTCTGAGTGGTCTGAAGTACGTCATCATCCTCTCGACAATAGCGCTCGTTGCCTGGGCGCTGGTGGCCTGAGATGCGTGGCCGACGCCCACGGACGATTTCGGTGTCCTTCGGCTCGAGTGCCCACGAGCGGGGCCGCGGCGATGGTCGTGATCGAGCCCAGACGACGCAGGATTTCGCGGTCGGCATTGGAATCTTCCTGCTCGCGGTGGCGTTCGTGTTTTCGTACGTGCCGTCGTTGATTACGCCCTATACGGCGGCGACGACGGCGGAGACGGCGCAGGCGGATCGGATTACGGATGAAATCGTGAACGAGACTGATCTGGGACACAATCATCTCGATTTCAGTGATTTCGCCGAGGAGGAAGACCTCGAGGAGTACGGCCTCCGGACGGCTGGTGACGATGACGAGATTAGAGTCGATCGGATTAATATCAGTATTGTGGATGTTGAAGACAACGAAAATGGTGAGGAGCTGACCTGGTCGCTTGGGGACGAGTACGACGATGAAGCGGCCGGAACGGCGACTCGAGTGGTGACGATCGAGGATCCGGGCGATTTCGAACCCGAACACGAAATCGAGAACGATGAGCCTGATTGTGACGATGGCTGTCTGCTCATCGTCAGAGTGTGGTAACCATGTCAGGACCACAATTCCCACGGACGCACAATGGACGGGCCTCGAGCAGCCCCAACGATACCAACAACCGTTCTGGCGATCGCGCTCAGGCGTTCACCCTCGAGGGGTTCATTGCCGCGTTCATCCTCCTGATTGCGGTTCTCTTTGCGGTGCAGTCGGTGGTGATCACGCCTGCTACCGGTGGGGCGGTCGATCGGACGGCCCAAGACCAGTTACAACAGCAGGTCCAGGACTCGTTGGTGATCGCACAGCAGGATGAGGCGGAGCCACGGGACCTCTCGGAGATGGTGCGGTATATCGAGGTCGACGAAGGTGAGTTCCAGGGCTTTTGCCTTCCTGAGGAAGAAGGCACGAGCGATGAGGAACCGATATATGATCGAGATGTGTTCGAAGGTGAAAATGACAATGATGACGAAGAAGCTGTTGCTGCACTTGGTCCCATCCTCGAGCAGCATCTCGACTCCGGACAGAACTACAACGTCGAATTGCACTTCGATGAAAGCGAGGATGGGGATCGCGACAGCATAGATCTGGTCAACGAAGGCACACCCTCGAGCACGGCGGTGACGGCGAGTTATACGGTGGTGTTACACGAAGGGCAGAGTACTAAGTGTGAGGAAGAGGGGACGAAACTGGGGGATATCGATAACGACGACGAATATATCCCAAACTTGGGTGACAGTGAAGACAATGTAAATGTCTACAACACGGTCGAGATCCGGGTGGTCGTATGGTAGGGTTCGGTGACTCGAGCGACTCCCCACCCGGTACCAAAGGCTGTGACCGTGGCCAACTGGTACTCATCGCCGCCGTCACGATTGCGTTCATCCTGCTCGGCGTCGTCGTCGTCTTCAACGGCGTCCTGTACACCCAGACGCTGTCAGCGAGTCAGTCGGGACAGACGACGGCCGAAGCCGATCGAATCGAGCTCGAGGTGACGGACGCGGTGTGTATGATTGATGATGCTCTTGAGGAAGCCGAAGAGGACGACTTCAATAACCTCGAGGGAACGAAATTGGCGACTGGCTCGAGTGCGTCAGCTGAGATCACCAATGTGGAAGTAAACGACGATGTCGAGGTCACGATCAGATACATCGGCACTGACCTCGAGTACAACCGAACAATAACTGTCGACACAGGCGATGACTGCCCAGTCGGTGGTTCAAGTGACTAACGACCGCTTTGGGGGACGAACAGTGAGTCCACGCAGAAGAGACCGCGGCGTCTCCATCGCCGTCACCCACGTCCTCACCATCGGCATCACCACCATCCTGATCTCCGGGTTGCTCATCGCTGCCGGCGGACTCCTCGAGGCACAACAGGACCGGAGTGCCGAGCAGTCACTCGAGACGATCGGTGAGCGGCTTTCGGGTGAGTTGTCCTCGGTGGAACGGTTGGCGGCGGATGATAACGAGTCGACTGTCGAACTGACCGTCAGCCACCCGTCACAAGTGGCCTCCGAACGGTATACCGTGACATTGTATGATAACTGTGATGACGCCCCAACGGATGCCCCATTGATTGCTGGGGGGGAACCCTGCCTCCAACTCGAGTCCGACAGTGGGACGACGGTGTTCGTGCCGGTGACGGTCGACGTGGCTGACGGCACGTCCACATCCGGTGGCTCTATACTAATCGTCTACGACGGGGAAAATGACGAAGTCACCCTCGAGGAGGGTTCGAGATGAGGATGCTCTCCAGTGACCCAGAGAATCAAGAACGGGCAGTGTCGGAAGTACTGGCGTTCATCCTCGTGTTTACGATTATCATCGGTTCGGTGACTGTTGTGTCGGTGTTTGGACTGCAGTCGCTCACCAGTTTTCAGGAGAACGAACAGGTTCGAAACGCAGAGCGGGCGTTCGACTCGATGAGCGATAATTTGAACGACGTCATCCGGTACGACGGGATCACTGATCGGTCGGGTGAGCTGAATTTGCGTGAGGGGACGCTGACGACGAGTTCCGAAGGGACTGTGCTGGAGATCGATGGTGACGAGGAGTTGGAGGAACTAGGTTCAATCGACCTCGGCCGCCTCGAGTACCAGGCCGACCGTCGCTCCGATACCATCGCCTACGAAGGTGGGGCAATCTTCCGAAGTGATGGCGAGGGAAGTGCGGCGCTCGAGCAACCACAAGTGCGCTGCGGTGATGACGGTGGTGTCGTCTCCCTCCTCGTGATAGACGAACCGGAGGAAGACCAGTCGTTCCGGAGTTCCGGGACGACACAGGTGTCGGTGAGTGAAATCGAAGCTCGAGAATCGTATTCAGGCGACGAGATTCAGATTACCGTCGATGGTGGTAACTATCAAAACGGGTGGGAACGGGCACTCGAGCGGGCCGGTTTCGAAGCGGATGGCGATACGTACACCTGCGACGGCGACATCACTGTCGAGATCGTCACCGTCGAAATCCGGATCTAACTCTCCCAATCACCCGTCATCATCACTCGATACCCCGCCCGATCGGCTAACGCCTCGAGTCGCTCGCGATGGGCGGTCTCGTCCCCACTCACGTTGAGTACGTAGCCGTTCGACAGCGTTTTGACCCGTCCTCGAGCGCCCTCGAGTGCGTCAGTTCCGTCGGGACCGACCAGAACCTGTGTCTCATCGAGATCGGTGGCCGCCCCCTCACGTTCGGCTGCCGGCCACGGCACCCGAATGCCACTCAGTCCTCGCTCGAGTAGGAACTCGACGGCGTGGACGAGCGCGCCGGCGGAACTCGAGTGGCCGATCGCCCCCACAGAGCCGTGCTCGCCGAAAAACCGGACGACGTACTCGCCGTCCGCTGTGGTCGACTCCGCGATCGGGTCTTCGGTTTCGGGGGCTGTTTCGTCACCCGACGGTACTGCGTCTCCCGACTCCGATGTTGCGCGTCCGGCAGCTGTGTCCGCACCTTCCGTTTCTCCTGGGCCGTCTTCCGTGACAGACAGCTCGGCTCCACTCGAGTCTTCGTCGTACGAAACCGTTTCAGCGGGTGGTTCCGCCGAAACCGACGTCGATGTCGGTTCGACAAACGCCTCGAGGACGCTATCGAGAAACCGCGTCGTCGCTCGCTCGAGTTCGGCGGTATAGGGATCACCAGAAACTGTCGTCAAGAGGTCGACGATATCGTCCTCGAGTCGCGAGCGTTCCAGGGCCAGTCGTCGTCCAGTGACCGCTCTGGTGTGGCGCTCGAGTCGCGGGGCGAGTGTGTCGTTGGTGTAGTGTTCGAGGAGTGCCTGTCGGATATGTGGGTCCTCGAGGCTGCCCGATTCGGTTTCGATGGGACCCGTACCAGCGAGCAACACGATCTCGTGGCCGTTCGTGTAGACGGCCCGATCGATACCGGTTCTCGTCATCGCGGTTCCGAGAGCGGCCGTTCGGGAACGACTGAGTCCGTCAGTCGCCGGTTCGAGGGCGACGAGGACCGCCGGAACGTCGTTGTGCGTGCAGATGTAGTCACACTCGAGGCCCAGGCCACCGAGTGAGACGTTGAACAGACAACACTCGTAAATGGGCCACCCCAGGGCTGTAAGCAGGTCATCGACCAGGGGACGCGTCTCGAGTCGTGTCGATGGGGGGTCGTTCTCGAGGCGGTGATGGATATGCTGGAGGGCGTGCTCGAGTCGGTCGTCGGCCATTGGTTGGTGTGCGTATCAGGCTGACAGGGAATTAAATTATCGGCGTTCCGAATATGCGTGTTCTCAGAGGTGATAATCGGTGGTGAGGATTTATTGAGGAGGAGGGATGTTAGAAACCGTATGTTAGGTCCGGTTCGGAAAGTAATTCCCAACTTCATCCGGCGAAGCTATGCGCTCAAGTTTGCCATAGTGTTGCTCGTTATTGGACTGTCTGTGGGGGCAGTGGGATATGTTGGAACCGATCAGATTGCGAACGAAGTGAGCGAACAGGTGAAAAATGACTCGGCGGAATTGGCCGAACAGGAAGCCAGAAACGTCGAGAATTGGAACCAGTTGAATTATCAGGAGGTTGAACGGCTGGAGGGGACGCTACCGCTGCCAGAAGAGGAGTCACTAACGGCAGAACGTGAACGGATGAACGAAGACGGGATGGGCGTCGAAAGCATCCACTACGTCGATCTGACGGAGGGCGTTGTGGCACAGACGTCCCAGGGTGGCATCGATGATGGCACTGATCTGGCAACGTTCGCGGAGGAGACCCAACTCCAGTGGGCTGCCGACTTTGCTGCGGTGCAAGAGAATTACCAGGAAGACGATGACGCGCTTCGGGCCGATGACCGTGTTCTCGAGGGATCGCTTGCTGGCATGGACTTCGAACCCCACGTGAGTCCGCATCCGGCCGCTGATGGAACACCGGTCTTGACCTACATCTCCGCCGACGAAGACACGAACGGCTTCGTCGTCTACTCCGTCGAGATGAGTTCCCACGCCGATGAGATGATCGACGAATCTGACGACGGTCGTCTCTCGTATATCGTGATGGACCACGAGGAGCCAACGGTCATCATGGACCCAACTATGGAAGCGTTCTTCGAGCCGTACGGTGACGACTCGATCGACTTCTCGAACATCACCGGCGAAGGGGTCGCGCTCACTACTTCGGGCGCTCCTGATTCCCTGCAGCTTTCGGTTGACGAACAGTACCACGACGAAGAGTACGTCATCGGAGCCGCTCGAGTAGTGAACCACCTCGGTGATTCGACGAACTTCGTCGTTGCGATACACACGCCTGAAGCACAGGCGATGGGCTTCGTCCAGGACGTCCAGCAGTACGGGGTCTACGCCTCTATCGGTGGGATCCTCCTGGTTATGCTGATCGGCGGCATCGTCGGGCGGAACACCTCCCGTTCGATCGATCGGCTCACGGGGAAGGCCCAGCAGATGGAAGACGGTGACCTCGACGTCGACTTCGAAACCCAGCGCGTCGACAGCATCGGGCGACTCTACACTGGCTTTGCAACCATGCGTGACTCGCTCAAAGAGCAGATCCAGAACGCCCAGGAAGCCAGAGAAGAGGCCGAACAGGCCAGAGCCGAAACCGAAGCGATCAACCGTCACCTCGAGGCGAAAGCCGACGAGTACCGTGACGTCATGCAGGTGTGTGCGGAGGGCGACCTCACGGCTCGAATGGATGCCAACACGGAGAACGAGGCGATGGAAGACATCGCCATCGAGTTCAACCAGATGATGGGCGAACTCGAGGAGACCACCGCCCACGTCAAAGCCTTCGCCGGCGACGTCGCGACCGCCTCCGAACAGGTCACGGCCTCGAGCGAAGAGGTCCGGTCGGCCTCCGAACAGGTCACCGAATCCGTCCAGGAGATCTCCGATGGAGCCGAACGCCAGAACCAGAGCCTCCAGGCCGTCAATCACGAGATGAACGGCCTCTCGACGACGATCGAACAGATCGCGGCCTCCTCGAACCAGGTGGCCGACATCGCCGAACGAACGGCTCAGACCGGGAAACAGGGTCGTGAGGCCGCCCGTGAAGCGATCGAAGGAATGAACGAGATCGAGGATGAGTCACAACTCGCCGTCGAGGAGATCGAACGCCTCGAGGCGGAGATGGAGCAGATCGACGAACTGATCGAGTTCATTACGGAAGTCGCCGAGCAGACGAACATGCTGGCATTGAACGCCAACATCGAAGCGGCTCGATCGGGTGACTCAGGTGAAGGGTTCTCCGTGGTTGCCGGGGAGGTCAAAGACCTCGCCGAGGAAACGAAGGATGCTGCCGAAGACATCGAAGCCTTGCTCGGGACGATTCAACAACAGACGGAACGAACGGCCGAAGAGGTGCAACTGACGAGTCAGCGGGTGGCTGAACATACCGATTCGGTCGAACGGGCGGCCGACGCACTGGATGAAATCGCTGACTACGCGACCGAGACGAACACGGGTGTCCAGGAGATTTCCGCAGCGAGCGAAGAGCAGGCAGCATCGACACAGGAAGTCGTTTCGATGGTCGACGAAGCGGCGACGATCTCCGAAGAGACCACCGCCGAGAGCGAGAACGTGGCTGCAGCCGCCGAAGAGCAGACGACGGCGCTAACCGAAGTCTCCCAGAGTGCAAGCGACCTGGCCAATCAAGCAGCCCAGTTGTCTGAAGCCCTCGACCGGTTCGAAACGGAAACGTCGTTCGAGACGAGCGGCTTTATGATGGTTGAGGATCCAGTCGAAACGGCGACTGAGTCGGTTGCGTTTGACGAGACGGACACGACTGCAGATCCTGGGCCGTCCGAGGACACACCAGCAGGTGATACAGAGCCGACAACGATGGATGATTCCGATTCACCGATGTCATCCATCACGGACCATTCAACTGAGGGGCAAACCGAAGCGGCCGAGGAACGTGAGAACTTCGAGCCGTCAGATGAAGAGCCAACCGCAGATTCCGACACCGTCACGCAGGAGTCGGCTGTCGAAACCGACGAAGAGACTGACGACGAAGACGGTGACGATATGTTCACCTTTGGCAACTGAGTCTCCCGAGCTGTAGACACCCTTCTTTTATCTTCACGCTTTTTTTGAACGTTCGCTCGGTCGTGACCCACTGGAATAGTAGAACGTAATTTGAGATGAACTTTCACAGCAAACGTTTATTAACGAGTATTGATCTCTATGAAGTATGGTTGGTGTGATCCGACGAATCGTCCCACGGGCGATTCGGCGAAGCTATGCGATAAAATTCGCGATCGTCCTCCTCGTTTTGGGGGTTGCTGTCGGGGCAATTGGACTACTCGCGACGGACGAAGTACAGGCAGAAGTCGAATCGATCGTTCACGAGGACCACGGTGAACTCGCGATCCAACAGGCACAGAATATCGAAAACTGGAACGCGAACAACGAAGAATCAGTCGAGGCGACCGCCCGAGCGAGCGCCATCGAGTCCGGTGAGACAGCGGCGATCCAGGAGTATCTCGAGACCGAAATATCGGACCGGGATCAGGGTGGATTGAGTCAGGCGCAGTTACACTACATCAACGCCGAGACTGGCGAGATCGAAGCCAGCACGAAACTCGATGCTGGCACTGGAGATCCAGTCGATGAACTCGAGGGAGAGTGGTTCGAAGACGTCGGTGCCATCGAGGAGACGATCACCACATCCGTCTATCAGAGTGGGTCCATCGGCGGTGACGAGAAACGTATCGCCTACGTGACCGATGAGGGATATCTGGATGACGGCTACCTGTTGGCGTATACGGTTCCGATCGCCGATTACAACATCCGAAGCGGTGACACGGGCGCAGCGATGATTATCGACGAAGACGACACCATCATCTTCTCCAGTCCGACGTCGCTTCGTGAGCGTACGTACGATGAGGACCTTGGACCCATCACAGAGGCTCGAGACCGCGATGGTCGTGATGGGGCTGGGACGAATATCGACGCTGCAGGTGGGATTCTCACCGAATCGAGCAGCACGCTAATCGACGAGGGTGAGGGGTACGCCATCGGTACCGCCCCGGTCCACGGCACAGACTGGGTCGCAGCCGTCCACACCTCGAACGACGAAGCCTACGGCTTCGTGCAGGATATCCAGACGTACGGTATCTACGCCACCCTTGGCATCGTCTCGCTGGTCGTCCTGGTCGGCGCAGCACTCGGGTTCAACACCTCCCGGGCGATCGACCGGCTGACCGGGAAAGCCAAACAGATGGAAGAGGGTGACCTCGACGTCGATCTCGAGTCCCCGCGTATCGACAGCATCGGGCAGTTGTACGCCGGATTCGACACCATGCGAGTGTCCCTCAAAGAGCAGATCCAGAACGCCCAGGAAGCCAGAGAAGAGGCCGAACAGGCCAGAGCCGAAACCGAAGCGATCAACCGCCACCTCGAGGCGAAAGCCGACGAGTACCGTGACGTCATGCAGGTGTGTGGCGAGGGTGATCTGACNGCTCGGATGGATGCCAACACGGAGAACGAGGCGATGGAAGACATCGCCCTCGAGTTCAACCAGATGATGGGCGAACTCGAGGAGACCACCGCCCACGTCAAAGCCTTCGCCGGCGACGTCGCGACCGCCTCCGAGCAAGTTACGGCCTCGAGCGAAGAGGTCCGGTCGGCCTCCGAACAGGTCACCGAGTCCGTTCAGGAAATCTCCGATGGGGCCGAACGCCAGAACCAGAGCCTCCAGGCCGTCAATCACGAGATGAGTGCGCTGTCGACGACGACCGAACAGATCGCGGCCTCCTCGAACCAGGTGGCCGACATCGCCGAACGAACGGCTCAGACCGGGAAACAGGGTCGTGAGGCTGCCCGTGAAGCCATCGAAGGGATGGACGAGATCGAAGCGGAGTCCGGCGCGGCCGTCGACGACATCGAACGCCTCGAGGCGGAGATGGAACAGATCGACGAACTGATCGAGTTCATCGGTGAGGTCGCAAAGGAGACGAACATGCTGGCACTGAACGCCAACATCGAAGCCTCACGATCGAACGCTGGTGACGACGGCTTCTCGGTGGTCGCCGGAGAGGTCAAAGACCTCGCCGAGGAAACCAAAGAAACCGCTGAAGACATCGAGAGTCGCCTCGAGACCATCCAGGAATGGACCTCCCAGACCGCGCGGTCGGTCACGGGAACGAGCGAACAGGTCGAGGCCAACCGGGAAGCAATCGAGGCCGCGGTGACGGCACTCGATGAGATTGCGGACTACGCCGAAGAGACCAACGTCGGGGTCCAGGAAATCTCGGCGGCGACCGAAGAGCAGGCGGCATCGACACAGGAAGTCGTAGCGATGGCTGACGAAGCCGCGACGATCTCCGAAGAGACCACCGCCGAGAGTGAAAACGTGGCTGCAGCCGCCGAAGAGCAGACGACGGCGCTAACCGAAGTCTCCCAGAGTGCAAGCGACCTCGCGAACCAGGCCGCCCAGCTCTCGGAGACGCTCGATCGGTTCGATACGGCTGTCGCCGCTCCACTCGAGGAACCACCGCTCGAGGCTGGTGCCGTCGACGGAGGCCAGGAGGCTGTTGGAGACGAGGAACCGACGGGCGACGCTGACGCCGACATCGACGCAACCGTAGACACCGACTCGAGTGATGAGTCGGCGTCCGACCCGTCCGAAGAGCCGGCTGACGACGTGTTCACTTTCGGCGAGGGGTCGAACGAAGAG
>SL_4KL_010_BRINEDRAFT_10002242_pt1 | contig 10901 bp, 9 predicted proteins | sample SodLak_010_BRINE_2_FD_10664 | JGI IMG/M metagenome (IMG submission 10664) | reverse complement strand
GTGTGTGCGTGTGTGGGTGCGTGTGCGCACATACGTGTCCGAGTGTATATGCACTTCTTGTGGCACATTTTCCACACCTTTAGCTGTTTCAAGTACTTGGGCTTGAAGGGCTCGCTTGGCGTCAGGGTCGCCACCAAACAACGGATTGACCTCAGAGCCCTGGTACACCTGTTCCATTTTCAGGAAGAAAAATAAATAAATTTTTGAATAGAAAATCAGTTACTTCGAAGTAGGTTTGATTTATGAGAAATGAACATTAACCTGCCCCCCATTTGCAGCCACGTTGCAAGTGGGCATCAACCCATAAGAGTATTGCTTCATAAGGACCGGTCCAGGAGAAAGGAGAGGCCTGTGGAGCACTTGCCCTTCTGTGGTGCCTTGTCAGCACGTAAGCTCCTTGGCTACCTGTTTGCATTGGGAGGTCATCACACAGTCATATGATTTACTCATGAGCTATATCCTTAAAACCTGTGCATGCTTGTGCTGCCCTCATATTTATTTACGTGCCAAGGCGTGCACCTAGCATGTTCTAGGTCCATAGGTCCATCTGCTGCTTGCTTGCTTTTGTAAGTGTAAAGCTATCAATGCAGCTCCTTTACAACAGCCTTTCTGCTCCAAGGTCTTCAAGGTTCTCCAAGGTTTTCTTCGACATGTTTGTGTTAGGGATTGTTAGGTTGCTAGCTTGGAAAAGGTCAACTGCCACAGGTGCTCAATGCGACTCAGAAGACTCAACTTTTGGTTTTTGAACAAGAGGCATTGCAAAAAATCTTTTGCCATGCAGGTTCTAGACTAATAGAGGAGTGCTCTGTGGAGAACTGGAAGTCTCCGTTGCCTTGCGATGGTGAGTGGCACTGTCCTATTCATCGAGAGTGTACCACTTCCTGCACATCAACGAAATACCCAAGCTTGTCTTGTTCAGTGGACTGGTATTCGTAACTTGCAGGACGAGGCTATGGTAGCTCTTAGATTGGGGTTAGGGCGCTGGCGGTTGGGGGCCGCCGCAGGCTTGACATGCCTGCTTCCCATTCAACAGCTGCTGCTTGATTGGACCCTTCAAAAAAGGTTTGCCTTCCATGCATGCTTATCCTGCAGTTGAGGAGCTTCCCAAGTCCACAGGCGTGGTGGTGGCTCTGGGCAAGTTTGATGCCATGCACCTAGGCCACCGGGCCCTAGCAATAAAGGTGAGTGACAGCTGTCACATGGCAGGCAGCACAGCCAATAAGCTGCCCTGAGGCTGCAAAACGCCTACCATCACAGTCCATGACTGTGACGGCTGCTGGCATCCTGCAATTCCTTACAAGCATGTTCATTGCCGATGCACACTGGGTTTCCATGTGTTGTGGATCCGGAGCTGTCCACACGTGTCTCAGTATGGGCCCATCCTGCATGCACATTCCAAGGCTTAGACCCAAAGGCGTTTGGAGGCAAGGATGATTGGAGCTTGCAGCCCGTGTGCTGTAACTTGCTAGAGTCGCGCATGCCCGCTGCAGTGCATGCCCACTTACACCTCAAGGCAACAGAGCCACTCGCACAGGGCTGCAGGACTTGGCCACCACTGTGCAGGCAGCTGAGATGGGGGGCCACCCGATGCTGCTGTCCTTCAGTGGCATGGCCGAGGTGCTGAAGTGGCCTGCACGGCTGCCGCTGGTGGCGCCCTGTGACCGCGCACGAGTGCTGCAGCTGTGGGCGCAGAGCTGCAAGGGCAGGTGGGGTGCGCAGCTACTGTGGTTTGTGTACACTGGCATCGTGCAGGCTGAGGCAGGAGTGGCAGGAGCTGTAAGGCAGCTGTTACACCCTGCTGAGGTTTGGGATAAGGGCGCGTGTGTGGAATCTTTTCTAGATGACTAAGCTTCGTAGCCTGTTGAATCATCCGTCGCACTTACTTATGCAACGGCACGCCCCATTGCTTTGCAAACGGACCAAGGATTTAGTCACTGTCTGGCCAGCAGGGCCTCTCCCCCAGTCCATCCTGTGCTTGCTATTCTGATGTAACGGCTGTCCTTGCTTGTTGAAGGAGGGCACGGCCACCATAAGTTTAAGGCTTGGAATCCAAGCCTCTTTTGTGCCCCTGTCATAAGGACGACTGTCTCAGCTGCAAAACCCAGGAGTTGGTGGCCCCATGCCTTAGCAATTAGAGTGCAGTGCAAGCAGGAGGCTATGCTACCATCTGTGCAGGGTACCCCGCCAGCGCATGATACCCTTCCAGCAGATACGCTCCATGCAACCAGAAGAATTTGTGCAGCTCCTGGCGCAGGACCTGCGCGCAGCTGGCGTCGTGGCTGGTTGCAACTACCGCTTTGGTGAGCATGGAGATCCTGGGTTTTAACCATTGTGATGTGTGTGGAACTACAGGTCAAGTAAGGGGATCTGCGTTTGGTCTTCTCTGCGAGAAGCGCTGGGGGCCATTGTTGGGGAGTCCATTGCAATTGAAATCGCGTGATCTTTTTTCAGCCCGCATAGTTTTCCCCAAGTGGATGAGAACATGGTGTGCAACCAGTTTAAAGCATTGAGATTTCAGCGCGCATGTCAAACGGGCTGCAACACCAAAATATGCCTATGCTCAGGCAAAACGTATTAAGGTGGCCCCTTGATCAGGAATTGGAAGGAGGATATGGATAAGAATTGCATGCATGTCAGAAGCCAGTGCCATGAAAAATTCTGCGCGCATATGGCACTTGCGCATGTGTGCGTGCATAATTTTGTTTGAGCGCAGGCCCTTAGCTTGCAATTTTTGTGCTGCTGAGTCCATGCTTGCTGCGGCAAGTGCAGCAAGATCCTGGCTTGTAGCACGTGCACAGTGGTATCCCAAGTAGCTGCCTGTCCCTGTGCGCAGGTTTCCGCGCCCAAGGCGATGCGCAAGCCTTGCAGGTATTGGGGACAAAGCATGGGCTGCAAGTGGCTATCATGGAGCTTGTAGAAGACGAGGACGGTCGCACCTGTCCTGAACGGCTTCAGCACATGGGCGCGGATGCCAGTCTGGCTGCACCCCAAGTCTCCTCTTCCAAGGTACAGCCCCACCTAGCCCGGGCTGCTCGTGTCAACATGTTGCCATCGCTCACCTCCCCTGCAACTTGCTGTGTTATGGTGGTGCAGCAGCTCAAAAACGCTCCAGCGCGTCCTAGTCCTGACGTCACCAAGGGTTGCCGATGGCTGCCGGCTGTTGCTCAGCCACACTGGAGTTGGCAGACCTGCGGCAGTGCACATGAGTTAGTTGAGTGCACATGAGTGTGCACATGAGTGTGCACATGAGTGTGCACATGAGTGTGCACATGAGTGGCCACCTGTTGCTCAACCACACTGCAGCTGGCAGACCTGTGACATCTACTGAATTATGAACAGGAGTTCAAATGCCCGCATTTCTCACAACGAGGCACAAAAAGGCTGCCTGGCGGCATGGCATGGCCGCGGATGGGCCGCATGTCTCATCCCACATCTGCATGCACCTTCCTTTGGCACGCAGCCTTTCTAGCACCTTGTAATCATGCTCCATCCCTGTGCGCGGGTCAAAGCACTGTGGGTGCACTCAGGTGCAGTAGGGAGCGCGCTCTGCTCAGATGGGGTGCACCCTCTATGCAAAGCAGGGATGGTAGATCAGCGCATTTCATAGTACCCACGCTAACTCTGAAATGGATCTTACGACCAAAAGATGCTGTCTCTTGCCAGCTTCGCATTGCTACTGAATCCTGGGCACTCCTGGTTGCTCACAGTTTGCCGCTCCAGCCCTTGTGCAGCCAGCCGCATACGCTTGACATGACGATGATTGGACTCTGCCACATACGCTTGGCATGCTGATGATCGGACTCTGCCACATGCAGAGGCCTTAATCCAGGGGCGCCCCTTGCTACCAGTGTCACGAATGCCATAATGCCAGTTTCATCCCAAAAATCAGACTTGTGATCCCTGCAATGGCATGCTGGCATTGTTGGTCCAGGGCGCCACCAGCAACAGCATCCATGGGCGTGCCAGTGACCTCGTCAGTGTGGTGTGGCCCCTGTATGTGGCCTGCAACCCGACCTTTCCTGTGGGGCACAAAGGGAGGGAGGGGCAGTGACTCGGGGCAAGTGGGGCAAAGAAGCAAGGGGCAGGAGGATGGCAGGGTATGCAGGGACTGGTCGGGGGCTGATGTGTACCACACAGATGCGGCGCTGAGCAGCCTCAGCTAGGGGCAGGGCGGCACAGGCATCTGTTGTGTGGAGGCCTGGTGCGCAGGCTTGCACCCTGCCTCGTATTTAAATTTCGCTGAAACACTGTGCGCATGCAGTATTGATGGCCGGTTATGTGCTGATCAACCGAAATGTACTGGGTGCATGTACGGTTTCCCGCAACCCAGCTCCATTTCAATCACGTGCCTGCCCATCTGGTGTGCTGCACGCAGATCCGCTCCTTGCTGGCCACTGGCGCAATGGCCTCCGTTATGCACCTCCTAGGCCGGCCCTACCGCTTTGTGCTCCGCCTGGATGACGCGACGCGCATCCTGGCTGGCGCAGCTGGCAAGCAGCCCAAGCCACTGGGGGCGCAGCTGCAGCAGCAGAGTGGGCAGCAGCAGCAGAGCGGGCAGCAGCAGCAGCAGCAGCAGGTGCCGACACCCCTGGCAGTGACCCTCCTGTTCCCGTCAGGCCTGCAGCCGGAGGGCGCAGCGCCAGCACCCAGCAGCAGCAGTGGGCAGAGCGGGAGCAGCAGCAGCGTGGCAAGCGAGGGAGGGGAATCAGGGTTCAGTGGCACGAGCGAGGGCGCCCTTGCAAGGGGCACCTCACAGGTGTCCTCGTCCTCAGGCCATGCGCATGGCACTCTTGGCACCTCGTCCAAGTTGGGCTTCGTGCAGCAGCAGCAGCGGCAGCAGCAGCAGAGCAGCAAGAAGGGAGGGCCTCGTGCTGCTGGAGGCACTGCGCCGCAGGCGTTGCAAGGGCAGGGGCAGGGAGGGGAGGGTCTAGGGTTGCGTCAGCTACCTGAGCCCACCATGCACATGCAGGTCTTGAATCAGCCCCCGGGTCCAGGGCGCTACCGCTGCAGCGTGGCCCTGGTGCCTTGCCCACAGGAAGGGCTGCCAAGCAGCCGGGAGGTGGAGACAGGGGATGGCTGGGCGGGGCCGCAGCGGGTCCCGGGCGACCTGCCTCCAGCACGTACATGTGGGCAGGGGATGCAGGGTGAGTGCCTGGCTACGGGTGTGTGCTTGCTTGTGGGCATGTGTTCAGGTGTGCATATCAAGTGTGGGCGCGCACGTGTGTGTGTGTGTGTGGTGTCAAGTGGAAGCATGATGCATGCGTGTTTGAGTAGACGTTCACAAACGAATGCATTATGCGCACATATGTATGAGGTCCACCAACAAGGGTGGACAGGCCCTGGGTCTACTTGGAAATGTCTCACCATAACATGTAGCAGATTAAAGTAGGCCCAATTTCCTGAATTTCAAAGATTATCTTTTACAGCCATGCGCAGCTTTTCCCCATGCTCTACCATATATAATTTAAAGCATGTCATGGCATTCCTATGTGCTATATTGTATATTCTACAGGCATGCACACAGACATGGGCTGTGTACACATGAGTCCCCATAAGCGCATACCATGCTCACCACCACATATTATTATGGGCAAGGCAATTGTCAATTTAGGAAAGGCTTTCATCCTTGTGAGTTCATTCCCCATTTGCATCTTGCCAAGTTTTATGGCAATGTTTGTTTGGGACCGCTTGCCATGCAATGGCTGTAACCAATAAGTTGACGCCCCAACATTGATAGATAGACTGGTCAAAAAGCAGCTATATAAGTCGATACTTTAGCGGCCACCTGACACATGACTGGGTCCGCTGTTTTAAGAAGCATGTCTCTCTTCTAATGTAGTTGGCCTGCGTACTTTGGGCCTGAGCTTGTGTGCAAGATCCACAAGGGAATGCTTGACGCAGAAGAAGACACCCTTGTGCTTTGCACTGTTGGCTAAGTCAGCTACTATCTCAGATGCTGGAGGTGTCCCTGGACAAAGAGGTTGGCATGGGCTGATGGTCCTGTAATCCTCTCATCCTGCAACTCATTCCCAATAATCCCCTCCTGCAGCATGTTAAGGGTTGTGGGCAGTTGTACTCGTATTAATAAACACAGTACATTTGTACATTACATGTACACATGCGTATGATTCAAATTAATTCAGAACTCACACCTCCACCCCAACCGGAAAATCCTAGTCTCAGAAATAAAAAACAAGTGATTCGTACGTCTGCTTCAGAAGAATCAAGTTCACATCCTCAGCACTGATGTTGTCAAAATAAAAAAGCCACAGTGTAAAAGCTCCAATGTAAAAGCTGTCAGCCACGGGCAATTCAGTGAATGAGCTTCTAAGGCCCCGGTCACACCTGACAACATCCCTGCCCACATTCCTGCATTTTAATTTTTGTGAGGGATGCGGCAGGTGTGACCGCTCCCACATCCCTGCCGCGAAAATCGAGAAATCCCTGGGCAGGGATTTGGACCTCCCCCCAAATCCCTACCCCCCTGAAAATTCCAAAAATTGCTGAGAGAGCCCTGAGGCCTCCGCGGACGGTGTGCATCATAGGAATTTGCCCGGGGATTTTTTCCCCGGAGCTGGGTTGGAAATTTTTCTCAGGTCAACCATAAGATGATTGCAGCATCACAAGCAGGGTCAAGAGGAGAGGTTAAAGGAGGAGTTGGGCCCTGTGGAAAGTACAGTGGAGTCAGGTCAGCCCCCTAGGATGCTCCCCCTAGGTGCTTGATGCAGCCCTGCTCGCACCTTCTCAGCTGTTGCACATGGAATGTGCAATGCAGCTTGCCGCATGTGCTGCTGGGTGTGTGCGTGCACAATATGCCCTGGGCATGCTGCATAGTAGTATGCTCAGGCGCTCCTGCATGGATTTGTGCACGCTGTGTGCGTGCGCGCACGGTATGCGCGCGTCATCTATGCTTGATATCCACCAATCTAGATAAATACCAAATCCACAAGCTTTCAAGCTTGGTGGTCCTCCATGGATGACGGGAAGCTGATGAATCTAAAGATGAGGTGCACCACTTGCAGCATTTATTGTTCACTGGTCAATCGGTCTGTTGCTGTATCTCTGAGCTATCAAAAACAAACATATGTTAATGACACTAAACACACGAATGAATATTCTAAACCGGGCTGAGGGATGTGAACTTGACATCCAGTGTGACCGCCTGCCACATCCCTATCCCTAGGAAAATAGGGTTTTCCCAGTCAGAATTACATACATATTCACACACAAATTTGCACCCACGGAAAAAAACGTTGAGCTCCTTCAAAAATGCTGCATCCGGAAGGCTTAAAAATGGGCACTTGGGATAATGCCCGGTAACTGATTTCTCGGGTAGGGATGTCGGCCAGTGGGGCCTAAGAAAATAAAAATCAGGCCAAACGGTAGCCTGCGCGGGTTTTGTGAGGATTTTCCCATCTTACCCTACAGGCTCTCTGGGACCCCTTACTTTCCTTGTCCCCCCCCCAAAACCTGATGCCGGGGCATGAGTGCTTGTTTCTTAAAGACAGAGAGTGCTCGGTTTGGAGGTGTGCGCAAAAAGGTGCTCCGTCTACCATCTCCCCCATGCCTGCACCCTGCACCCTGGCCCACACACAAACCCTCTCCCCACCTGTTTGGCATGCCAGATGCAGCAAGAAAAAATCAGCTGTCTGGTGCACTTTCCAGGACAAAGAATGGTGCAGTGGTTGCAGAGATACGTTTAAAAAATAAGTGTGCGCGCTAAGTGAGACAGTTTGGCTTGACAAGGGATGGGCCGTTCGTGGAGACGACCGACTTCAGTCCCTCTCCCCCCGGGACCCCCTATGGACCCTAATGCCCCAAGCGGGCAAGGGACACAATTCAATATGGGTTACACAAAGCGGAAGCGCACAGAGGACGACAGGCAGCCCGGGAAGCTGTGTATCCACCAAGACCCCACTCAGGCCCAAAGAGTTGCTTAAGAGTCTAAGACACCAGACTCTTGAGTTAAAGAGTGCTAGCTGCTGCCATTGCTGCCAGACCCCCTCCTGCTCCACCCAGGCCTGTGGCCAGGCCTAGGCTGGAGAGGCCAGCTTCATCAATCCCTAAAGACAAGCCTGTGGTGTGGGTTCAGCTGCTGCCCTTGTGGTTGCCCGACCATCAGTTGCTTGTGAGCTTGCACCTTCACTTCTCAGGCCAGGCAGCAGCAGAGGCACAAAAAGCTGCTGTGTGGACAAGTAGCAGCGGATTTGGCTCGTGTAGGAGGTGGATGGAAGAGGGTATGTGCATGTGCAGCTGCAGGCCTCACTGTTTCCCAAGCTGAAGCAATGGAGTGAGTGGAGGGGCTCCTGGGAAAAAGTGGCCAGGGAAGGGGCTTTGGCTCACGGGAAATGCAGTTGATCAAGGAGCATAGGGCACAAGGAGGGACAGGGGCAGGGGCAGAGGGAGGAAGCGTGCTCAGGAAGAGAAGGAGTGAACACTCACTGTACAGGCAAGCTGAGTGGATGCGGACGCAAAAACCTGGAGCTTGCAAATGTTTGATTAACACCTGAGGCCTCGCAGCTCCTTGTAACTCGCCAATTAATCGATGCAATTATTTGGGACCTTGCGAGATCAAACGAGCATAACGGTTGTGATTGTATTATCACCACGGGAGGCCATTTTATCTTGGCTGCAGCTGGGAAATGCAGCTGCAGATCTATGAAGGAGTTGTTTTTGAGTGCCAGCTCCTTGTCACCAGAAGTCCCTGCTGAACGGCCCTCTTTGAAGACAGGGGTGAACATGTCATCCTTCCTGTCAGACAACATAATGCTGCTAAGAGAGAAAGCTGCGTAAGAGTCCATTGATTTTACTCCTCCATGTGCAGGTGCACAAGCGTTTGCCAATGAAGATCATCCCTTCAGCGACCTGCTGGTGCACATCAAAAAGGATACCCTCTTGCTTGAGTCACCCTCTGGGTGTGACGTCTCAAAGGCCTTACAAAAGCTTGTCAACCAAGCCCAGGCTGTTGGGCTAGCACCCTGTTATTTGAGCATAGATTTTGACTGTGGCTCATGATGTGCCTGTGCTCTCAAGCCCTTCCGTCACATGTCGTCACAAATAGCGTTGACCTGCTGTACAAGCAAACTACATAAACAGGGCCATTTTGCTCAGATGCCCAGGGTATTTTGCACATGTCTCACCCATGATCTGTTGAGCCAGCCAATTGAGGCAGTTGAAGATTTAAGGACAGAACGGCTCCACACTCTTGCAAAAAAACTGGGGAGCAGCACTCTGACAGGTATATCAAGAAAAGGATTCTGTGTGGCTGCATCCCTTTCCGAGTATTAATGCCAGGGCAGGTATTAATTCTGTGTGGCTGCATCCCTTTCCGAGTATTAATGCCAGGGCGAGTATTAATCCCGGATGTGGGGGCCCCGCAACAGGGTCAGTCTGAGTTCATGCTTGAGCTCCTTCACTTTCGTATGGCACATCCGCTATTACTTTGATGGGGGTCTAAAGAGAGAGAGAGAGACTATGACTGAAATTTTTCTAGTCACAGTCCCTGGCACAGTCTCAGTCACCAGTCTCTCAGGCAAGGGCAATGACCAAGATAAAATAATCCAAGCCGCACCCTTTCTGCGAGCCTTGACGGAAGGTAAAAGCATGGGGTAGCTATTCCTTTAGGTAATGGGGTAACTATGCCTTTAAGTGATGGGCTCAGATTGAGCGGTGGGAATAGGCAGTGGCTATGGCAAAGGCATTAGGGGGAAACTTGAGTCCATGGACATGGTTGACCTGTTTTGATAATGGATACCTTTGTGTCGTTAGGTGAGCTGGGAGGACTTGATGTTGGAGTAAGTGCATTCTATACACAATTGCTCATTTGATGCTTGTCATAATGGATGCTGAGTTCTTGACTTGGATCAAAGGTCTGCCAGAGAGGTGCCCAGCTCCAGGTGTTCAGAATCTCTAAACTTTGATCAGATGTGTAGAAAATCCCTCGTTGCCTAGGTGCCAACAGAAGAAACATACGTAGGCAGCAAAACATTCCCTACGTCAACGAAGGGAAAGGAGTCACCTAAGGCCTGAGCACCCTATGACTCCACCAGCAAGGAAAACAAAAGAAGTCCGTGGGGATTTGATCCCCACCGGGGATCAGTGGTACTGACAGTACCCTGGTGTTGATGATTTGTTGCAAAAGTTGCAAAAGTTTTCCATGAGCAGATCTAAAAGGTGCGCACATGCACAAATACACCCTGAAAGCCTCCTGAAAGTCGCATAGCATCTTAAGTGAACATGTTGGTAGAAACCAGTTTTCAGAACAAGTCAGGCCTAACTGGGCCACGTTTTTCATCGATTTAGATAATTTCATTCATTAGCTTTGTAAATGAACTATGGATTCGTAAAAGAATAGCGTATGCACAGCCACATGGCACATTTCATGGCGGAGGCCCCACAAGAGGCAGGGCTGCTCACCTTCGTACAGGCAAAGCTGTGGGCAGTTCTCGTCGGGGCGAGCGCTGTTGGCTATGCAAGCAAGGTACTTCGTTACAGCCTTGATTGGGTCCAATGGGTCCACCACACAATTGCAGCTCCGGTTCAGCAAGTTTATGGCTTGTACTTTGTAATATGTGTGGCTAGAACGGCACACTCGTGGCATTCTAAAAGGCTACGACATGGGACTCACTACTATCTCTCTCGCAGGATGGTGGGGAGCGCTACCGCCTCATGATCGCGCCCGTAATACTTGTTGTAGCAGCAGCTTACTATTTGGCTTCAAGGAGAAGTACGATTGCTGTGAGTGCAGTCAGCATGCAAGCGGTCAGCATGCAAGGACAGCATGAACATCATCACTCAAGTAGACAATGTTGCATACTTGCTTGCATAAGTCCAGCTTATTTTGCGCGCACATGCTTGAGACTATGTATGTATGTGCTTGCGTGCGGGTTTGATTACATGTA
>SL_4KL_010_BRINEDRAFT_10002241_pt1 | contig 10913 bp, 5 predicted proteins | sample SodLak_010_BRINE_2_FD_10664 | JGI IMG/M metagenome (IMG submission 10664) | reverse complement strand
CCGATTTCGCTCGCGACGATGAAGAAAGCGTTATCCCTACACCGGGCAATCCCTCGGGCATGAAGGTACTCGTAACCGATCCGATCGCGGATGCCGGACTCGACCGGATCCGTGAATCGGGCCACGAGGTCGAAACGGCCTACGATGTCGAGGGTGAGGCACTGCTCGAAGCGGTCGCAGACGCGAACGGGCTGATCGTCCGCTCGGGCACCGAAGTTACCGAGGAGGTCTTCGCCGCCGCCGAGGACCTCGTCATCGTCGGTCGCGCCGGAATCGGCGTCGACAACATCGATATCGACGCCGCTACTGATCACGGCGTGATCGTCGCCAACGCACCGGAAGGAAACGTCCGGGCGGCCTCCGAGCACTCGGTGGCGATGGCGTTTGCGACGGCTCGATCGATCCCACAGGCACACCAGCGCCTCAAGAACGGCGAGTGGGCCAAGGGTGACTACCTCGGCACCGAGGTCAACGGCAAGACTCTCGGCGTCGTCGGGCTCGGCCGTGTCGGTCAGGAAGTCGCCAAGAAGCTCTCCTCGCTCGGCATGGACCTCGTTGCGTACGATCCCTACATCAGCCAGGAGCGCGCCGAACAGATCGGTGCGGAACTGGTCGACCTCGACGGGTGTCTCGAACGCGCGGACCTGTTGACGGTCCACGTCCCGCTGACCGACGAGACGGCGAACCTGCTGAGCGACGACGAACTCGCGAAGCTCCAAGACGGCTACCTCATCAACTGCGCCCGCGGTGGCGTCGTGGACGAGGACGCGCTCGCGGCGGCCGTCGACGACGGCGTCATGGCTGGCGCGGCGGTCGATGTCTTCGCCGAGGAGCCGGTTTCGGCGGACAACCCGCTGCTCGACGTCGAGGACGTCATCGTGACGCCGCATCTGGGTGCGAGCACCGAGGCTGCCCAGGAGAACGTCGCAGTCTCGACGGCCGATCAGGTCGTCGCCGCCTTCCGCGGCGAGCCGGTGATCAACGCGCTGAACGCACCGTCGATAGACGAGAGCGCGTTCCCGCGAGTCGAACCGTACCTCGATCTGGCCGACACTGCCGGAAAGGTCGCCGCCCAGTTGCTGGGCGATCGCATCTCGGAAATCGAAGTCGCCTACGAGGGCGAGATCGCCGAGGAGGACGTCGATCTCGTGACTGCAAGTGCGCTGAAAGGTGTCTTCGCACCGCTGGAGTGGCGCGTCAACGCGGTCAATGCCCCCTCGATCGCCGAAGAGCGCGGCATCGATGTCACTGAGTCCAAGAGCCGACAGAGTGAGGACTTCCAGAGCCTCGTCGCGGTGACCGTCCGCGATGGTGACGAGGAGATTACCGTCGAGGGGACGCTGTTCGCGGGCGAGGACCCCCGAATCGTCCGGATCGACGGCTACCGTGTCGATGCGATCCCCTTCGGCCACATGCTCGTTGCGCGTAACGAGGACGCGCCCGGCGTGATCGGTTATATCGGCAGCGTTCTCGGCGAACACGACGTCAACATCGCCGGGATGTTCAACGCCCGCGAGACGATCGGCGGCGAAGCGTTGTCGGTGTACAACCTCGATCAGGGCATCCCCGAGGAACTCCGTCAGGAGCTCGAAGACGACCCACGGATCATCGAGATCCGCCAGATCACACTCGACGGCCGGGACGACTGAGTCCTGGCGGTTTATTACTCTCTTAATTCCACTTAAGAAGGGCCGTCACTGTTTTTGTACTGGACTATAAATCGGAAGGAGACGACACCCATGGCCCATGCTCTCGCGCCGATGACTGTGCTGTTCGTCGATCCGATCGACGAGCTCGGGCCGCTTTCGCGTGCACTCTGCGAGACTGACGATACGATCACTGTCGAGACCGTTTCGTCCGTCGATGAACTCGCCACAACTTCCGTCGAGCCGGACTGTCTCGTCGTTGTCGACTATACGACCAGAGGCGTCGACGGCATCGACCTGATGCACGCGGTTCGCGAGGAACTACCATCCCTCCCGGTTGTTATCTACTCTGTCGATCCGGATGCGTACTACGTGACTGTGGCGCTGGCAGCGGGTGCGACCGACGTGATCTGTACTGGCCCGGAGAACACGATCGATACGGATCGACCCGTCGTAGCGGTGCGTCGGATCCGTCACGCTGCAGGCAAAGGCGAGTCGTTCCAGACCGACCGTGAACTGCTCGATTCGGTGATGAAACACCTCCCACATCAGGTGTTCATCAAAGATGATGTCGGTCGAATCGCGGCGATCAGCGATGTCTCCGTTCGCGAGCACGAACCCGATCGCGACCAGTTAATCGGGATGACGGACTACGATCTGTTCGACCCGGAGACGGCACGTGCCTTGCGCGAGGAGGAAGACGAGATCATGGCGACCGAAGAGCCGATGATCAACAACGTCGAACAGTTCGTCGACGACGAGGGCCGGGAACGGTGGGTCAACACGACGAAGGCTCCACGATACGGCCCCGATGGTGAGGGCGTCGTCGGCATCATCGGCACTGCCCGTGATATCACCGAACAGAAGCGCAACGAGGAGATGATGAATGCTCTACACGTCGCGAGTCGGGAACTCGTCTCCGCAACAACCGAGAACGGAGTCGCCACGACCGCAGTCGAAATCGCCGACGAGATTCCGGATCTGCCAGATCTCGACGTATTACTCGCCGACGCGTCAACAGACTCACTACGAACGGTTGCAACCAGTCGCAGTGGCGACAAGATATCGCTCTACGACCAGTATACGCAGTGGTTCGACCGCGCGTACGAAACCGGCGAACTGCAGTTCATCGTGCAGCTTTCGGAGACCGATCCGTCGGTCGTCGTCGGGTACGCCGAATCCGAGGCTAACGGCTCGATCGATCCCGTTACGGTCGCGCTCCCGCTTGGCGAGCACGGCGTACTCGGGTTCGAGTCACACAATCGCCTGATAGACGGGTTCGCAGTCGATCTGATGGAAGTGCTTGCGGCGAACACGGAAGCCGCACTCGACCGTATCGCCAGGGAGGACGCGATACGCGAGCGCGAGCGCGAACTCGCCAGACAGAACGAGCGCCTGGAGGAGTTCGCCAGCATCGTCAGCCACGACCTCCGGAACCCCTTGTCCGTCGCTCAGGGGTACGCCGAGAGCTTCGACGAGGACGACGACAGCGGCGAGCAGGTGCAGTGGGCGCTCGAACGGATGGAGCGGCTCACTGATGAACTGTTGACGCTTGCCCGTCAGGGACAGATCGTCGGCAACACCGAATCGGTGTCGCTTCGAGAGATCGTCGAGCAGGCATGGAAAAGCGTCGACACCGGAGAGGCGCTGCTCGACGTCCGGGATGATCGGACGTTCATGGCCGATCCAGCGCGGACGAGCGAACTGTTCGAGAACCTGCTCAAAAACGCCGTAGAGCACGGCTCTACGAGCCCTCCTTCGCAAGCTCAGCAGGACGCCGTAGAGCACGACTCCAGCGCCTCGCCCATTCGGATCGCTATCGGACCGATGGACGGCGGGTTCTACTTCGAGGACGACGGTGTTGGTATCCCGGAGGAACAACAGTCCCGTGTCTTCGATCAGGGCTTCTCCGCTGGGGAGGGCACCGGATTTGGCCTGTACATCGTGGAGACACTTGCGGAGGCTCACGGCTGGACTGTCGGGGTGACCGATGCGGAACACGCCCAGAGCGGTGCCAGATTTGAGTTTGTGGGGGTGTCAGATGACTGACCAGCTCGACGTGCTGCTGGTCGATCCGGTCGAGACACTCGGACAGGTCGAACGCGCATTCTCTGCGGTCGATGACGCAGTGACTATCGAGTCGGTCGCGAGTTCGGACGCTATCGACGATCACGACCCCGATCTCGTCGTTACGTATCACGATACGGACGCCGATGTCGACGGGACGAGACAGCTTTCGACGGTCCGGTTGCGACTCCCCGATGTTCCGGTCGTTGTCGTGGCGAGGGATCCAGCAACGGAGTTCATTCTGGAGGCGTTCAACGAGGGTGCCGCCGACGTCATCTCCATCCCGCCGAAGATCACGATCGACGACGAGATGGCGGTTGCTGTAACTCGCAGACTTCGACATGCTGCTGGGAAGGGCGGTGGATTCGCCAGCGACAGCGAGTTGCTTGACTCCCTGATGGAGTACCTGCCACATCAGGTGTTTATCAAGGACGATCGCGGTCGGATCGCCGAAGCCAGTTCCATTGCGGCCGAGGAGTACGGACTCACCCGCGAACAGATGATCGGTCTCACCGATCAGGAGCTGTTCTCGCCGGAGTACGCCCGTGATCTCTGGGCCGAAGAATCGGAGATCATGGAGACGGAGGTGGCGGTTATCAACCGGACTGAACACTATACCGACGAGTTCGGATCGGATCGCTGGATCAACGTCACCAAAGCGCCCCGCTACGACAGCGACGACGTGGTCGTCGGAGTCATCGGGACGGCGGTCGACGTGTCCGATCAGAAGCGCCAGGAGCAGATGGTAAACGCGCTCCACGCAGCGAGCCGCGACCTGATGAGTGCCCAGTCCCGCGAGGAGATCGCGGAGATCGTCGTCGATATCGCGGACGATATCCCAGACCTCCCCGTCGTACAGGTGTCGCTCGTCGACGATGACGGGGTCGAACCGGTCTGCTCCGGAGGGACAGCCGACAGACCGGCAGTGTTCGAAGCACAGGAAGAGTGGTTCCAGCGCGCGTTCGAGACCGCGCAGTCGCAGTTCATTCATTTCCCATCCAACGACGCCTCGCTTGTCGTTCGCACGGACACTCAGATCGAGGACGTCTCCGAGTTCGAACCGCACGTGGTCACTGTCCCGCTCGGGGACCACGGTGTCCTCGGCTTTGGCGCGACCGGCGACTCGCTGGACGAGTTCGGGATCGATCTCGCCGACGTGCTGGCGGCCAACGTCGAGACGGCACTCTCGCGCATGACTCACGAGGAAGCACTGCGCGCCCGCGAGCAGGAACTCGCCAGACAGAACGAACGACTCGAAGAGTTCGCCGGGATCGTCTCCCACGATATCCGCAACCCCCTCTCGATCGCAAAGGGGTATCTCCCACAGTCGGACGTCGACGACGAGATCAAAGGGGAGATCCGTCAGTCGCTCGAACGGATGGAGCGGCTCACCGACGAACTGCTAACCCTCGCGAAGAAAGGACAGGTTGTCGGCGAAACGGCCCCCGTCTCGCTCGATGACGTGGCTCGATCGGCGTGGCAGGACGTTTCGACATCTACCGCCATCCTCGAAGTCGCTCCGGATACCTCTGCGATTGACGCCGACCGTGACCGTCTCGTCGAACTGCTCGCAAATCTGTTTACGAACAGCGTTGAGCACGGCTCAGGGACCACGGACTCGCCCGTCGTCATTACCGTCGGGACAACGCCAACCGGCTTTTTTGTCGAGGACGACGGACCGGGGATTCCCGAAGCGGAGCGAGCGAGAGTGTTCGAGCAAGGGTATACGAACAGTGATACTGGAACCGGGTTCGGCCTCTATATTGTTCGGACGCTCGCGGAGGCGCACGGCTGGTCGGTGTCAGTCGACGACGCCGCACTCTCGGACACGGGTGCTCGGTTCGAAGTCAATACGGCCAGTAAATAGTACCAACACGGGCAGTAAGCAGCTACTGTCTCAGCGTTCGTACTCAGTAATGCGATAGCTTTTTCTCACAGAATGATAACGCATAGACACTATCAAACTGTCACTGGGGGGTGATACGATTTCAGCAAGCGTCCTCATTGCCGATCCGTCAGGAGTGCTGACACAGGTCAGTCGTGTACTTCAGGCAAAGACCGACGACGTGACCATCCGGCATGTAGACTCGATTGCTGACGTGCCACCAGCGTCGGCCGAACCGGACTGTATCGTCGTTCCCGACTGCCCGGCAGTCGACGGCATCGAGGCGGTTCGACGGGTCAGTGATCGCGCCAGATCGGCAGCGGTTGTCGTGATCTCGGTCGACGCTTCGAACGAGTTCGCACCCGCGGCAAAACGCGCCGGTGCGGACGATGTCATCTGTCTGCCGCCGAACGAGGAGGGCGACGAACCCGTGTCCGATCTCGTTGTAGAACGGCTTCTCCACGCGGCCGATGCGATTGAGCCGTTTGCCGAGGAGGAGGTGCTACTCGATGACCTCCTCGATAACATTCCACATCGGGTGTTCGTCAAGAACGAGCTCGGTCGGTTCGCCGCAGTAAGCGATGCGAAAGCACAGCATTACGATCTCTCTCGCGAGGAGTTGCTCGGACTCACGGACCTCGAACTCGCGCCCGAAATCGGTGTCGGCCTTCGCGAGGAGGAAGAAGCGATCATGGAGTCCGGCGAGCCCATCGTGAACAAGATCGAAGAGTACACGGACGACGACGGTCGGAGACGATGGGTACGCACGACGAAAGCGCCCCGTCGTGATGAAGCGGGCGAAGCCGTCGGAATCGTTGGCTCGGCCCGTGACGTAACAGAACAGCGTCGCCACGAGGAGATGCTCAACACCCTTCACACTGACAGCAGGGAGCTGGTAGCGGCCGAAAGTCGTGAGGAGATACTTGACGTCGCGACGGATATTCCGGACGACATCCCGGACATGCCTGCGGTAGTGGTTGCGATGGAGAACGGCAACGGACTCGGCGTCGAGGCTGCATCATCCGAAGATCGCTCCTACGAACGGTGCCTGCCCATTTTGGAAGCGAGCTACGAGACGGACGATCCGATCGCGCTGCTCGACGACGGCACACACCGACGATCTGATACGGTTACTGACCTCGACTCGGCTGGCTGTGTTGCGTTTCCACTTGGTGAGCATGGCGCGCTCGGCGTCCTCGGTAACGCCGACGTACTCGATGATTCAGCAGTCGAACTCGCGGAGGTGTTCGCGGCGAACGTCCGGACGGCACTCGACAGCGCCGTCCGCAAGGAGCGCCTCGCAAGCCAGAACGAGCGACTGGAGGAGTTCGCCGGGATCGTGAGCCACGATCTCCGGAACCCGCTGTCGGTCGCGCAAGGGTATCTCGACTTGCTCGACGCTGATCCGGAGCTCGTCGGTGAGATCGACGCCGCGCTGGACCGGATCAGTCGCATGAGCGAAGACCTGTTGACTCTCGCACGGGACGGAGAGCTCGTCGGTGAGATCTGGCGGATACCGCTCGACGAGGCCGCTGTGGACGCGTGGGAATTAGTCGAAACGACGGACGCGAGGCTGGTGTTCGACGACGATCCAGGATCGATCGAAGCGGACCGGGATCGGCTGGTCGAGCTCTTCGAGAACCTCTTTTCGAACGCGGCCCAACACGCGACGAACGGGACCGATCCTGTCCGCATTATAGTGGGTGGGCTCGATGATGGCTTTTTCGTTGCCGACGACGGGTCGGGGGTCCCGGACGACGAGAAAGCGCTCGTCTTCGAGCGAGGGTATACGACCAGCGAGGACGGTACCGGCTTCGGCCTCCGGATCGTCGAGGTGCTGGCGAACGCACACGGCTGGGAGGTCGAACTCGTCGATAGCGAGGCCGGTGGTGCCCGGATCGAGATACGCGGCGTCTAGGTCGCGACAGAGCCTTACTCCTCGAGATGACTGAGGACGCCCGCTGTATCGCCCGGTACCGGCTCGGGATCCTCACCGGCTGTGGCGGCCGCTTCGGGATCTTTCAACAGGTGGCCGGTCGTCAGGCAGACGACGTTTTCGTCGCTCCCGATCACGCCCTGATCGCGGAGTTTCCGGAGGCCGGCGATCGAGGCCGCACTGGCCGGTTCGACCCCGACGCCCTCCTCGGCGAGCGAGCGCTGGGCGTCGGTGATCTCGTCGTCCGAGACGGCGACGGCGGTGCCGCCGGTCTCGCGGATTCCCGGCAGGGCCTTCGGCGCGTTGACGGGGTTGCCGATCCGGATCGCGGTGGCCCGGGTCTCGACCTCGTCCCAGCGCCGGATCTCGTCGTTGCCCTGCTTGACGGCCTCGACCATCGGGGCGGCCCCCTCGGCTTGCACACCGGTGAGTTTGGGCACCTCGTCTTCGTCGAGTGCGCCCGACTGGACGAGTTCGCGGAAGGCCTTGTACAGCGCGCTGGTGTTGCCAGCATTGCCCACCGGCAGGACGATCCGATCGGGATACGCGCCAGTGCGGTCCTGACACTGTTCGAGGATTTCGAGGCCGATCGTCTTCTGGCCCTCCAGCCGGAAGGGGTTCAGCGAGTTCAGCAGGTAGACGTGCCCGCTCATCGCCAGATCCTGGACGATATCCAGACAGGTGTCGAAGTTGCCGTCGACTTCGAGTATGCGCGCGCCGTGGAGGCTGGCCTGTGCGACCTTGCCAGCGGCGACTTTGCCCGCGGGCAGCAGGACGAGCGTCTCCAGTTCGGAGCGTGCACCGTAGGCCGAGAGCGCGGCGCTGGTGTTACCCGTCGACGCACAGGCGAGGCGGTCGACGCCGAGCCGACTGGCGACCTGTACACCGACGGTCATCCCGCGATCCTTGAAACTGCCCGTCGGGTTCATCCCCTCGTGTTTCACGTGGAGATGTTCGACGCCGGTTTCGGCTTCCAGTTCAGGCACCTCGTACAGGGGCGTGTTGCCCTCCTGAATCGTCACGCCCATCTCGACTGGCAGGGCGTCGTCGTAGCGCCAGACGCCGGTGCCCTCGAAGTCATCGAAGGTCGGCAGGTCGGCGTACCGGACTTCGAGGAGCCCATCGCACTCCGGACAGGTGAAGACGACGTCGTCGAAGGGGGCGAGCGTGTGATCGCAGTCGATACAGGACAGCCAGACGCCATCCTCGGCTTCCGGCGGCGCGTCCGCGGCCGGAGCGTCGAGTTTCATGCTCATTACCCGTGTGATAGCACCCCACCGGGAAAAACGACGCGGGTTCGGCGCTCGCGGGCAAGTTGGCAGTGTTTTTACGCAGTCCCCGAAAACGGTACTGTATGATCTACGACCCGCAGACAGTCGAAGCGCGGTGGCGGGAGCGCTGGGCCGAGCAGGGCCAGTACGAGTCCGATCCCGCCCCCGACGAGGAGGCGACGTTCATCACCGTCCCCTATCCCTATCCGAGCGGCGGGATGCACGTCGGCCACGTCCGAACCTACACCGTCCCGGACGTCTACGCACGCTACCGCCGACAGCAGGGCGACAACGTGCTCTTTCCGATCGCGTGGCACGTCACCGGCACGCCCATCGTCGGCGCGGTCGAGCGCCTGAAAAAGGGCGAGGCAGACCAGCTGGATGTCCTGACGAACACGTATAACGTCCCCGAGGACGAGCTACAGGATCTGGAGACGCCGATGGGCTTTGCCCGGTACTTCATCGACAACTTCTACAAGTCCAATATGAAGGACCTCGGGCTCTCGATCGACTGGCGGCGGGAGTTCACCACCAACGACGAGCGCTACTCGAAGTTCATCACCTGGCAGTACGAGACGCTCAAAGAGCGTGGCCTGCTAGAGAAGGGTCTGCACCCGGTCAAGTACTGCACCGAGCAGGAGAATCCCGTGACCACCCACGACCTGCTCGAAGGCGAGGACGTCGAGTATCAGGAGTACACGCTGGTGAAGTTCACCGCGACCGACGATGGGAGCACTATTCCGATGGCGACGCTCCGGCCCGAGACTGTTCGGGGCGTGACTAACGCCTTCGTCAATCCCGGCGAAACGTACGCCGCCGCGACCGTCGACGGCGAGGAGTGGATCGTCTCCGTCGAGGCGACCGAGAAGCTCTCCCTGCAGGATCGCGAGGTCGAGATCCACGAGGAGTTCGCCGGCGAGGAACTGGTCGGTCGGACGGTCGAAAACCCCGTCACCGGCGACGAGCTCTTGATCCTGCCCGCCGACTTCGTCGATCCCGACAGCGCGAGCGGCGTCGTGATGTCCGTCCCGGCCCACAGCCCGGACGACTACGTGGCCCTGCAGGAAGCCAAAGCACGGGCTGACGACCTCGGCGAGTACGGCATTGATCCCGAGACAGTCCGAAATATCGAACCGATCCCGATCCTCGATGTCGAGGGCTACGGTGACGTCCCGGCGAAAGACGCCGTCGAATCTGTGGGAATCGAGGCCAGTGACGATCCCGACCTGCCCGAGGTCACAAAGGAGCTGTACAACAGGGAGTTCCACACCGGCGAGCTCCACGAGGAGTACGGCGAGTTCGCGGGCCGAGTGATCGAGGACGTCCGCGAGGACCTGGCGGCGGCGTTCCGCGAGCGCGGCGCGTTCGGCCAGCTCTATGACTTCCCCGAGCCCGTCGTCTCCCGTGCTGGCGGCAAAGTCGTTGTCGCCTACCAGGACACCTGGTTCCTGCGGTACAACGACGCCGACTGGAAAGCCAAAGCCCACGCCGCTATCGACGGGCTGGACGCCATCCCCGAGAACACTCGCGAGCAGTACGATCACACGGTCGACTGGCTCAACGAGTGGCCCTGCATCCGCAACTACGGGCTGGGGACGAAACTGCCGTGGGACGACGACTTCGTCATCGAGCCGCTCTCGGACTCGACGATCTACATGTCCTACTACACCATCGCCCACCGGCTCGAAGATGTCCCGGCCGATGAGATGGATCGGGACTTTTTCGACACGCTGTTTTACGGTGCCGACGCCGTGGACAGCCCCCACGACACCGCACTCGACCTGCGCGAGGAGTGGGACTACTGGTATCCGGTCGACTACCGCTGCTCGGGCAACGATCTGATCTCGAACCACCTCAGCTTCTACCTGTTCCACCACGCCGAGCTGTTCGACGAGCCGGAGTGGCCTCAGGGGATCACCTCGATGGGGATGGGCCTGCTGGAGGGCAAAAAGATGTCATCGTCCAGCGGCCACGTCGTCCTGCCCTCGAACGCCATCGAGAAGTACGGCGCTGACACAGTCCGCTTTTTCCTGCTCAACTCCGCCGAGCCGTGGCAGGACTACGACTGGCGCGCCGAACAGGTCGAGAGTACGCGCGATCAGCTCGAC
>SL_4KL_010_BRINEDRAFT_10002240_pt1 | contig 10916 bp, 9 predicted proteins | sample SodLak_010_BRINE_2_FD_10664 | JGI IMG/M metagenome (IMG submission 10664) | reverse complement strand
CGGTGCCGGCGTTTGTGTAGTCCGCCGCCGCGACACCACGGCGGGCGGCCTCGCCGATTTCCTCGCGCAGTTCGTCCGACAGCGCCGCGGAGGGACCCTCCTCGATTACTTTCTGGTGGCGACGCTGGAGCGAACAGTCCCGTTCGCCCAGATGACGGACGTTGCCGTGTTCGTCCGCGAGAATCTGGACCTCGATGTGTCGGGGCATCTCCAGATAACGCTCGAGATAGACCGAGGGGTTCCCGAAGTAGGCCTCTCCCTCGCGTTTTGCGCTCTCGAGTTGGTCTTCGACCTCGCTTTCGTCCCAGACGACTTTCATGCCGCGGCCGCCACCGCCGCCTTCGGCCTTGATGGCGATTGGGTAGCCATACTCCTCGCCAAACGCCCAGACCTCCTCGGGTTCGGTGACGGGATCGGTCGTTCCGGGGACGATCGGCACGTCGGCGTCGTCCATGATCGTCCGGGCTTTGGTCTTCTCGCCGAGACTTTCCATCGCCTCACTCGAGGGGCCGATCCACGTAATGCCATCTTCGGCCTCGACTTTGCTCGCGAATTCGGCGTTTTCTGCGAGAAAGCCATAGCCGGGGTGGATCGCGTCGGCGTCTGCCTTTCGGGCGGCTTCGATGACGGCCTCGTGATCGAGATACGAGTCCGCCGCGCGCGCCGGTCCGACGTTGTACGCTTCATCGGCATATCGGACGTGTCCCGAGTCCGTATCGGCCTCCGAGTAGACCGCGACAGTCCCGACGTTCAACTCCTGGCATGCGCGCATGACCCTGACGGCAATCTCGCCTCGGTTGGCCACGAGAACCTTCCTGAACATTCCTGTCCTATACCTCACTAGGTGGCCACCTTACTTTTTCGCAACAAGTACCGTCAGTGGTGGCTCTCACGCGGAGTGACCAGTCGATGGACAATCTTCGATTCAGCCTTCCGAAGGTGATCCGACGCCGTCGAGGGCGCACACTCGAGTCGCGTTGCGACGAGATCGATCGACCCCTCGCGGGGAACGTCGTAGTAGCCACAGTCGACCGCCACAGCGAGTGCCTCGAGTTGTCGGTCGGTAAGCGAGCCGACGAGGGTCCGTCGCTGGTGGTCGAACTCGCCGACCTCACACACCTCCGTCGATACCTCCGCCGGCAGGCTCTCGAGCAGCGACCGAAGGTTTGGACCGTCGCCGACGATCGTCATTCCCATCGTTCCCGTCCGGTCGAAGACGATCGGTGGCACGACGATCACCTCGAGGGCCCCGAAGGCCTCGGTAAATCGCTTCGTGATCGGATGCGTCTGCTGGCTGACGAACACATAAAACGAATGCTCGTCGATCGGCGTCAGATCGTACCAGCTGATCGTCTCGACTGCCTCGAGTGCCGACCGGTAGCGGGCTCGGTCGGATGATCGAACGTAAAACAGATACAGATCGTCGCGCTCGTCAGAACGAATATCCCAGGCGAGCAGCTTCTCAGTTTTGACATACCCGTTCTCGCGGATAAACACCTGCATCGGATGGAGCCACCGTTCGGGCTGGTGTAATCGTGCCTCGAGGAACTTCACGATCTGATCATCTCGAGTCTTCGTGTCGTGTATATAAATGCACTAGTGGATTCGACAGTACGGTTTCCCGCGACTCCGGCGTACAATACAGTATGAGCGATACACACACGGGAACCGATCGGGCAGACGACTCGAGCGCCGGTGAGCGACCAAACGGGGAACACAGCGACGGATCGACGGATGTGACTCACTCGAAAGCGCCCCCGGGACCCGACGGGCTTCCGGTCGTCGGCAACGCACATCAGCTGTTCAGGGACCCGACAGGGTTCGATACGTTGCTTCGGCCGTACGGCGATGTCGTCCGGTATAGCATCTTCAGTCAGGAATTTACGTCGCTCTTTCACCCCGATCACATCGAACGCGTCCTCGTAGGCGAGCCCGAACGGTTCGAACAGTATGCGTTCGAAGAACTCAGTGTCGAGTTCGCCCCCGACGGGCTCCTGATGAGCACGGGCGAGCAGTGGCGACGCCAACGCGAATTGATTCAGCCGGCGTTTTCACCAGCCAGGATCGCCGCCTTCGCCGACGAAATCGTCGACCGGACCGCAACGATGGTCGAGGGTTGGGACGACGGCGAGGTCGTCAGTGCCAATGATGCCTTTTCCGAACTAACCCTCGAGGTTCTGACGACGACGCTCTTTGATCTCGAGTTCACAGACCGGCGGGAAACCGTCGCTGCTGCGGCGGCGTCGCTAAACGAAATCGCTGATGTTCGCAATCCGTCGGCGTTTCTGCCTGCCTGGGTCCCGACACCCAGCAGACGCCGGTACCGTCGCCGGATGAATCGCTTCGATTCACTCATTGCGGATCTGCTTGAGGAGCGACGGGCGACCGAAGACGCTGCGAACGATCTGTTGTCGACGCTGGTAGCAGCAACCGACGAGGAGGCCGACACCGCGACGCTTTCTGCCGACGAACTGCGGGATCAACTCATCACGTTTCTGTTCGCCGGCCACGAGACGACCGCGCTCGCGTTGACCTACACCTGCTGGCTGCTCGGTCGCCACGAGGACGCCCAAAAACGGCTTGCGGCCGAACTCGAGTCCGTCTGTGGTGACCGGGAGCCGACGATGGCTGATCTGCCGGCACTCGAGTACACCGAACGGGTGATCAGGGAGGGGCTTCGGCTCTACCCGCCGGCGTTCCTGCTGCTCCGTCAAACCCGCGAGCCAGTGGTCTTCGAGGGATACCGGCTGCCAGAGGGATCGGTCGTGACGCTTCCACAATTTAGCCTCCACCGGGACGAACGCTTCTGGGACGAACCCGAGGCGTTCCGACCCGACCGCTTTCTCGAGGCAGCCGAACGGCCAGAGTACGCCTACTTTCCCTTCGGTGGTGGCCCACGCCACTGTGTCGGGATGCGGTTTGCTATGCTCGAGTTACAACTGACACTGGCGACGATCGCTCGCCGCATACGTTTCGATGCTCTCGACTCTGAGCTCCCGCTGCAGCTGGCAGCGACGATGAAGCCGGCTGAGCCAGTTTCCCTCCTCGTTCAAAAGCGAGACGGGTAAACTCGAACGACTGACTCAGAATCGGTCAGTCCGACCCGCAGCCGTCCACGGATTCGTGGGTGCCTCGCGTGGCACTCTGAGGTGACGCTGTTGTTGTTCGCGCATTCTGCCGCTGAACTGCCAGCGCTTTTCATCCCAGGTTTCCTCGCCGGCGGCCGCCGCCGCGGCAACCGCGAGCGCGTGGTCGTGGAGATGTGCGCCGATGGCAGCGGCGATCGCGGCTGCCTCCTCGTTGGTCGCGTCGTCGGGCAACTCGAGGTCGACGCCTGCTGGCAGCAGGCCCGGTCCGGCTGACTCGAGTGGCTCGTCGACGGACGCTCGGTTGGCGTGTTCCTGTGAGGCCATCTATAGGGGGATGTTGCCGTGTTTTTTGTCCGGGTTCGATTCGCGTTTGGTCTCTAACATCTCGAGGTCGGCGATCAGTCGTGGGCGGGTCTCGGTGGGGATGATGACGTCGTCTAAGAAGCCTTTGTCCGTTGCAGTGTAGGGGTTTGCAAACTCTTCGCGGTACTCCTCGATGAGTTCGTCGCGCAGTTCGTCGGGGTTGTCGGACTCGGCGAGTTCTTTGCGATAGAGGATGTTGACTGCACCCTGTGGACCCATGACAGCGATTTCGGCTGTTGGCCAGGCGTAGTTGACGTCCGCACCGAGATTCTTCGAGGCCATGACACAGTAGGCTCCGCCGTAGGCTTTGCGCGTGATAACCGTCAACAGGGGAACGGTCGCCTCGGCGTAGGCATAGAGCAGTTTCGCGCCGTGGCGGATGATGCCCCGGTGTTCCTGGTCGGTGCCGGGCATGTAGCCGGGGACGTCGACGAAGGTGACGATGGGGATATTGAACGAGTCACAGAAGCGGACGAATCGCGAGCCTTTCATCGAGGAGTCAACAGTTAGCGTCCCGGCGTTGACCCGTGGCTGGTTGGCGACGATTCCCACAGAACGGCCGTCCAGCCGGCCGAAACCGACGACGAGTTCTTTCGCGAAGTTGTCGGCAACCTCGAAAAACGAGCCTTCGTCGACGACGCTATCGACGACGTCGATCATGTCGTAGGGCTTCTGTGGACTCGCGGGGACGATGTCTTTGAGTTTCTCGTCGCGTCGGTCCGGATCATCCCAGGGGTCGACACGTGGCGGATCCTCGACGTTGTTCTGTGGCAGATACGAAAGCAGGCGTTTGATGTCGTCTAGGGCCTGCTCTTCTGACTCGCAGGCGAATTCGGCGACGCCAGTTTTGCTCGAGTGTGTCGAGGCCCCGCCGAGTTCCTCGTGGGTGACTTCCTCACCGGTGACCGTTTTGGTGACGCCGGGACCGGTGATGTACATGTGGCTGGTCTCGTTGACCATGAAAATGAAGTCCGTAATCGACGGCGAGTAGACGGCCCCGCCGGCACAGGGGCCCATGATCGCCGAAATCTGTGGGACGACACCGCTTGCCTCCTGATTGCGTCGGAAGATTTCGGTAAAGCCGGCCAGGCTCTTGACACCTTCCTGAATGCGTGCGCCAGCCGAATCGTTCAGTCCGACGATGGGGGCCCCAACTTCCATCGCCATATCCATGACTTTACAGATCTTCTCCGCGAAGACCTCCCCGAGTGAGCCCCCAAAGACGGTGAAATCGTGGGCGAAGACGAACACCGTTCGGCCGTTGACCTCGCCGTAGCCCGTGACGACGCCATCGCCCGGAATCTTTTTTTCTTCCATCCCGAACTCGCTTGTCTGGTGGGTTCGAAGCTGGTCGAACTCGGTGAACGTCTCCTCATCGAGGAAGTACTCGATCCGCTCTCTGGCGGTCATCTTCCCCTTGTCGTGTTGTCTCTCGATACGCTCCTCGCCGCCGCCGAGAAGCGCCTCCTCCCGGAGCTCCTCGAGTTCGTCGATCCGATCGTCCATCGTCATGATCGATCCCTCGCTATCTCGGCCATTGGGCGCAAAGACGGCGACCCAAATGAAAAGCGTTCTGCAATTACTGGGACTGAGAATCAAATCTTACGCAACCGCTCGCGCGAAAAAGTCGCAGTTGTCGGCTCCCTCGAGGGACAGACGACGGAGCCACCACATACTGGCAGGTGCGCGTGTTTTACCCACCCAAACTCTTTATAATGGTTACTAACTATTCATCGGTCGTATGGGACGGAACGTACACAGACGGAAGGTGCTAGCTGGAATTGGTGTGGGTACAGGAACAGCACTCGCAGGCTGTCTCGATGGGAACGGTGGAGCAGCCGATGCCGACGTGATGGTCGGCACGTTGATGCCGACGACAGGTGACCTCGGCGACTTAGGCGGGCCGATCGAAGACGCCGCGGTACTGCCAGGGATACAACTCGAGGACGAAGGCGTCGATTATACGATCGACATCCGAAGTGAGGATACAGAGACTGACCCCGAAGCCGGGATCACGGCGGCACAGTCACTCGTCGATGCGGGCTATCCCTCCATTACGGGTGCTGCGGCGTCGAACGTGACCATCGCCGTCGCAGAGGACATCTTCTTCCCGGACGAAGTCGTCGCAATTTCGCCGGCAAGTACCGCACCGAGTATCACCGATATGGACGGCGACTACTTGCTTCGAACCGCACCCTCGGATCTCCTGCAGGGTGAGGCGATGGCAGAAATCGCCTACGAGGAGGAAGGTCTCGAGACGCTGTCGACGTTTTATGTCAACGACGATTACGGACAGGGCCTTTCCGACGCCGCCGTCGACACCTTCGAGCAACTCGGCGGCGAAGTCTACGAGGAAGTCGCCTTCGAACCCGAACAGCCATCGTATGACTCCGAACTCGAGAGCGCGCTCGGAGACGATCCGGACCTGCTCATCGTCGTTGGCTTCCCCGACAGCGGCGAACAGATCTTCCGGGATTATTATGACAACTTCGATGGCGATCACACGATCATGGTACCCGACGGCCTCCAGGAGAACTCGCTGCCTGGCAACGTCGACAATCCGATGGAGAACGTCATGGGGACTGCGCCGGGTGCTGACGGACCCGAAGCCGACGCCTTCGAGCAACTGTACGAAGATGAGTATGGCACGGCCCCCGGTGTGTTCAACGCCCAGGCCTACGACGCCACTGCTATCCACATCCTCGCACAGCTTCGTGCAGACGAGTTGAGCGGCCCCGCAGTGAGCGAGCAGATCCGGGAAGTCGCCAACCCTGGCGGGGAAGTTGTCGGGCCAAGCAACCTCGCTGATGCCCTCGATATGGCTGCAGACGGCGACGAAATCGAGTATCAGGGTGCCTCCGGAATCGTCGAGTTCGACGACAACGGCGACGTGATTGCTGTCACCTACGACGTCTTCGAGTTCGACATGGACGGCTACACGGTCACCGAGACGATCGAGTTCGAAGCCGAGTAAGCGGACTCGAGGGAATCGATCAGAAAACGTCTCAATTTTATCGAAACGCCACTATCCACCGAGGAAGTCCTGGCGAACCTGCTCGTCGGCGAGCAACGCATCGCCAGTATCCATGTACCGGTTTCCACCCTGGACGAGGACGTACCCACGGTCACACCGGCGGAGCGCTTCTTTGGCGTTCTGTTCGACCAACAAGATGGCCGTTCCGTCGTCGTTAATCTGATCGATTCGATCGAACATATCGTCGACCAGATCCGGTGCAAGCCCCGCACTCGGCTCGTCGAGCATCAGCAGATCCGGCTCGAGCATGAGCGCGCGTCCCATCGCAAGCATCTGCTGTTGACCGCCGCTCATCGTGCCTGCCTTCTGGCTGCGTCGCTCGTCTAAGATCGGAAACCGCTCGAAGATCCACTCGAGGCGGTCCTCTGGAACCGAATCCAGAATGTACGCTCCCATCTCTAAGTTCTCCATGACCGATAGCGACGGAAACACGTTGTCGTTCTGGGGCACGTACCCAATTCCCGTCTCGATGATCTCTTCGGGTCGTTTGCCGTGAATCTCTGCCTCGTCGAACGTGACCGACCCACCCATGTACGTCGTCAGTCCGAAAATCGATTTCATCACCGTCGATTTGCCGGCTCCGTTCGGCCCGACGATGGTGACGTACTCGCCGGCTTCGACCGTCAGATCGACGCCCTCTAGGATCTGTAAGTCACCGTAGCCAGCATCGAGCGCCGAGGCCTCGAGCAGTGCCATCAGACCTCACCTCCGAGATAGGCCTCGATGACGTCTTCGTTTGTTTTGACCGACTCCGGTTTTCCTTCGGCGAGCACCGATCCCTGATGCATGACGACGACGTGTTCTGTATGGTTCATGATAACGTCCATATCGTGTTCGACCAACAGGAACGTGTAGCCCTGATCCTGGAGTTCGTGGATGTGCTCGAGCAGTTTCTTCTCAAGCGATGGATTGACTCCGGCCATCGGCTCATCGAGCAACAGCAGTTCGGGTTCGGTCAATAGCGCTCGAGCGAGTTCGAGGAGTTTTCGCTGTCCGCCCGATAGGGTGCCGGCGTACTTTTCGGCCAAGTGGTCGATTTCGAAGAACTCGAGGACCTCCCAGGCACGCTCTCGGAAGTGTTCTTCTTCACGGACGACTGCACTCCGGGTACCGGGTGCGACCGACTGCCACAGTGACTCACCGAGTTGGTTTTTCGGGGCGAGCATCATGTTCTCTAAGACGGTCATTTCGGGAAACTCTCGAGCGATCTGGAACGTCCTGACCAGCCCGGCCGTAGCGACCTGATTTGGGGCGCGACCGGTAATGTCGATTCCGTCGAAGACGACCGAACCCTCATCGGGTTCGTAGACGCCGGTGATACAGTTGAACGTCGTCGACTTGCCAGCCCCGTTCGGGCCGATCAGGCCCGTGATCGAGCCGCGTTCGATTGCGAAGGTCGCACCATCGACTGCGGTAATCCCACCGAAACGCTTGAGCACGTCTGTGACCTCGAGAATCGGGTCGTCGAGAGATCGGTGGCCGGGCTCGGTTGTCGGCTCACTGCTAGTTTCTATCGCACTCGAGTCTGTCTCACGCTCTGCACTCGCAGGTCCTGAATCGGTATCACTCATCGGTCTCACCTCCGTCGCTTGCAGTGGGACGATCTGTTGTGGGTCGACGCCTCGAGAGGTCGGTTGCGGCGGCGATTTCTTTGCGGTGGCCAAGCAGTCCGTCGGGTCGCCAGAGCATCAACAGAATCAACACGACGCCGACGAGGACGAATCGAAGTTCGTCGAGTGAGCCAACCAGATAGCCAACCAGTGGCGTGAGGTCGCCGGCTGCGAGTTCGACGAACGCATCGTAGATTGTCGGTGGTGACCGGAGGTTGAGGTTTGCATTTAGGATGCTGCGGACGAACCGAGGGCCCTCCCAGAGGAATGCAGCGAAGGCAAATCCACCGATGATGCTGCCGGTATTCGAGCCGGCACCGCCGACGATGAGCGCAACGAAAATGTAGAAGGGGATAATCGGCATGAAACTGTCCGGGCTGACGAAGCTGCGACTGCCCATCCAGAGCATCCCAGCAAGTCCCATTAGCGAACAGCCGACGACGAACGCAGTGACTTTCGCGCGGTCGGTATCTTTCCCGAGGGACTTGGCTGCGAGTTCGTCCTCACGAATTGCTTTGAGGATTCGTCCGTACGGTGAGTTCCCAATCCGGCTCAACAGCAAATAAAACAGACCAACGAAGACGAGCAACACGAGCGTATAGAGCCCACCGAGGATGACCGAGCGCTGGATTCCCACCGTTGCGCCGACTTCGAACAGTACGTCCCCAATGACACTGATGATCGGCTGGTCTAATAGCCACGGAATAATCGTATCGACGGGTGGATACTGGATCCCGCTGCCGCCGCCGGTGCCATACACCCGGTCGCCGACTTCAATCGTTCGCAGACTGCCCGAAAGCAACGCGAGTCGGATGATCTCTGAGAGGCCGAGTGTGACGATTGCGAAGTAATCAGCACGGACACGCAGTGCAGGCAAGGCAGCTACGAGCCCGACTAAGCCAGCAGCGACCATCCCGCCGATGATCCCGATCGGAATCGGAAGGCCAAGCCCGGCCGGGGTGCTGTCGGGTGAGGCTGTGATAAACGCCATCGTATAGACGCCGACGGCCATGAAGCCGGCGACCCCGATATTGAACAGCCCCGTATAGCCCCAGTGAAGATTGAGCGCGAGCACGACGAGCGCATAAACCGCAGCGTAGAACGTCACCGTCCGAAGGAAGCCAACGATCGAGTTGATGCCGACACCACCGAGCAAGCCAATGAGTGCAAACCCAGTGTACGTCACGAGAACGACACTGGCGATGAGCACCAGATCGTACTGCCACTGTGAAAGCGCCTCGAGTCGGGTTCGAACCGGCTCGGGGCTCCCAGAACGTCTCGAGTCGCGTTCGCTCATGCTGTTTTCACCCCCTTGAACAGCCCATCAGGGCGGAAGATCAACACGAGGATCATCAGCGTAAAGGCGGCGATTTCGTTCAGATCGGCGGGAATCCAGACGAGCGAGAGGTTGATTGTGAGGCCGATAACAAGCGAACCGGCGAGCGCGCCGTAGATCGACCCGATGCCACCGAGGATGACCGCAGCGAAGATGAGCAAGAGCAAGAACCAGCCGAGGTTGATCGTAACCTGCCCGCGATCGAGAACGATCAGATATCCTGCGACGCCAGCGAGGCCGGCTCCGATAACCCAGGTCGCGAAGATGACTCGTTCGGTCGGAATTCCCGTTATCAGTGCCAGGTCCTTGTTATCTGACATCGCCCGCATTGATTTGCCGAGTTTCGTATACTGCAACAGCAAGTGGACGCCAATGATCAGCGACAGCGCCGAGATGACGAGCGTCGCCTCGTGGAGGTTGATCGTCTCCATCGGGAAAAACGCCGGCATCTCCCACTGTGGCGAGGAGGCAACGACGCCGCGGGTGTCGGTCGTATAAAAAAGCGCAATAATATAGCGAAGTGCGAGTGCAACGCCGACACTGGCGATCAACAGCGCAATTCCGCTTGCGTCTCTGAGTTTCCGGTAGACGAGTCGATCGATTGCGAGCGCAACGAGAATCGTCAACACCGCAGCGACGATCAATCCGAGCACGATCGCAAGCGGTGCCGAAACGACGTCCATCCCAACGTCACCGGGCTGTGCGCCGCCGTCGGCCCGAAGCAAGAGCCGACTGCTTAGTTCCGCGATACCGATGCCACCGACCAGATAGGCCGCCGTCCAGCCAGTGAAGGCACCGGTTGTGATCAGATCACCATGTGAAAAGTTCGCAAATCGAAGAATGCTGTAGGTCATCGACAGGCCGATTGCCGCGAGGCCTATGTACAACGAATCGACGATCCCGTTCCAGGTAAACGCCCACAGTCGCCCGAGCGGCAAGTCGCCGACGATAACCTGTCGCAAGAGATCGAGAATCAAAAGACCAATCACAGCCAGCAACACCCACCCAATGATATCCTGTAACGATACGTTGGCAAATCTTCCCCGTTCAGTGCCTGTACTCATGTGTGCGAATGTTATTTCGGGTGCTCAAAAACTTCACGACGGGTGGGACCATCGATCAGTTTTACGCCACATCAGGAAGTTTATATTTGCTTTCTCGAGTGACTCAGATCGTACCCGTTCGATCGAACGGGAGCATCGCCCACTGAAATTAACGGTGCCGGAGACGAGTCCCCCCGGGTCTTGTGCTAGGATGGTGAGAGAGATCACGCAGTTTCATCGAATAATCTGCCAGGATCAATCGCGGTAGGCCAGTCGCCAGATGCTGAACGAAACGAGTCCCACGAACGGAAATAAAAAGATCGCAGTGAACGCCGGAAGGAGCGGTTCCTCTGGCCCGAACACCAACGCAAGCAAGAAAACGGCAATACCCACTGCACTCACCGCGCCAGCCCATGCGAGGGATCGATTCATCGGCTCGAG
>SL_4KL_010_BRINEDRAFT_10002237_pt1 | contig 10928 bp, 10 predicted proteins | sample SodLak_010_BRINE_2_FD_10664 | JGI IMG/M metagenome (IMG submission 10664) | reverse complement strand
GGCCTCCCCTCGCTGTGGACGCGATCGTACTTCGTCTCCTCGGCAGGAGAGGTTTCGAGCCAGACCATCGAGGAATACATCGAAGCACAGACCGGCCGATAACGATGCACCGCGAAGCCACCACCACGGTACGGATCAAACTCCACTCGCTCACTCAGCGGAAAGCCCGACTCGTCGAACGCGAATACGCCGCGTTCCAAGACGCCGTTCACGGTGACGACAAAGTGAATCTCTACTCCGCCACCAAGCAACAGGCGGGGAAAGTCCGGTCGAACAAGAATCCGCGAGCGGACACCGAACAACCAGTCGTCCTCCGCAACGACTGCATCACCATCGAACACGACGAGGACACCGTACTGTCGTCGTGGTGGTTCAAACTCCCGGTCTACAATCCCGAGAAGGAACGTGGGGATAGCATCTGGGTGCCCGTTCGCGCCCCCGAGAAAGATACGCACCTGCTCCGAGATGAGTATATCCGTGACTCGGAACTCATCCACCGGGGCGGCGAGTGGTACGTCCACCTCGTCTGCAAGCGGCCTGTGGCCGTCGCAGACGAATACGACGACGTACTCGCCGTCGATATGGGTGCGAAGTGGATCGCCGTCAGTACGTTCCTCTCTGACCGTGACACGCAGTTCCACGGCGCGGAAGTCCGTCGCGTCCGTGAACACTACAAGCAACTCCGCAAGAGCATCGGGAAGGCGAAGGTGCGCTCGGGAGCACAGGTAATCGAACGCCTCGGTGGCAAGGAATCGCGGACGGTCGAACACGAGTTGCATCAGGTGGCGAACGAACTCGTCGCTCGCGCTCGGGAACGCAACGCCGTGATCGTGTTCGGTGATATGACGGGATTGCGATTTGACAACGACAAGGGTCGGTACGTGAACGACAAGACGCACAAGATGCCGTATGCGAAGATGGCGAACATCCTCACGTACAAATGCCACCTCGACGGGCGAGAGTGCATCCCGGTGAACGAGTACGACACGTCTGTGACGTGTTGGCGGTGTGGGTCACAGAACACGAGTCGAGAAGTGCAGGGACGTGTCGAGTGTCACGACTGTGGGTTGGACGATAACGGCGACAAGAATGGCGCGACGAACATCGGAAAACGAGCCGTCGGTAAGGACATTCAGAGCCCGCTATCGACGGTGGGGGCTGTTGTGGCTCAGCCCGAAACGCAGGTCGTACTCAAAGGAGCCAACGGTGAGATGGAACCTGCGAACTCCCCTGAAGGCGTGGGCCTAACCCTCAGTGAGGGAAGCACACGACTTTAGTCGTGGGAAAAGTCACCACCAGAGAGCCCCGACCCTCGAGGTCGGGGTTGGTGACAGCTCGAACCCACTCGAGGAGTGGGGTCGTGCTCGAGCAACTCACTCTTTTTTGTCCAATTTCTGCTCGATGGATTCCAGTGCCGCTCTCGTTGCCCGCATCTCCTCGATGAGTTCCGTGACTACAGCACTGTCGAGTCGGACTGCTGGGGCTCCGGTTTGATTGCCTCGACTCTCCGCAGGCACATTCCTCGAGGCGAGACGATCGAGTGTGGATTGTACACCCAGTGGATCCTCGATGTCACCGAGTGACATCTCGACGCCACTTCCACCGGCGGTACTGATCTCGACGGTTCCGAACCCGTAGCGTCGCCCGAGAACGCTCTGGGTGTAGCCTGTGTCCTGGATATTGTCATGCCCGATGTCGACGACTTTCCGGGAGAGCACACCCGTCTTTTTGAACACGCTGTCGGTCGTGATCACGTATGCCGTGTTCTTTAGATCCAGATAGGCTGCGGCGATCACGAGTAACCCCACACCAAAAAACGGGATCATCACAATACCGAGGGCGAACACCCAGAGGGAGCCGAGCAGTTCCGGTTCGCCAGACCAGACAATCTCTTCGTCTGACTCCAGATCCAACCACTCGTATGCGGGCGAACTCATGATTCACCGTATTGTTCGAGTCGCTCATCAATACGCTGGGCAGCTTTTCGAGTCGCACGAAGCTCTGTGAGGAACACTTCAATCCCACTAGTATCTGACTGTGGGGCTTTCGTGGGTGACCGCCGCTTTACTGTAGACACCTGCCGATCAGCGGCTGTTTTCGCTGTTGCTGGTTCGTCCACGAGGTAAAACGCGAGTGTTGCTCCATCGCCGCCAGCCGTGCTAAACGAGACCGTTCCATAGTCTGCTTGGGTCCCCAAGAACCCCTGAGTCAGCGTGGTATCCTGGATGTTGTGGAGGCCGATTTGCTTGACTGATATCCCGAGTACCCCCCACTTCGTGTAGACGTATTTGCTCGAGACGACGTACTCGACGTTCTGAACGAAAAGATAGGCTGGATACGTCACTGCCACCCAGGCGAGCAAGCCAACGACACCAGCCCAGAGCGTTGGCCATACAGCAAGCAGTACTGCCGGGATTATCAGCGCTGGAACGCCGACCCACAGTACAACGTGCACTCGAGGGCCGCCGGACCACACGATCTCCTCGTCCTCGTCGAGGGCTAACCACGGAAACGCGTCTTCCATGGTGAGTTGGTCTAAGGCTCCGACGATGACTCTTTGGATTATGAACGCCTCCCGAAGAGCAAACACTGAGAATATGACTTACTCGAGCTGTGAAATCTTAGCGCTCGAATATGAACTCGTAAACCAGGGCCAGACAGAGCATCAAAACAAGCGTTCCAACGACTGCTCCGATCGGGCCTGTACCGAAATACTCTGCGGCAGTGACACCGAGGACGAGGGAAACGCTAGCCAACGCGATGGCCACACTCGACGGCAAGCGCTTCGTCTCCGAACTGGTTGCCATACCAAGAATTTCCCATCCAACGGTAAAATTCTATCCATGAACCTCCTCCCGGTGACGTATGGGACAGTGGGTGACGAGCGGGTCCCCTCTCGAGTGCGAGCTGCCTTCGGATATTCGAAAAGGTGTAGCAAAACGCCTCGGTTGGTCTCATCAGAGCCAGGGCTGGTTCGCTCCACTGGTACAATGCATCTAAAGACGGGGTCGAACTCACTCGGTGAGATTGCCTGTGGCGAGCTTGATCTCGATCACGTTGGCAGCACGCATCACCATCTCTGGAATCTCTTCATCGAATCGGTCACCGGACAATCTGCTAACGGGGGCCGTGACGCTTACACTCCCCACGAGGTCACCGTTTGGGCCCAGTATTGGCGCACCGACGGCGCGAATCCCACGCATCTCTTCTTCGTCGTTTTGGGCGTACCCAGCCTCAGACACGCGCTCGAGTTCTTCGAATAGGTTTTCGCGTGTCGTAATTGTGTTCTCAGTTGACGCGGGGAGGCCGTTCTGGTCGATAATTTCGTGTACACGTTCCTCGGGTAAGTTTGCGAGAATAGCCTTCCCCGCCGAGCTGTTGTGGAGGTTCTGGGGCTTTTCGCGTAACAAGCTGTGATAGTCCGTCGCAATCGCCTCTTCGCCTCGAGACTCATACAGAGAAAATTCGTATCCGTCTTCTTCGACGATCAGGTGCGCATATTCCCCGCATTCCTCGGCTAGTCTATCGATCTCGTCCTTGGCGGCAGTATATATTGGGACGCGATTACGGACGTACTCCCCTATGACGACGAACTTTAGCCCGAGTTGATACTCATCTCCCTCTTTTTTTACAAACCCCGTATCACAGAGCGTCGCCAAATGCGTGTGGAGAGAGCCTTTCGAAAGATCCACGTGCTCTTTGAGTTCACGGATCGGGGCACTGTCGAGGTCTTTCAACGCATCAAGAATATCGAACGTTGTCTGGACAGTTTTTACCCTTCGGGGTCCTTTTTCCGAACTATCAACCATTACCCTCCCAGTCTATCTCAATCAGTCTTTAAATTTGGTATAGTACCTATGACATAGGCGTTCCCAGCACACCTTTGTATCAGAGGTAAACCCATCTCTCGACAATCAGTCTGGATTCTCTCAACCCCATCTCCTGAATCGGCTTTCGCTTACTNCTGTCTTGTCCTTTAGACACAATACAGTGTTAATAACTAATTCGTATAGTCCACTTGGATGAAAGTGAGTTGAGATAGTTAGTAGGATTTAAACACGCCCGTGTCAGACTGTTTTTATGATGTGATTCGGTTTGCATTTTCGTGTTGATATGGCTCCTTACCCATATCCAACTGGTTCGGGACGTTGTCGGTGAAGCGCTGAAATCCCACTTGGTCTAACAGTCGAGACCGCTGTCTCGTCTTTCATAACAATTCAGGTATAAGAGTAAAATTCTCTGGTATATTGCATGGGAGTTGCACAAAAGTAGCCTAACTGGACCAATTACTCTTCCTTTTCAGTGTGATTCTTCCCCAGATTACTTCGCTATAAGAACAATAATAGTAAGCTATATGTCTGTGTTTGAAATACTATGTCGCGTGATAAATTGTCATGGGTGGCAATAACAATGACTCAGTTACTGAATCGTGTACCACTAATCTCGGGCGGCGTCGATTTGTTCAGGGGGCTACCCTCACCGCTGTAGGGATGGCACTGGGCTCACCGACAGCGAGCGCCAGTATCGGTGGCCCTGGCGTACTGGTCCCCATCGGTGGGAGGTTCGAACCTGAAAATGAGATTCTTCACGAAAAACTCATAGACCTGGGAGGGGGCGAAGACGACGTTCAATTAGCGATCTTTCCAACAGCCAGCGGGACACCGACCACAAGTGCTGAGGCGTTTCGCGACGACTTCAACGCTTACGGAGTCCCGGAAGACCAGATTGACATCATTGAGGTCGCGACTGAAGACGATCCCGACACCACAGAGGACGAATCCGAATGGGTTGATAACGCGCATTCTGAGACGTGGGCTGATCGCGTTCGAGATGCCACTTTACTCATGTTCACCGGTGGCAACCAGCTACGCATCATCGACGCACTCACCGATGAGGACGGAGGCCTGACACCGGTTGGCCAGGCGGTCTACGACGTCTATGACGACGGTGGAGTCATCGCGGGCTCGAGTGCGGGAGCGGGCATGATGTGTGACCCGATGATCGGTGCCGGTGAGAGCTTTGGTGCCCTGAAAGACGGTGTGAGTTACGAGGATACGTACGATGACGATGACGACCATCGCGTCTTTCTGACGGATGGCTTTGATTTCTTAGAGGAGGGGCTATGTGATCAACACTTCATGGAGCGTGGCCGGTTCGGCAGACTCGTCCGGGCGATGTGGCACGAGGATCCCGACACCGGGATCGAGCGAAACGAGATCGGGTACGGTGTTGATGAGAATACGGGCTTCATCTTTGACCCCGAAGCAGACGCTGGAGAGGTCTGTGGCGAAGGTGGTGTCACCATCGTCGATCTTTCAGAAGCTTACGAGGTGTCCACTGGAAGCGATGCCCTCCACCTCGAGGATATGCTCGTGCATTATCTCACCCATGGTGACGTGTTTCACTTCGACGACCGAACGGTGACACCAGATACTGCAAAAGACTGGGACTGTGTGGACGATCCCTACTACGATGGAAACCGCGACTCGAGTTCGCTGTTCGATGAGTTCGAGATCGTTGACCTGCTCTCAAGGGAACTCGTCGATAACACCGACAACTCCGTATATAGCGAGGCCAGCGAACGAGGGCGTACGCTCGAGATGGAGTTCTGGCAAGAAAACGATACAGAAGGGTTCTGGGGACGCAGTTGGCCTGAAGACGACGAGGGGCGATATGCAATCGCAAACGTCCGTGCAGCCGTGTGGCCGGACCACTAGTCAACACTCGCTGATCACAACTGAATCGCGAACTCTATTCAGGAGAGTTCGAGTCGTTCTTCAGCGTCGGCCGTCACGGGCCCACTCAGGAGAACGTCTACTACATCGGTCGAGGTGTTATCGACAATGTCCACGATACCGAGTGCGACATAGTAGCCATGCACCTGCGGGAAGTCGTCGAACGTTCCGGTGAGTCGGAGCCGCACTGTTTGGCGTGTGGCCAGTTTTGGGAAGACGTACGGCTGGGTCAATGTGACCCACTCTGGATCCGATGACGTCGGATAGCCAATCTCGAGGGTCGCACTCGAGTCTCCCGGACAAGCAATCGTGTGGCGAAGAAACAGCCTGATGCCGAGGGCTCCGCTTCGAAACCGCTCTGTACTGGGGTGGCTGATCGCGACTCCGATCATCCGGGCGGCGATCGATTCCGTTTCGATGGAGGCTGCGCGTTTGACCAACTCGAGGGCTCGATCATCTTCCCCACATTGGAAGGCCGCCCAGGCCGCAAGCACGCTCGCGACGAACCGCCCGTCGTCTTCGACGGCTGCCTCTAGGGCTCGCTCAAAGCAATCTGACGCTCGCTCGTAGTCTTCTTTGAGACCTGCAGTGAGTCCGTCTTCGATGTCGGATTCGAGACGTGCTGGTGGCTCGAGGTGAGCAGTGGCCTCAGCATCTTCGGTCGCGAGAAAGGTATAGAGGGATGCATCGCGGCTTGAGACCTCGAAGTTGGCATCGTGGAGCAACGTTATCGATGTGTTTGCCTGGGCACATTCGGCTTGCACTGATTCAAGTACTTCTCGAACGAGGTCCGGGTTTTCTTCGTTGGTGATCGCTCGCTCGAACGCTGCTCGCTGTTCGGTCGTCGTCGCCGCAAGATAGGCCTCGCGCATTCGGTTCTTTGAGGATGGATCGGCAAACGTCCCCTCCTCATCGTCGATCACCGCAGTGAGCGCCCGAAAGAGCAGTGGGAAGACACTGTTCTCAGCTGTATTTTTTCGACTGTCACTCATCGGTCTCTCCAGACTGCTCGAGGGCAACTGTAACGCGGCCGGTACTCCTTTCGCCCAGTCGGGTCGTATCGATCGCTGGATCCTCGAGGTGGCAGGTTATCCGTCTTTCTGCGTCTGTGCGTTGCTCTGGGATACGGGTCTCACAGACGCTTTCGTACTCGTCCAGTGCATCAATTGCAGCGGTCCGTTCACCATCGACGAGGTCCGTGATTGCGTTCATAACCTGCGTCTGGACCGCTTCAGAGTACTGGCGGGTGCGCTGATCTCCAATCCCACTTTCGTCGATGTGTTCGGTGTAAATCGCCTGGGCGATGTCTTCATCAGTCGCCCGTTCACGTTGTGATTCAATCTGGTCACCGACTGCTTCCGGGTCGATTTCGTCATTTTTGAGTCGGTCTTTGAACTGCAACACCGTTCGCCAGCCATCTTGGCTTCCATCCCAGTTTTCGGGCGGAATCACTTTCGGACATCGCGGGTGGAACCGACAGCCACTCGGTGGGTCGATGGGCGTGGGGACGTCCCCAACCAGTTCGATTCGGTCTTGGGTCACCGTCGGGTCGGGAATCGGAACGCTCGAGAGGAGTGCCTGGGTATAGGGGTGTTTTGGATCGGCGAACAGTTCTTTCGTCGGTGCGACCTCGACTATTTCACCGAGGTACATCACCGCAATCCTGTCACAGATCCGCCGAACAACGCTGAGATCATGGGAAATAAACAGCATCGACAAGCCCATCTCCGATTGGAGTTTGTCTAACAGATTCAAAATCTGTGCCTGGACACTCACGTCGAGTGCAGATACCGGTTCGTCCGCGACGATGAACTGTGGTTCAACGGCAAGGGCCCGTCCAATCGAGATTCGTTGGCGCTGACCGCCAGAGAACTCGTGAGGACTTCGGTCAATAAATTCGGCGCTGAGCCCGACTTTCTCGAGCAACTCCGCCGCTTTGGCACGACGCTCTGTTTTCGAATCGCCGATACCGTGGACCTTCATTGGTTCCGTGAGCGTTTTCGAGACACTGTAACGCGGGTTCAGTGACGCAAACGGATCCTGGAAGATCATCTGCGCCTCACCCCGGAACTGCTGGAGTTCTCTTTGTCCGAATTCGGTGATATTCTCTCCTTTGTAGTAGACCTCACCACTGGTCGGCTCAATGAGTCGAAGCGCGATCCGAGCGAGTGTACTCTTTCCACAGCCAGACTCACCGACCAATCCGAGAATCTCCCCGTCCTGTACAGTGAGGTCCACCCCATCAACGGCCCGCACCCGTGTGACACCCCGGCCGGGAAGCAGTTTGTTTAACAGGGTGTCATCGGCGATGAAGTGCTTTGTCAGCGCTTCCGTGCGAAAAAGCCCATTGTCGGTCATGCTGGATCCTCCCAGATGCAGGCACTAAAGTGGTCATCGCCGACTTCCCGAAGCCGTGGGTCGACCGAGTAACATTCGTCTGTCGCATACGGACAGCGCTCGACGAAGTTACACCCCTCTGGTGGGTTGGCCAGGTTGGGGACTTGCCCCTCGATTGGGTCGAGGTCTTGGTCTTCATCGGCCGGATTCGGGATACAGCTGAGTAACCCACGTGTGTACGGGTGTCGTGGATCTGCAAAGATGGTCTCGACGTCGCTGTACTCGACGATCCGTCCGGCGTACATCACTGCCACCTTATCACAGGTTTCGGCGACGACACCGAGGTCGTGGGTCACGATCAGGACGGCCATATCCCGTCGCTCGTTGAGATCGGTGATGAGCTCGAGGATTTGTGCCTCGATTGTGACGTCGAGTGCCGTCGTCGGCTCGTCGGCAATGAGCAAGTCCGGTTTGCACGCCAACGCCATCGAAATCATTGCTCGTTGGCGCATGCCACCGGAGAACTGGTGAGGGTAATCGTCGACGCGGTCTTCGGGACTCGGAATTCCAACCTGCCGCATGAGTTCGATTGCCTCTTCGCGAGCCTCTGCTTTGGACATGCCTTGATGAACCCGAAGCGGTTCGCCGATTTGCCACCCGATGGTGAATACTGGATTCAGTGCCGACATCGGCTCTTGGAAGATCATCGAAATCTCGTTCCCTCGAATTTGGCGAATCTCTTCGTTCGAGAGGTCCATAAGATCTCGACCGTTGAAGTAGATACTCCCGGTCGGATTGTACCCCGGAGATTCGATGAGTCGCATGAGTGACCGACTGGTGACACTCTTTCCACAGCCGGATTCACCGACGAGTCCGACGATCTCTCCTGCATGTATGTCAAGCGAAATCCCATCGGAGGCTTTTACTGCGCCTTCTTCCGTGTCGAAATACGTGCGCATGTCTCGAGCAGCTAACAGCGCTTCGCTCGGGTCACCGAACAGGGACTCCTCTCCGTCTTCTGGTGGAACGCTGTAGGTCCCGTGTTTCCCTTTTGTGACCGGGCGACTCTCCGATGCCTTCTCCTTGCCCAACTCGGTCGATTCAGTTCTCTCGTGGTTGTCGCTACTCATACCTGCGGTCCTCCTTCAGTGCTGTCTCGTGGGTCGAACTCATCACGCAAACCGTCTCCGAGTAGATTGAACGCTAACACAACGATCATAATCGCGATACCGGGGAACGTCGAGATCCACCACTGGGTGGGGAGATAGTCTCGTCCGTTCGAGATCATCACACCCCAGGTTGCAGTCGGTGGCTGGATCCCCAGACCCAGGAACGACAGCGATGCCTCGAACAGGATCGCCGTCGCGACGTGAAACGTTGCCTGGACTAACACCGGAGCCATCGCGTTTGGTATCACGTGCTTGCCCAGAATCCGGCCATGGCTGAGTCCGGTGTTCTTTGCAGCCTCGACGTACTCTTCTTCCTTTACCGAGAGGACTTCCCCGCGTATTAGTCTCGCATACTGTGGGGAGTAGACGACGCCGATGACGACGATGACGTTTTGTAAATTCGCTCCGATGGTTCCAATCAGGGCAAGTGCGATCACCAGCGCTGGGAACGCGATGACGATGTCCATCGAGCGCATCAGTGCTTCGTCGACCCATCCTCCGAGGTATCCTGCTACGGCACCGATTGGTACGCCGATTGCCATCGCAAGGGTTACCGCTGCAATGCCCACGAACAGCGAGATGCGGGCCCCATAGATCATCCGGGAGAGGATGTCACGCCCGGTCAAGTCCGTTCCCAGTGGGTGCTGGAGAGACGGTCCGACGAGCGATCGGTCGTAATGTTCCTGTGACGGGTGGTATGGTGCAATTTCGGGAGCAAGTATCGCGATGATGACGAGCGACAAGACGATCCAGAANGAGATTTTCGCCGACAAATCGAGCCGACTGTAGACCCCCTTTGTGGTCGTCCAACGCTGTCTCATTCGCTCGCCAAGCGACGGTTCGTTGTACACAGACGTATCAGTAGCCACGTCCGTTCACCCCGTCGAGTGCGTCTAGTTCAATCATATTTGATTCGTGGGTCAAGATACGCATACAACACGTCGACTACCAGATTCGCGAAGACGAACACGATAGCGACGAACAGTACGACTCCCTGTAACATCGGGATGTCAGACGAGATGACTGCATCATAGAGAAGCAGCCCGAGCCCCGGCCATTGGAAAACTTGTTCGATGACGATCGAACCGTTCATCAAAAAGCCAATTTGGAGCCCCATTACCGTGATGACTGGAATCAGTGAGTTCCGGAAGACGTGAACCATGATCACAGATTTCTCTTTAACACCCTTCGAACGCGCCGTCTCGACGTACTCTTCGTTTAGTACTTCGACCATCGATGATCGAGTGAGACGTGCTGTCAACGCTGCATATCCGACGCCAAGGGTGATTCCAGGCGGCAAGACGTGTCTGAGCCATTCGACAATGCCATCGGATGGGGATGCATATCCCCCCGATGGGATTAACTGGAATCCGAACCAGCCCTGCCAGAACAGCGAGAATACGAGAATAATCATAATCCCCATCCAGAAGCCAGGCATGCTGATACCGAGGAACGCGAACACGCGGCCGAAGTGGTCGACCCACGTGTCCTTGTACACGGCGCCGAGGACACCCATTGGTATCGCGATAAGTGTCGCGATGATGAGGGCGATGAGACCAAGCTGTACCGTTGGCCAAATGGCTCTCGCAATCCGATCTGTGACTGGTTCGCGTGTGGAGTGTGATTGTCCAAGGTCACCCTGAATAGCACTTTCGAGCCACTGGAGGTACTGAATATGCATCGGCTC
>SL_4KL_010_BRINEDRAFT_10002236_pt1 | contig 10929 bp, 8 predicted proteins | sample SodLak_010_BRINE_2_FD_10664 | JGI IMG/M metagenome (IMG submission 10664) | reverse complement strand
TTTTCCCTTGGGGGGGGGGGAAATCTACTTGTGTGGCATGATGCCACATGCAGCATATTGATGGATTTGCCTGCCTTGATCGAACACAATTGTGAATGACAATCACCAGAGGATGACCCATGTGGACCAAATAGCCTCCAGTCGTATAAGCATTGGTTTCAAGTCAGGTGATGTCCCTTGATGTGTATTGACCGTCAAAATGGCCCTTAGCGGCCCTCAAGTCTAGAGTGCAGAGCTGCATTTCAGATGTGGATGGCCCCAGTCTAATACAGAAGCCATGCTGGACAGAATTTTGTAGCAGATACCTGCGTGGGATCCAGGCTTCTTAAGCGGCCCTCGCTGATATCACACTGTTGTAGCAGATACCTGCGTGGGATTCAGGCTTCTTTAGCGGCCCTCGTTGATATCACACTTCACCCCTTTGCCTTTGCACAGGTACGCGTCCATCAACGCTGACTTCTCAGAGAATGAGCTGCAGAACAGTGCCTTCACTTTCTTCAACGAGTTCAAGGAAAAAACAGGCATCGACCTGGCACAGTTGATGCAGGTATGGGCTTGTTGTTGTGTGCCGTACAATCCCCATTCCTAAACGTGCTTTCCTGCAGCTCTTGTGCCTTGCTCCTCTGCTGTCTTGTTCAGAAACAGCACGCCGTTGATTTGGCCTCATGTTGTACGGCTGTGTTTCAGGCATTCTTTACTTGTTAGGGGTCCACCAGAATCTCTCGCTTACAGTCGCAACCCCTCCTTTGATCTAACTTTCAGGCATTTCCACTCCTTTCTAGTTTGTAGTTCATATCACAGGCTTGCTAGAATTCAGCAAAGCTGCCTTTTTCCGTCTGAAACAGCAATCTTACCCTAGCATTGTGGGCCAGGGGGTAAGCCTGTGGTGTGACAGAGCCAGCTTGGCGCAAGGGAGGGGGTAAGCCTGTGGTGTGACAGAGCCTGGTGTGACAGGGAGGGGGTAAGCCTGGTGTGACAGAGTCAGCTTGGCGCAAGGGAGGTCACCCCTGCTTTGAGTTGTGGACCAACACCTCAATACATGAACCAGGCTGCATGTCGACCTGAGCTGCCTTAGTGGCACATGCAAGGTCCCCTCACAGTAGAGCAAGTCAGCAAACTTTGCCAATCTGCTGCCGGCAGGTGTACCGCATCCCGCTGCACTACTCCGAGTATGGCCTGGGGGGCGGCATGAGCATGGACGGCTCGACGCCTGCAGAGACAGCAGCCCAGGCAGCCCTAAAGCCCTTCTTTGGGATGTACCCCAGCGTGTACGAGCCTGCCAAGGATCCATGGAGGAATAAGCAGGTGAGCCTGCCAAGGACCCATAGAGGACTAAGCAGATCTGCTGTGCACGTATGTCTGTCTGTGCTCACCATCGTCAACACATGCGCATGTGAAATGTACGTATCTGTAGGTATGGAGAATGGAACACCAAAACACTGAGGTGGACATTAAACTTTTAAGGCTTGCATGAAAGCAATAATTGCTTGATAAGGCTTGTACTTGTTTGCATGCAAGATGAAAAACGTTTTGCCTTGAGTAGTGGGGTGCAATCCTAGGCAATCCATTTCACATTCCAGTTAAGAGAGATGTGCAGGAGGATTCTTTATTGATGTAGGGAGTAATTTCACTGCCTTCTGCAGGTTCGTGTTTTAACTAAGCAAGGTTTGAATCTCAAGGGACTGCCATCATAGGATTTGAGTCTCCTTCTGCTTGCAATCTCCATGCAATGCACACGTGCACAGGTCCGAAGTTTCATGGAGAGCTTCTGGGCCAAAACCTTGTCATGGCTGTCTAAGGTGTGGCGAGAAAGGGGGAGGGGGGTGTCAAACACACTTTAGCATATGGTGATCAATGCAACAGATATGGCTTGGCATAGGTGCCCTGTTTAATACAGGCGCATAGCCAGTGTGAGTGTAAACTATTCCTGGCTCTCAGTGCTTGCTTGAGATCGCGGCTGCAACTGGTGTCAGGTTAGGTGACAACTTGGGTACGCTCTATCAGGGCTTAGTTGGAGCTTATCTATACATGGCCTTAACCAAGGAGCTGAGTTCACAAGTCAAAGCAACAGCAAATGGCCCAGAGCTCCACGACCTGGCAGCAGTGGTGCTTAGACTCAAAGAAGTAGTTTGATAAGGTGACTGTCAAGGCAAAAGTCTGAGTGACACCAGGTTATATGTTTAGAATCCCCCCTGAGAGCGGCAGGCCCCCTTTTCCCATAGTCTGCCTTAAAAAAGCGCTGGGATCCCATGACATACTCTTGACTCAAGAGTCTTGAGTACGATCCTCACCCTCAATGTATAATACTCATGTAGGGCGGGGTGCCTCCGCACCGCATTGCGGCCTGACCTGGTATCACACCTGCCTGACCTGATACTGACAATGCTTGTGCAGGGTGGGGGGCCCACGTACCCCATCACGGCTTGTTTCACATGGACGCTGGGATCTTATGACATCTTTGCTCTGTACCCAGAGTCCACTGCCCTTGACGGTAGCAGCTACTTCCAGCCCCAGGTGACCAAGGGGGTGGCTTGGTCGATGCATACCAGCTGAGGTGGCGTACGAGCTGAGGCCAGCCAGGCACACAATGGGGCAGTTGATCCAAGGGGTGCTAGGCTGTCCTGGTGCTGGCCATGTAAAATGTCCTGTGTGTCACACACAGAAGACCTTTTTGTTTGCTGGTCTGAGCCTAGTTGAGCTGCAATCTGCCGCACACACTTGACATTACGCAGCCCTGTGAGGACCCACCTGCCAACCCTTTACAGGCCGCCAGGGCAATTCATGTACCCATACTTCATGCTCTGCCATGTGAATCTTGCAATGAGTCAAAATATCTTGCTGATATTTTTGATGGGTGATGTGTACATGATGTGATGCGCCAAAACGACAACATTTTGCAAAGGCAAGGCGTGGGCCACGTTCCCCATCTTGCAGGTTGCCAAGGCGGTCAGACAGCACAACACAGCTGTGTCTAGGCGCAACAGGGAGCTGGATCTCCTGGGGGTGGCACTTGCGCAGCGCAGTCCTTGACAGCTTGGTGACAAAAGTGGCAGTGCATGATCACAGGCTGAGGCTCGAGCAAACATTTTGCTAAAGGGGCCTGTAGTAAGGGGGCTTCAGGACCTGCTGGAAATAATGTGCATGCGAGGACGGCGCTGTCAGATGATCATGACTTGGTCGACAAGTGTGGCAGAAAGTTAGAAAACATGTTGCGTGCACAACTGCAATTGTTGTAAGTCTGCCCTAATGGGGCAGCCTGGACATCATCAATTTGATGTGTTGTACATTGCAGTATGTTGCACTTGCAGCATGATTCAGTGCAGGAAAGGCAAAATCATATGGACATGGAATAGAAGCTTGCTGCGCACCTGTTGTTGCTAATGCAGTGGCTCAAAACATGTGGGGCACTGTCCTTTTGATTTTGACTTTTGATCATTTTTTGTTGAGTATCTATCAAAATTCCACCTTTTGAGATAACAGCAATGTGAGCGGCCACATCAAGCTGGCAAGGGCATTAAAGGCCATTCAGGTTACTGTATACCAAGTGGAAAGGCCGCTAACTGCCAGAGAGCAGGGCGCAAGACAAGTTTCTCAAGGAGCTTCTTGCCTACAGATTTGCATGTAGCAAGACAGGGGTGTGGACCATTTAAAATGTGTCTTTGAGCTGAATGCACACACAGCACGCTCTTTGACGCGCAACAAAGCTGATCAACACTGAAAGGAAATTGCAACCATTCTTAAAGAATGCACGTTGGAAAGGGGTTTGGGGGGGTGTTCCCAAGGTAAGTTGCCCTCAGGATGATGAGCATTGGACAAGACCTCTCTGTTGCTTTTGGTCCTGTGGCTGATGAAATGCAATGATGAGGGATACCTGTTGAGTCAAACATGTCCGCTTTTTATGGTGGGTGCCACTTGGTGCTCGTACATGCTTCATTATGCATGGTATGCCACCCCTCCTACATCCATGCTAACAAGGTTATAAATTAAGCCTGCTGACATGAAATTTCCTTGATTCCCTTTAAAGATATTGGTTTAAAGACATTGGTGGACGCTTAATGGTGCCTAGCAAGGTCCTGATCCTTCAATACCTACGTATGTGCAGCTGGTTGAAGCTGTAGCAAGGCAAGCCTGCCTCATCACCAAGCAAGTCCCTTCAGAGGTCCCCATTGTTTACTTGCGATCGGCGCTCGCAATCTGTGACATTTGTACCTGACCCCAACAGACAACACTGCGCGCTCTGTCAGTACTTTAACCAAGCCGCAGCTGAATGCAGCCTCCAACTTAATCTCTGGGAGTGGGTGGCGCTATTGATAGCCCTTTCACTTTGCAGCCACTTCAGTCACTTGACCTTGATTTGCGATGGAGCTACCAGACTTGCAGGCACTTGACCTTGATTTACGATAAGCTGCCAGACTTGTCATAAAGCTTCATGCTCATTTGGTTCAACATGCATTTTAACTCGTAAGCACTAGGCACGCTCTTGAAGAAACTGCTCGTATTGAAAGTCAGGAATGGGGCACTGATTGTCTCCTTCCTGATACCTATTGACTTCTCATACTCCTGTAATGTTTACATGGTGCCTTGGCCTTAGGCGGCCCCTATTTCTAAACAGCATTGATGGGAGTGCCTTTTGCTGACTTTCAGTTTTGCTTTCTTTCTTTCCATGCCTGACAACTTACTTGATATGGAACATTGAGTAGAGTTGAGCTTTGCGTAGCTAACCCTTATCATTTCATGACTGTCAGATCTGTCTTGCATGCAAAGCATTATTTTGTTTTAAAGCCATTGTTTCTTGGGCATTATCCTGTATTTACTCCAATGCCTTTTCATGCCAGATAAGTGTTATTGATAAATAAATACCGATGTCCATTTGCAGGTAGTTAGGCGGTAATTATTGCTTGCTGTGACTGGATTTATCTCTCTCTTCTATATTTTGAAACCCTCCTTCTCTGGACTCTGAGGCACTCCCCGGAGGCGCTGGCCGCCCTGCCAGGGGCCTGGTGTCCCCATGCAACAGAGGCCTGGTGTCCCCATGCAACAGGAGCCTGGTGTCCCCATGCAACAGGATCCTGGTCGGATTTGAGTAAGGACAAGAGCAGAGAGGCCCCAGCACCCGTGGGATATGGATGGGTGGCAGCAGCATTGTACGCCTCAGCGCAGAACCAGCTTGTGTGTACAGCTATGAATTCAGGTCATTTGTAGCATGATTCAAGGCTGCTCTGGACAGGTAAGACAGCCCCTCCTCACAGCAAAACACAATGGTGCACCATAGCAGTGCACATGGCAGGCATGCTCTCCAGTCAAACCCTGTGAGCAAGCATCTATTTGCAGGGAGTTTTTTAGTCATAGATTGCAGGCCTGGTAGGCTTTACACATTTTGCACAATATATAAAACTGAGACAATCCTAGTCTCTCAAACGAATTGAGATAATTCTTATTCGAAATAAGGAGGGTATAGCCATGTAACCCTCACTTTAAAAACTAATTGCATGCCTCTGCATTGGCAAACGTGCAAATTGAGTGAATGCCCCCCTCCCCCCCTTCCTCTATCCATTGGCGGACGTCCACATTGGGCTAATGCCATTTAACCTCAAGGGGTAACACCAAATTGATTGCGTATACCACCACTTTCTGATGTTGTAAAGCTTTTAGTACTGTAACACCTGACTGGCTTGCATCGCTGATGTTGTGACTCAGCTACAATGAGAGGATGGCAAGTGCCTCATGAGGCATGTAATTTTGCAGCCACCATAGCTTAAGTCTGGAGGATTTGCTCTGAGTTGGATATCAAGAACAGGAAGCACGCCGTGCTCTGGATTTAGCCTGTCTTTCTGCATTTTCTGCAGATCTATACGGATGCCAGGAAAAAGAAAAGAAAAAGAAAGAAACCACGTACCGGTAAGCAGCAAAACAGCTGCTCACAATCAATTTATCAATTAAGGAAAAGGGGCCACTTGGGAAGTCCCTTTATCCGATAAGAGAAGGGCAGTCAGTGAGGATCAGCAGGGTTGCGTGCAGACAAGCCAGCAAATCTCTCCTGATCAATTTGAAAGTGAGGATAATGCTCCAGCTGGGTTTGGGCTACAAGTACTCTCATGTTTATGAGTTTAAGTGAAAACTTTTAACAAAAATGAAAGCCCACATCCGTCGCGTTTACTTTCTGAAGATGCTCTTTGGTGTTAAAAGAAGCACAGACACACAGTACCCTTTATGGGAGATAGTCCAGATGCCACTTTATTCACACAGATTTCACTGTGTTTTCAGCTGTGTTTTGAATAGCTTGCTGTCGACTAAAAATACCATTTCTAGGTAGTGCCTTATTGGGAAAGATCAATGAAGCTATTTATTGCTGGCGGGAAAAAAGGAAGCCAGACATTTAAACCCATACCTGCTCTATGTGACTTATCTGGAGCTGATTGTCACACCAGATCAGTGCTGCAGCCAGAAGTGTGCTGCACTGCGTGCTCAGTCGGATGGAGTTGGTTGGCGGAGTATTTGACCGGTTGGCAATACAGCTATCCCTGTATTTAGAGCACGTCTAGTTTAGCATCTGAAGGAAGGACGAACTCGCAGTAATACCTTGTTGAGTCTGGAAGCAACCTTGTAATAATGACCCTCATGGAGTAGTCCACCCCAGGTCCTTGGGTTTGCATGCAGCATACTCTCAGCCTGACATGATGTGCATTTCTCTGCCGCAACGAGCCGCTTCAAAATCAACATTGACCTTTGAACTTTGAACCGTTGATGCGCAAGCAAAGCATACGAGAATGGAGAGATCTGGACCAGATTCATCCGTATGATGCACATTTTTTCAGTAGAGTCACAAATCAGGATGCCACATTTGGGGATGAGAACGCGCAACCAAGCCAACCCTTCCATTTTACTAAGAACTTCTTGCGAGGAAGTACCTAAAAAAACATCCTTCGCCCTGAATTTGCGTGCCTGTACTACAAGTGCACATATACATACTTCTAGTAGGCTTGCCTGCCTTAAGAGTCTGGCTTTTTATGAGCTCTCTTAAACTGGCCTACGAGGCCCAAGTTTGGCTTGTCTCTTGAATTTTGCTTTCCACCATAACCCCTTGCTTGCAGACACAACCTTTCAAAGGAAAAAGGATAACTACATAGAAAAACCAACCAAAAAACCACCCCTAAAAAGCAATCCTTAAAAACAGCCCTTGTGTGAGCAGGCTAGCAGCCGCACTTGTTAACTGAATGCATTTTCTTCAACTTAAAAAATCTGAACCCCTTGTAAAACCCTTGTGTTGAGCTGCTCCGGCAACAATACGATAGAGTCTCATACGATCCGTATATCTGCATCAGGTTATCATCCTATCCCGAATGGGACTGACAAGACTTTGTGGTGTATTTGCGTAAGCGCTTGCGTGCAGTATGGAGGGAGTTTGATATTGCAGATCCTAGGACACACGCTCAAAAACTGGCTGCTTATCATGGATGCTTATCATGCATGGATGGCCTTACCTCTCAAACCAAGCAATGTATGGGGCCCCTCCCATTTGTTGCCTAGGTACCTGGAGCAGGAACTAAGTAGGCATGTGCTTCGGAACATTGCTCGTTTTTGTTTGCGTGCCCATTCCCTGAGAGTTGAAACCAGTTGTTGGCAAATCCACAATAGGCTCTGTGACAAATGTGACTTGCATGATGTCCAGGACAAAGAGCATGTCCTTTTTTTAATGCCCCTGCTTAGAATGTGCTATTTGAGAAGGAGATTCGGAGAACAATTTGCTCGTTGTACTGGTAGGACTTACATTGGAGACACAGGCGCTTTTTATTTTGACAACATTGGAGCTAAGGATGTAAAATTGTTTCTCTTGAAGCAGACATACAAATCATTCCTCTTTCTTTCTGAGACTATGGATATTTTTTGTCTGGCTGGCAGTGTCCATCAAGCCCAGCAGTCAACCCATCTGGCTGAAGGTCTTAACCCATTGTAACTTAACTATCCCAAACGGATGATCAAGTGTGCCAGATGATGTCTAATTTCTGCATTTAATGCAACTGGCACTGTGGGCATGATGAAGAGCATGCACTTTTCGACTGCCCGAGCGCAGACTTGGCAAAATTGCACAACAAGCACCATCACCTCTTCAGCACCCTCTTTCCTAGTAATACTACTAGTGGTAGATAGTATCTACTAGGAAAGACAACTACTAGCTTGTTGTGGCTCGAGCTCTAGCTTTCAGATACTATTTTTTCATGTTTGTGCCTCTTTAGCTTAACTCCAGGTTGCAGGCCTTCTAGGTTTCAGCTAAGCTGCCCTTGTTCAGCAGGTACAGCTATGCAACCTAATCTGTTGTTATGATCTGAGGTTGCTATTCTTTGCCTGTCAGAGCTCTTGTCTATGACCAGACACTGTCCTGCTTTGAATGCATTGGTACCCTGATCTGTAGGTACAGCGATACAACCCATCTAGACTTATCTGAGGGGCTTATGTGAGTGCCTGCTGTGTCCACGGCTCTCTCTTCACAGCATGCGGCCTGTTTATTCAATACTTAACAAGTTGTATGGGTCCAGCCTGGATCTAGCCTCGGGATATCTAGAGTCGGATGGTCAGGGACGTGAGCATCACAACGTAACCAACCTCACCAAGCGCATGCGCAGTCGCACTAAGTCCAAGGAACAAGTCTGCTGTTGGGTCTATGCCCAAAAAGCAGGCCAATACATAAAGGAGTCCTGTTGGGTCAAAATGAACTGCAAATCCAGCAAGGAGCCAAGTTCAAACAAGGGCACGCCATGACACCAGTCTGTGTTCCATACCCTGCTCCATTTTGCATGTGCTTTGACATTTTTGAGAGAGGTTTCAAATCTTCAAAACAAGCGCCTGGCACCAGGTGGCACACAGCACTGCTGTGGCTGAGCACTTGGAAGCTGGGCAACTCCGCCCCCCTTATTTCACTCATGTCACTCAGTGCATCCCTTTCCATCCTTGTCCTTGCAACACGCGCGCACGGGCCTCAAGAAAGCACTGAAACTGTAGTGAGGGGAACTAACAGAGGGGACATCGCATGGGGGCGGCACAGCCGCCCGCACCCTTCCATCTATATGGCTCAGCGCCAAGAAAGAACCAAACCAAAACAGACAACCAGCTACCATGGACGGCACCAAGCACATGCACAGGGGCGAGCGCAGCCCCAGCTCGTGTACCTCCATCTATGCTCAGGGAGTCTAGTCCCTTGCCACCCCGCCAGCCTCAGGCAAACGCATCACACACAGGAGACACTGCATAGTGGACTTCTGGTGGCAAGGGATCGTGGCACCAAATGGTGTGAGTGCATGATGGTCATGCACGCTCGGCATGGGTGGGAAGTGCCGCAGTTTGACGTGCCAATTGAGGCGCAGCCACGGCCCTCGGGCCCATAAGCCGCATGCGTGTAGAGGTGCATGCAAGACCTGCACTCAGTTCCGTGCGAGCCCGCCCGTGGCAGCTTTGCCCATGCTCCTGCAGCGCACAGGCCATCCTGCCTTTCTGACACAGTATGCCTGGCCCACGAAACCAAAGGAACACAGATGTGGCTTTGCCTGCAAGACTAGGAACTCACACGACTCTGCCAACGAGATTATTAAATCACAGAGTACCTGGACGGCGAGACTATTTTGACACAGCTGGCTAAGCCTGCAAGGCCACAAAAACAATTCCTGCTTGGCCTGGAGGCCAATTGAAGGTGCATATCTTTACCTCCCTGGGCACATGGTCGCAACCATTGCTCACACATCACAGCTCTGCCAACCCTCACCACCCTGCCCTTTCCCCGCACCCCTCACACCAGCTTGCGCGTGCGCAGCATGGCCCGGCGGCCAGCTTTTGCAGCAGGCGGGGGTGCAAACACGCCTTGTGCAGGGGGCTGGGTGAAGGGCGCCGCTGCTGCGGGGCTGCCGCCTTTGCGGGGGTCACTGACGCCTGTCATGGCGCGCGAGCGGAGGTCGATGGTGATGGCCTGGTTGACGCCCAGATTGAAGTGTGTGCCGTGTGAGGTCTCCTGGACGTGCAGTGTGTTGCCCTGCAGCAGCGCACGTTGTGGTGTGGGTGTACATGGTACAGAGGTAAGGGTGAGCACGTGGTGGTGGGATCAGCATGCAAAACGTGCACCCGCTCTCCGTCTCACATGCAAATGGTCATGCGCCCGTACGCATGTGCCTGTGCATATAAAAGCACTGCGCACAGCGAGCGGGATGACAGGTTTTGAACAGCTTTTGAAGCTGCCGGTGGGTGGAAGCGTGGGATGGAGTGTGGGGGGTGATCCTGGGGGAGGTGGTGGTTCCCATGATCCTTCCCATGATCCTTCCCATGATCCTTCATTTCCTCCGCCTCTCTTTCTCTTATGACTAGCACACATGGGCGCTTGCACCCTGCCCAGTACCGGCACCTTGCAGCTGCACCTCCCGTCCAAACAAATGGCTTTGCTCCTCCCTGCACCAGCCTCTCCGAGCCACAGGAGGGGATTCGGCAGTGCACGCTTGCTCGCTTACCCGCACGCCTCCCCCATCTCTGGCCATGCTCAGTCAGGACAGGTAGCTTGATTGCAGCCACGCTCAGCCACGCCACGCTCAGTCAGGACAGGCAGCTTGATTGCAGCCATGCTCAGCCAGGACAGGCAGCTTCATTGCGTTGCCTCAGGGTCATGTTCAGCCAGGGCAGGCAGCTTGCTTGTGGTACAATTGACAGGAGCAGAGGAACGCGGCTGCGTCCACCATGTGCTGCGTCCTCCACGTGCTGCCAACCCAGACGCGCAGCACACACCCCGCGCACCTTGCCGGCCAGGAACTGCAGCGTGGCGTTGGCCACGGTGAACTGCATCTTGCTGTTCAGCGCAAAGTCCTCGTACTTGAGCTCATTGGGCAGAAGCTGGTGGTGCAGGCGCGGCTGTGACACCGCTGCCAGGGGCGGCTGCTGCTGCAGCAGCACCCTGCA
>SL_4KL_010_BRINEDRAFT_10002234_pt1 | contig 10934 bp, 16 predicted proteins | sample SodLak_010_BRINE_2_FD_10664 | JGI IMG/M metagenome (IMG submission 10664) | reverse complement strand
CTGTCGTACACGCTGGCGTTGATCGATCCCGATTCGATCCGCCAAGAGCCCGACATCCCAGAGTTGGACCTGCCGGCGAAGGTAGTCATCGAGGGCGAGCAGCTCGACCGCGGGATCACCGCCTGCGATCTCGTCTCTGATCACATCACGCTCCGCGCTGACGAAGACGCCGAGGCGTTCTACATGGAGGCCGAGGGCGACACCGACGACGTCGACCTCAAGCTCGGCAACGACGATCTGCTGTCAGGGCAGGTCAAGGGCGACGCCCAGTCGCTGTTCTCGCTCGACTACCTGAAAGACATGGCGCGCTCGATCGGCTCTGAAACGGCGGTCAGCGTTCGGATCGGCGACGAGTTCCCCACCAAGCTGGACTACTCGCTGCAGAACGGTCACGTACAGGTTCAGAATATGTTGGCGCCGCGTATCAGCTCGGAGAACTGACCATGTGTGAGTTCACTATCAAAGAGCGACAGCAGACGCTCGACGGCGGGACGGCAGAGACGCAGGCAACGTTCGACGGCGAGCTGGTCGAGGAGGGCGACGAGCGATGAGTAAAACATCAGTCCGCACCTTCGATACCGCGAGCCAACCTGAGTCGACACGATGCGACGAGTGCGGCGGCGAGATCGTAAGTGACGGGCCTGATCTGATCTGCGATGACTGCGGGCTCGTTGTCGGCGAGGACACCATCGACCGCGGCCCAGACTGGCGACACGGAGAAGATGAGGGAACCACGCCACGCGCCGGCACGCTCGTCGATCCGACGCGACACGACAACGGATTTTCGACGACGATCGGCGTCGAGCGCGGCTACCGGACGCCGAAACAGAAACGGCTCATTCGAGCCAAGATTTTCGGAAAGCACACCGAGTCAAACAAAGTCCACAACCAAGGTCGACAGCTGCGAGATATAAAAAGCAGTTGTGAGAATCTCAACATCCCAAAGCCACCCAGCGACGACGCATGTGTGCTGTTTAAAGAGTGGCATAACCACGGCTCGCATCAAGGCCACGACCTTGACGTGGCCGCCGGGGTGGTCACACTTGTCTGTGCTCGACGCCACGACGTCGGCGTCCGCATCGCTGAGGTTTGCGAGCAATACTCAATCGAACGAAGGCAGTTGTTTAACGGCCTTAGGCGGCTGCAGGCCGATCTTGACGTTGAGATCCCACTGGAGACGCCCAGCATGTTCGTCAACCGGTTTGTGAACGAACTTGACGGCGAGCCGAGAACGGCGACGCTCGCTAAACGGCTGGCCGTCGAGGCCGAGCAGACACAAGTCCAGGGTTCGCGAGCGTCCAGCATCGCAGGCGGTATCGTGTACGAGGCGTTCCGAGCCGCACAGTGGGAACCCGATAGGACGCAGCCCGAGGTCGCTGACGTCGCTGGCTGCAGCATCTCAACGGTCCGCAACCAGTGGCACGCGCTCCAAGAAGCCGGTATCGAGGCTGGCGATGGTGACGATCTCCGACAGCCTGACGACACGGTCGATGCCGGTGCTAAGCACGCCGAAGATGTGGATGCTATCGAACCAACAGCAGACGAGCCAGTTGTCATCGGCTCAACCTCGAAGGCATCAACCTACCACACGGCCAAGTGCCACCACGTCGAACGCACGCGCGACGTCCGACTTAAACACGCCACTGAGTCACAGATCGACTGGCACGGTCTCGGCGAGTGTGGGTTGTGCAAACGGATTCGCGGGGTGAGTGCTGATGAGTGACGACGAGACGGTGCTCGTCACGAAACAGAGCCAAGTCTACCACACCACGGACGACTGTCCGCGTATCCGAGGCCACACGCGCGAGTGGCAGCGTGAGGTTGCGGAGAGTTGGGGGCGCTCGAAGTGTCAGTACTGTAACGAAACATTCGCCCCGAAACCGTGCGGTGAGCAGACGTCCTCAAAGCTCGCGAAGATGGACCCTGAAGACCTCGGGTTGAGTCCTATCGGCGAGCGCGAGGTGGCCCATGACTGACGAGCGTCGCTTCGCCGCCGCGTGGGTGTCGTTGATCTTCTTTTCCACCGTCCTCTCAGTCGCGGTCTGGGGGTGGCGGCTATGAGTGCCGACTCCCCACGACACACGACCGGTATTCTACTGAGCGATCCCGATCTCCGCGTCGACGCGACCGTCGAGTGGTCAGCGCACGGTAAAGACCGATGGCAAGAACGCGGCAACGACGTCGGCTACCTGCGGGCGTGGGCCCAAAGCAAGGAGGTCGACTACCCAGACGCCCACTCCGGCGCGCGCGGTCGCTACCACGAAGCCAGCGACTGTGTGTTGATCGTCAAGCGACTGCGGCGGCACTCTCCGCGGATCGGCGCGGAGTTCGTCGATAAAGTCATCAGCGTGATCGAGCTGGGCGATCGGCCCGATCACCAACAGCAGTACGTCCGCGACCAGGTGCGAGGTGACCAGTGAACCGACAAGAAGCTATAAAACAGTCGGCGAGTAAGTCAGAGTCACGACTAAGAGTCACGAAAACACCAGCGGAGAAAGTGTCTGTGCGCCAACACAGACGCGCTGGTGTTTTGGGTATCCGTATGAGTAAGCACAATCCAGAGCGTAAAAGAGATTTCGGTAGTACAGCCCGTGAGACGTGTGTTTGTGGTAACGTGGTACATTTGTTAACCGCGTCCACAAGCGGGGTGGCACGATGAGCGACGACGAAATGTTGTGTCCTGAGTGCGACGTCGAACACTCCGAGTGGTCAGATGCCGGGACTGCGGCCACCGGCCCCGACAGCCGTCGGTTGCTTGATCTTTGGGACTGCGAACGATGCGGCTACACGCTTGAGGGGGTTCGTCTATGAGCGACGACCAGCCGGTCACCGACTACGACGTCGAGAGTGGCACCTTCCCGGCTGAGCTCCTCGCTCGCGAACGCTGGTTCGTCTGGGCGCTCGACAACGACCGCAAGATACCGCGCGCGCCGTGGGCCAACCCCGACCACACCGAGCGGTACGTCTCCTGGAAAGACGAGTCGATGTGGACTGACTTCGAGGAGGCCAGCGACTGGGTCGACAAAGTCCCGACGTTCGGCCACGCCAGCTGCATCCCGACCTTCGAGGACAACAGCGTCGAGCGGATCATCTTTTTCGACTTCGACGACGTCCGCGATCCAGAGACTGGCGCGATCCACCCGCACGCCTGGCAGTTCGTTCAGGCGCAAGGACTTCACGCAGCCATCTCGACGAGCGGCACGGGCGTGCACGGCTTCGGCTGGGGGTCGGTCCCAGACGGATACAAACCCTCATTCGAGCGCGAACTCCCAGACTGGGAGTACACTGAAACGCCCGAACTCGAAGTGTACGCGAGCGCCCGGTTCATGGCACTCACTGGCGAGCACATCGCTGGGACGCCGGTCGGCCTGCCCGATCTCGGCGACACCGCGCACGAACTGTTCCTGCGGTTCGGCAGCGAGCGGGTCACCGGCACCGAACGCGAGCCCGACATCTCACGCGAGGAGCTTGCCGACGTTGATACGACGACCGACGTCGAGGACATCTACGACGCGATCGCCCACACGCGGCCGCGGGACATCCGCCTTCGTTCGACGAAAACCAACGAGCGAGCTGACGGGACTGTCAACCGCGATCCGTCGTGGGCCAACTCCAAGAGCGGCACGCGACTCGCCGAGTTCGAGGACCATTGGCTTTACCGAAAGGGCAACCACCGACTCGACGCGCTGCAGGTGGTCGCACTCGAAGAACGGATTATCACCGATGAAGGCGAGTACCCATCGGGCCAGGACTTCCGCGACGCTGTCGATGCGCTGCGGGATCGCGGCGCGCACATCCCAGAGTTGGAGGTTCGACGCAAGAAGCCAACACTCGACGTCGTCAAAGAGGCCAATGGCGAGCGGGACCCGGCGGCCGAAGCGGCCGCGGTCGTGGCTGACGGCGAGTCACCCGGCGGCGAGCCTGCTGGCGACAGCAGCGATCAGCCGGCCGAAACCGACGGTGGGGCGTCAGTCGAGACACCGGGCGAAAGCCAGCCACTGTCGAAAGGCGCGCGGTTCAGCAATGAAGTAGTATCCGCTATATCGTTACTCAACGATGAAGAAGTGGAGATCGCTGCCGAGACGGTACGGCATCGGATCGCCAGCGCCTTCCTCGAATACTATGACTTCGCCAAACCCGAAGAGGAGGTCCCTGGCTGGCGGGCGACGCTGTACGTCTACAACGACGATGAGGGTGTATACGAGCCTCGCGGCGAGGAGTTCATCGGGACCCGACTCGAAGCGGCGGCCGCCGACTGGACAACCAACCAGCGCGTACGCGAAGTCAAAGGGAAGATCGAGCGTAAGGCGACACTTCGTGCTGACGAGATCAACGACGAACCGTTCAAACTCGTCGTCGGGAACGGTGTGCTCGACCTGCGGACTGGGACGCTCGAACCCTACACCCCGACCGAGTACCACACGACGAAGATTGACACCAACTGGGTCGAAGACGCTGAGTGTCCAGAGATCGACGACTTCCTGCATTCGATCGTCGAAGACAAGGATGTCACCACACTCTACCGGCTGATCGCACACACGCTACCAAAAGAGTACATCGGCGAGAAGGCGGCCATGCTACTCGGCGACGGTCAGAACGGGAAAACCATCTTCCTCAACATGATCGAGCGGTTCATCCACACCGAAAACGTCAGCCATCGCGAGCTCCAGGATCTGAGTTACCAATTCGCCGGCATCTCACTGCTGGGCAAGCACGCCAACATCGCGGGCGACATGAGCGGTGCCGACGTCAACGATCTCTCGGACTTCAAGAAGCTGACCGGCGGCGACAAGTACGAAGCGGACGTCAAAGGCGAGGCCTCGGTCGAGTTCTACAACTACGCCACGATGCTCTTCTCGGCCAACGAGATGCCCGTCTTTCACGAAGATAACCGCGGTGTCTGGCGGCGCTGGATCTACCTCAACTTCCCGTACACGTTCGACGGTGACGACCCAGACGCGCGCGACCCGATCCCGAAGCGCGTGCTCATGCAGCGGATCACCGACGAGAGTGAGTTCGAGGGCTTGCTCTATCGCTGCCAGCAAGAGATTCAGGAGTGGTGGGAAGATCGCGATCGGGACTTCTTTGCGGGCGTGCTCGATCCCGACGAGGTCCGTGACAAGATGAAGCGCGCTGCCGAACCGATATTCAACTTCGCGTCAGTCTGTCTCGAACCCGACGACGATCCCGACGATGACGAGGCGTGGCTCCGGAAGCGCGAGGTCCGAAAGTGCTACCGCGAGTACGCCTCGGCCGAGGGGCTCCCCAAGATCAACGAAGACCAGTTCGGCAAGCGGCTGGTCAACCTCATCGACTTCCCGATCGAGTCGAAGCGCAAGCGCGTCGACGGCACTCGGCAGTACGTCTACACCGGCGTTCGCTTCTCGGCGCGTGGCCGGCAAGTGCTCGGCCTCGACGATCCCGATGATGGGCAGTCCCAAATGGGCGACACCGAGCAAGCGACGCGCCTCATGCTCAACAAGATGCGTGAGCTCGTCGACGCCAACGACGGTGAGCCGATCGCGAAGGATATGGTTGTCGGGGCCTGCATGAGCCAGCTCGGCACGACGACCGCGCGAAACGCCTTCCAGGATCTGAAAACCAACGGCGAGGTCTTCGAGAACAACGGCGGTTGGCTGCCGTCGCCGTAACTGCGACCACGCTGTTTTTCTGCCGATTCGACGACGTCCACTGCCGAGAGTATGTCAGCGATCTGGGTGTCCCCCCCTGTCCCACCCGTGTCCCACCCAGGGGGGGACAGGCAACCTTTTGAAAAAAAGGGTCTGAGCACACTAAGCCGTCTGAATCTCAACCTGTCCCGACTGTCCTGACCATTTGTAGACTTATGCGCGTGCGCGTACAGTTTCAGACCTCGGTAACGACCTGTATGCAAATCTATAAAGATCGGCGAGAGGTCGGGACAGTCGGGACACTTCTGGAATCAGAGGTCTCAGGCCACTCAAACCCTTTTTTTCAAGGGGCAAGGTGTCCCCCCCAGGGTGGGACACGCATGGGACAGGGGTGGGACACTCCGCGTTTTGACACAATATCGGCGCGATAAGCGGCAAATTCGTTCCCGTTTGCCGGGGTGTCACGACAACAGCAGCCGAGAATTTAAGCCCGATCACGCTGCAGTCGGCACTGGGTCTCGGAGGGCTCCTCGTTGGCTGGCCCCCTGCTGGCGGGGATCGAGGCCCAACCACCCCACAGTCTTCTGCAGCTCGGCGTCGACGTCGAGCGGCGCGATCGCCGGTGTCGGGGAGCGGCGACCACGCCAGTCTACTATCATCCTGGACGATAGGAATTTTTAGCGTCTGATCTGCTATTACTAAATTTCTCTTGAAACGGGCGTTTTCCGCGTTCTGAGATTTAATCGTCCCGTCTGATAGTACACTTACTTATTACGTGATAGTTAAAGAACCACATTTTAGAGAGGTCGCCCGGCTTCGGCTGTTAACATCGTAACGTCGGGGGCAAAGGTTAATAGCGTGGCAAATAGACATTGTGGTAAGACACCATAGTGGTAGCTTGCCGTGTGAACGGCGGGGCCGAGACCAACTGAGCAGAGCGTAAACAGCGCGGTGACGCCGAGGAACTTGGCCCTGGTGCGACAGCCGGAGAGACGGCCTACAGTTTAATCTATGAGTTCAAACACATACAGCGGCCGTCGGTGGGATAACGCGAGAAACGCCACGCTGGCGCGAGATCGTGTCTGCCAAGATTGCGGCACGGACGAGAATCTACACGTCCACCATATCCGGCCTGTCCGCCTGTTTAAAAACGCCACAGACGCACACGACCTGAACAACTTGGTCGTTCTGTGCGAGTCATGCCACCCTGAATGGGAGGGGAGGTCTGAAGCTCCAAACCTTCTCGACGACGGTGGTCGTGTCCACCTATCGCAGCTCGTCCACAACTTATCGCGTGATACAATCGCCAGGCTCTACGAGCCGGCCGGGCCGTGGATTCTGTACCGATACTACCGCGACGTCATATATGACGACCGGTGGCGGTGTCGTGAGTGTTTTCACAAACTCGATAAGACACGTTCAGGCACTCACCATTGCCCCCATTGTGGCCGGGTTCCGGCCTTTTGGATAGGTAGAGATTATTTCGACGGTGATGTGGCTGTTCAACGTGCAAAATTCCTCTGTGCGGCCTTAGAGAGCGCCGGGATACCGGCCGACGTCGACGCCGCTGTACGTGTGACTGAGAAGCTCTGGTCAAAAGACGAGTATAAAGAGAACAGTTGGGTTGAGAAGCTTATCCACAACGCGGCATACGCGGCTATTCACGCGGGATACGACCCGGACAGGGTCGATATAGGGCACAAGCCGATCTGCCCACTCCCCAAACCGATCAAAACTAAATCATGACACAGTCGCCCGCCTACGACGAACATTTGCTCGAAGCATCGGATGTTTGTAAGAACTGCCTGCGGCGTATCCGCGTCGAGCGGGTCGACCCGACGCGGTCGGGGATGGGCGTCGAGTACGAGACGCATATGAGCCGGCACGAAACGAACACCGAGATCGACTGGGGGCCGGCGGAGTCGGTCACCGACCAGCAGGGAACCTTTTGCACGCACTGCGGGACCGAGTCGGCGTTCGACCGCCTGTGGGACGACGTCGACTTCGCCGATCCCCAGCTGCCCGCCGACGAGGCGAAGTTCAAAGAACTGTGTAAAAACGCGATGCGGTCGCTCGAAGCGAAGGGCGTCAGCATCGATCGGCACGCGTTCGCGACGGCCGCACTGTCGAACTGGGACGATCACGCACCTGTCGACGAGTGTCTCGGCGCGGCCACCGAGCACGCGATCGTCGTTGGCGCGATGAGCAGCGGCACGAAGCGAGAGGCGGTGGTACAACGATGACGAACATAAATCTGCTAACTGACGAGCAGAAACAGGCGTTCCAAGAAGCGAAGGACGTCATTGACGACGAAGCCGAGGCCGTCGACGCCGATCGGGCGACGCGGGGCCGCTCGGCTGGTGAAGTGACGAACGGCGAGGCGATTCGTGTCTTGGCCGAGGCGTATCTGGGGAGGCTCGAATACGATGAGTGAGGCCGACCACCGCTTCGCCGACGTCGAGTCGCTTGACGAGCGGGAGATCGACGCCGACGACATCGAGGTAGCACGCGAAAAGGCACTCGACTGGCTTGACAACATGGACGGCGAGGACTCGTACGAGGCTGGCTGGATCGACGGCGTCGTCATGATGGATCGTATCCTTACCGACCCTGAGTACTTTGGGCTCAGAGATGAGTAACGGACTCACCGCCCGCCAGCAGGAGTATCTCGACGCGCTCCCACAGCCGAGTTATCAGGCCTGGGCTGACGCCGTCGGGGCCTGCGAGTCGTCGACGCACGAAATGCGGGATCGACTCAACGACCAGTACTCCGATTCGGTGTCGATCGAGAAGGTCGACGGCGAGTGGGTCAACACGCTCGACGAAGACGACGATCCCGACCGCGAGGACCTCAACGAACGCGAGCGGTACATCTACCGCTCGCTCCCCAAGAGTCGGGCGGCACTGGCCGCTGATCTCGGCGTCGAGGAGATCGTCATCGACGCGCACCTGGAGTCGATCGCCGCGAAGGGCTGGCCGCTCGAAGACGACGGCGACGGCAACTACCTGGCCCTGGATCACGACACACTGCGGTCGTCGAAACACAAAACGCAGATCACTCGGCAGGCAAACGAGTGGTGGCAGCGGCGACATGACGAGCTGGTCCACGGCTTCGCCGCACTCGACGCGCCGACAGCCCGTGAATTCGACGCCGACGGCTCGGAGGACTGGGTCACCCACCTCACCGACTTGCACGCCGGCGACATCGTCCGCCGGGATGATGGGCGCGTGGTCTACGAGACCGACGAGATCCCGCGCGTCGTCGACTACATAACACGGCAGTCGCTCGCGCTCGCGCGCAAGCATAACTCGGAGTACGATACGGCACACCTTCTGTGGGGCGGCGACTTTATCACCAACGAGGGGATCTACGAAGGGCAGTTCGAGAATCTCGACGCCTGGCTTGACGAACAGCACGACGTCCTGATCGAGCCGTTGATCCGCCAGCTCAAGGCGTTCGCCGATGAGTTCCCGCGCGTGCAAGTGGTCTGCCAGGTGGGCAACCACGGCAACCACCGNGCGAGCGGGACCAGCAAGCAGGCCAACGCGGACCTGATTTTATACAAGACGATCCGCAACACNGTCGCCCANATNCANGAGTACGGCTCCGACGAGTTCGACAACGTCGAGTTCGTCATCGGGCAAGCGAAGGCGTATCGGAACTTTTCGATGCGCGGCGGNAAGATCAAAGGCCATCTCCGACACGGCCAACACCGNAAGCCGCAGGCNGAGACGTCGGCGCGACAGAACCAGTGGCGGGCGACGCTCCAAGATCATGAGTTCGATGTGGCTCTAATGGGGCATTATCACATCAGTGGGCGCATCCCGTGGGGTGGCCCACCGATTATCGTCTCACCGTCACCAAAGCCGTCGGGCGAGTTCGTCGAGACGATCGGCGGCAAAACACCATCCGAGTATCAAGGCGTCGGCACTGCGTTCGGAGTTAGCGATGATGGCCTGACGAGTGTGTTCCCGCTCGACACGCGGAACTACGAACCATGAGACACGACTACCAACTCCCCGCCGACTGGGCGGCGATGACCGACGCCGAGCGCTCTCGATGGCTGACCCAGGACCGAGCGTTGCGACAAGCGCGTCGACAGCACACGGCAGCAGCCGCACGGATGCGACACGATGCGGAGCGCACAGAACGACGCGTATCGGCACGCGCCCACACAATAAACATCGAGGCGCACCGATGAGCAGCGTCACAGACCCGTCAAAACCAGAGCGTGGCATCCTGCAGTCGTGTCCTGGATGCGGACAGGTCTTCCACGTCGACAACGGGCCCGACTGCGACTGTGATGGGCGGTATCGAGACGAGCGGGAGGCCGATGCGTGACTATGGTGGCGACAGCGACGATCAGGATCATTGGGTGGGGTGGCGCGTTCGTGTTTTCAGCGGGCGCGTTCGGGCTGGCGTGGGCAACACAGACGCTCGAAGTCCCGCTCTGGGCGGTTTTAGTGTTGACCTTCGTCCCGACGAGCGACCTGATCGAAGTTATCCAGAGCGTCGTCGACGCGGCCGCCGAGAAAGCAGGAGCTGAAAAAAGATGACTGACGACCTAACCGAACTCGAAAACGTCGGCCCGCAGCGCGCGGACGATCTGCGAGCCGCCGGCTTCGAGACGACGGTCGACGTCCGCTCGGCGTCGATCGAGGAGCTCAGTGAGGTCGACGGGATCGGCGAGCAGCTGGCCGATGCGATCAAAAACGAGGAGCCGAACCTCAAGAACGCTGGCCGCGACTCGCAGTTGGACGTCTACGCCGACGATCTCCTGGACGCCGCGCGCATCCCACAGACGAAGACCGGGATCGCCCGCGACGCGGGTATAACAAGAAGGGCTTTGAACAACTACCTCAACGAGCATCCCGACTTCGCGGCGGCGTTCAGAAAAGAACGCGGTCGCGCCGAGCGGGCGTTGATCTTCGCCGCTGGTGGAAACAACGAGTTCGTGAACGAACTCGTGGCCGACGCCGACACCGACCGCGGCCTTGAATACGACGCAAAAACAGCCAGGTGGTTACTAACTCGCTCGTACGGCTACAAGGAGACCCAAGAACTCGAAGTCGAGTCGGACAACACCCACCGGCTCGAAGGCGACGGCTTCGTCGTCAACTTTGGAGGCGAGTAGATGAGCGCCACCGTCGACCTCGACTGGACACCGCACCCAGGACAGCATGAGGTGCTCGAATCCGACGCTCGCTTTCGGATCGTCGGCTGTGGTCGCCGGTGGGGTAAGACTGAGGCTTGCGGACATGAGGCGTTTCGACGTCTCGGATCACCCGATACGCTGGTCTGGT
>SL_4KL_010_BRINEDRAFT_10002233_pt1 | contig 10934 bp, 13 predicted proteins | sample SodLak_010_BRINE_2_FD_10664 | JGI IMG/M metagenome (IMG submission 10664) | reverse complement strand
TTCGGGTCAACAGCTGATGGAGAACGATGAACGTGGGATGCTATCGACGACAGCAGTTGTAATCTTGTTTATCATTTGTATTTCGATCGCCTTTGTCGTCGCTATTCACATCTTTTTTTAACAGCGTTAGATCCAGCCTTCTTCAACAAGCAGCTCACCGTTGAGCACGCTTGCACCGGCTGCGCCGCGAACTGTGTTATGTGCTAAACAGTTGTATTTGAGGCCTTGTGGCGTCTCCGTAATGCCCCCTGCGGAGATCTGCATTCCGTTCTCTCGATCGCGATCGAGTCGTGGCTGTGGGCGATCCGGTTGATCCTCACCAAAGACATGAATAAGCTGTTCAGGTGCGCTTGGAAGATCAATTCCGGGATAGTTCTCCATTGCGTTGCGAGCATCTTCCGGTGTGACGTCGTCTGCAAGATCAACAAAGACGCTTTCGAGATGCCCATCAAGCGTTGGGATTCGGTTACAGGAGGCGTTTACTTCTGCACCGTGCATCGACAGCTCTGCACCATCGAAGGATCCAAGCAGCTTGCGCGATTCCGTCTCCATCTTTGGCTCCTCGCCACCGATATGTGGAATTGCGTTATCAATGATCTCCATTGACGTTACGCCTGAGTAGCCTGCACCAGAGACTGCCTGAAGCGTTGTGACGTGCACGCGATCGAGCCCAAACTCATCAAGCGCTGCAAGCGTCGGCACCATCGTGATCGTTGAGCAGTTTGGGTTTTTAATGAGTGCGCCATCCCAGCCACGGTTATCGCGCTGGACTTCAATGAGGCCGAGGTGATCACCGTTAATTTCTGGGATCGTCAACGGAACATCTTCGGCCATTCGATCGTTCGAAGAGTTCGATGAAATAACAAATCCTTCTTCGAGGAACTGCGGTTCAACCTCTGCGGCAACACCTGATGGAAGCGAGGAAAACAGCAGATCAATATCATCCGGAACGTCAGCAGGGTCTGTTCGTCCGACCACAATCTCTGCGACATCCTCCGGGATTGGCGTGCTCACGCGCCATTTTGCCGCTTCTTTGTAGGTTTTACCTGCACTTGCTTTGCTTGCAGTGAGCGCTCCGATTTCAAACGTTGGGTGCCCGTCGAGGAGCTGGATGAACCGCTGTCCGACTGCGCCCGTTGCACCGAGAATACCGACTCGTACTGTCATTGTATGTGGATGGGTGGCATGGGATAAGTGGGTTCGGATTCGCGCCTTTTTCACCAAAAAATCGGGAAGGTTGACAGAATCATCGGCATCTACCGCTCAAAATATGACATTTTATATCGAAGGCCGATTCGCGCTGATAAACTAACGGTAAGTGGTACGTTTTTCTGAATTGACTGTATTGCTTTGCTGAAAAAGTGTTACCACGAAACACAGTGACATAGTCAGCATGTCTGAGTTTGGCGCACTATCGTTGGTACCACCGCTGTTGGCAATTATACTGGCAATCGTCACCCGAAAAGCGATCCTTGCACTCTTTTTAGGTGTCTGGTCAGGAGGTGTGATCTTCACTGGGAGTGTGGGACTGGTACAGACGTTTGACTGGATCGTTGCGGCGATCGCTGACGAGTTCCACGTTCAAATTCTCATGTTCACCCTCTTTTTGGGCGCTGGCGTGGCGTTTTTGTGGCGATTGGGTGGTTCCTATGCGATCCGCGATTGGGCGATCGATCGGCTTGATTCCCAACGGAAGGTTGGGCTTGCGGCATGGGTTCTCGGTATTGCAATGTTCTTTGATGATTACGCAAATACGGCGATCGTTGGCTCTTCAATTAAAGATGTCTCAGATCACATGCGCGTCTCTCGCGAAAAGCTCTCATATATTGTCGATTCTACGGCTGCCCCGGTTGCAACCCTTGGAATCTCCTCGTGGGTTGCCTTTCAGCTCTCGTTGATCGGTGATGGGTATGCGGAAGCAGGCTTCGAACCTGGCGAGCATCCAGCAGCGTTTGAGGTATTTATTCAGTCGATCCCGTTCAATGCGTATTCGCTGCTTGCGATCTTTATGGTCGCTCTAATTGTCATCTCGCGGCGTGATTTTGGTGAGATGCTGACCGCAGAACACCGATCCTGGCAGTCCGGTAATGTGAACCGTGAGGGTGCACGGCCAATGCAGGATGTTGAAGCAGAGCTTGGAGAGCCGAATATTGAGAATCCGATGCTCCGATCGTTCTTTGTCCCGATTGGTGTCTTGCTCGTCGTAACACTCTCAACCGCAGTCTGGACTGGCTATGCTGCCGGTGCTGCTGACCTGCAGGGGGCGATCGTTGATGCAGATTACGCTGCTGCGTTGGTGTATGGCTCATTTGCAATGATTGTCAGTGCAATCGTGATTGGGCTTGTGTATGGGTTGCTCTCGATCGGAGATGCAGTCGAGACCGTTGTTGATGGCTTTGGCCTCATGCTGACTGCAGTGACGATTTTGGTACTTGCGTGGTCGATCGGTGAGGTTGTCTCCGCACTAGAGACTGGTGCGTATGTTGCAGCCATTGCAGATGAGACGCTGCCACCGGCGCTGTTACCCGCTGTTGTGTTGCTCCTTGCGGCGTTTATTGCGTTTTCAACTGGCACTTCGTGGGGAACAATGGGGATTTTGACACCGATCGCGATTCCGGTGGCATGGTCACTGACTGGAGACCATACAATGGTTGCAGCAGTTGTTGGAACGATCTTCTCTGGCGCAATCTTCGGCGATCACACATCTCCGATTTCAGACACGACAGTGCTATCATCAACCTTTACCGGTGCAGATCTGATCGATCACGTCCGCACACAGATGTATTACGCGGTGACCGTCGCGGTTGTGGCGATCGGACTGCTTATTGTATGGGGCACAACGGGGATTTCGATGCTCATCCTGTTGCCGATCGGTGTGGTGCTGCTCGTTGGGCTTGTGTATGGACTCTCGACAGTAGATGCACGGCGAAAAGGAGTGACACCAGTCGCAGTTGCTGCCGACCGCACCGAGCAGAATGAAGACAGTCGGTGACGGAAATGATATACACCGTCACCGTCAACGTACGTTTGCGTGCCCTAGTCCCCGGCGTAGTAGTCCCAGATGGGAGCGATGACCGCACGGAGAACCCAGGCGCGCAACAGACGGCCGTTGCACCGTAACGCAACTACCTGGCACGAGGGTTTCCCGGCTGACGCGGCATGCCGCCTCGGGATGATGCTGGACGTTAGTGTCCTGGGTAACATTTTGACATGATGACAACCACGTAGATATATTTACAATACAATATTATTACCAGATAGAACCGACATTTTGGAGCAATTTTGGAATAAACCCGGAGGTACTTGGGTTGAAGTTGGGAAATATGTCATATATGTGTCAACCGTATCGATAGGTGACCGTTATGGTTGATATAAAACGACGTGCAGTACTTACTGCTAGTGGTGTGGTTCTCGTTGGAACGCTTGCTGGATGTAGCGGTGCAGACAATGGGAATGGGAATGGATCTGGAAACGGTGATACCGAGCCAGAGCCGACAGAAACTGAGACGCCCGAAGAGACGCCCGAGCCCGAAGAGGAGGCAACGGTCCGCGTCGCGCATCTCTCACCGGATGCACCGAACGTCGATGTCTACGTCGATGGTGACGCCATCCTCGAGGATGTTCCGTTCCGCGCAGTGAGTGAGTATCTCGATCTTCCTGCCGGAAGCTATGAGGTGACAATCACCGCTGCAGGCGATCCAGATACGGTTGCGTTCGAGGATACACTGGACGTACCGGAAGGCGACTTTACCGTTGCCGCGATCGGTGAGCTTTCTGAGGAGAATCAGCCGTTCTCCCTATTAGTCCTTGAGGACGACCTCTCCGATCCAGGCGATGAAGCACGAGTACGTGTCGTTCACGCATCACCGGATGCACCAGCAGTCGACGTGACCATCGAAGAGACGGCTGACGTACTTGTCGAAGATGCAGCCTTCGGTGATGCAGCCACAGTAACGGTCCCAGAAGGCGAATACACGCTTGAGGTGAGACCTGCAACCGAAGACAACGACGGTGACGTTGTTGCAACGTTCGATGTTGCAGTTGCAGAGGGAAGTGTGTACACCGCCTTTGCAGTTGGCTACCTTGACCCTGACAGTGCCCCCGCTGACGAGGCCTTCGATCTCGAAATCACGCTTGACGCTGGTTCAGGTGGTGAGCCAGCGGAAGATGCAGACGCATCACTCCGAGCAGCACATATGTCCCCTGACGCACCAAATGTGGATGTGTACGTCGATGGAGATGCCGTCTTAGAGGATGTTCCATTCCGAGCAGTGAGCGACTACCTCTCACTCGAAAGTGGCGAGTATGAGGTGAAGATCACCGCTGCCGGAGATACGGATACGGTTGTCTTTGATTCGGATGTCCCGCTTGAAAGTGGAATGGCATACACTGCTGCAGCGATCGGTGAGCTGTCCGAGGAGAACCAACCGTTCGAGGTTGCGTTACTTGAGGACGATCTCTCCGATCCTGGTGAAATGGCACGGGTCCGTGTGGTCCATGCATCACCGGATGCACCAGCAGTTGACGTGACCGTCGAAGAGACAGGCGACGTGCTTGTCGAAGATGCGGCCTTCGGTGACGTGGCAACTGTCGAAGTACCAGAAGGAGCGTACACACTTGAGATCCGACCTGCAACCGAGGACAACGATGGTGACGTTGTTGCAACATTCGATGTTGAACTGAGTGCTGGGTGGGTGTACACAGCATTCGCAGCAGGCTATCTCGAGCCTGAAGATGCTCCTGCTGATGAGGCGTTTGATCTTGAGATTGCTGTCGATCTGGAGCCGGACAACGAATAGCAATCAGTCTCAAAGTAGTCTGTCATGTGTGCTGTCGTGTTCGAACGGTAATTGTTCCGTTCACACAAGCGTTTAGGTTGTTCCCCCTCGTTTGTTGAAATGAATGGAGGGTGTACTGTGGTACCTGCTTGCAAGCTCACGAGGGGCAAAAACCCGAGTCCGACTGCTTCGTGCGCTGGAACACCGACCACAGAATGCAAATCAGCTCTCGAACGCGCTTGAGATGGATTATAGCACAATTCGACACCATCTCAAGATCCTCGTCGAGAATAATATTCTCCAGTCGGCTGGGAACGGTTATGGTGAAGTGTATCTGTTCACTGAACAAGCAAAACAGAACTGGGACACAGTTGAGCGGATACTCAACACAGTGGAAGGTGAGGAGTAATGGGTGGGGAAAGACGCAATACAGCGGTTGATGGTGGTAGGTACGTATGAGTCTCTTACTGGATATTGCGCGTGTTGCAGCGATCGTCAATATCGTACTGTTGCTCTCGTTAGTGTACGTTTGGCTGCCAAACTACCGCCGGCATGGCGCACCGCATACGCTTGGCCTGTTGGTGTTTTCGGTGTTTTTGCTCTTGCAAAACAGCCTGTGGATCTATCTGTATGGATTTCACGGAGAGTTCATCGGCTGGTTCCTCCGATCAGACCTCGATATCCAGGTTGGCGTAACACTGCTATGTGCGCTTGAAACGCTCGCCCTACTCTTTTTGGTTCGAATAACGTGGCGGTAACCGGTAACCGGTCGAACTAGCCCCGACGTGTAATCGACCACCCAACAACGGCCATGACCAACACTGTACTCGCCAATCCGAGAATCACCCAGATGCGTGGGCGCTCATAAGGCGATGATTCGTCTGCGCCCGCAACGGCTTCGGTTTGCGTGTCATTTTCTTCGCCGGTTGCCACATCTGTTGGGGTTTCATCCGTTTGTGTCTCTGTGTGAGTCGGAGTTGCCTCCTCAGTTGGCGTTTGAGTGTCTGTCTCGACTGTCTCTGCTAGTTGGAGCACAACAACAACCTGCCCGTGTGAAGCATCCGGCTCGTAGGTCCATCCCCCACCAGCGTCCTCGTATGAGACCGCATCGTCGATCGGATGAACATCCGTGTTCCATGCACTGTGTGCGTGTTGAATGTAGCCTACGACTTCGATCTGATCTGAGTATGGTCCATCAATTTCAACCTCGCCGTAGCTAACTGTTCCATCTTCTGGGAGACCATGGAACTCAATACAGTGACTATCGAGATAGCCATCACCTTGTGGGAGATCATCAGCTGTACCGAACTGATCTGCATCAAGAGGCCGTGAGTACTGCTCTGTCAGGGGATACTGAACAGTCATTGGATCCGCAGCACTGTGCCATGACAGGGAGTCGCCTGTTGGAACTGTCACCGTTGTACCGGGGACTGACTCGCCAACGATCGGCTCACCTGCCTGATTGTAGAGCGCGACACAGATCTTTCCAGACCCATCTCCAAGATACGGGCTTCGGTATTCATCACGCGGGTTGACGTAGCTAACCCAACTACCATCGCTGGCTGCGGCTTCAAAATACGGTTCACCACGTTCTGGAACCTCCTCATAGTATCCGTCTTCCGAAACGGACTCATTCTCTGTCATCTGTTGCGTTACTGGTGTAGCGGAGTCTGCTGCACCACCGACTGTTGTAACACCCAGCAGGCAGACCAGCAGCACAACAACGAGTACACCAACGTAACTCGGGTTTCGCAATCGTGTCTTGGTTATGGGTTGTTCTTCAGTCATGTCGTTTTATGTAGAGGTGCAATCCGATGCCGCAAACAAGCCCAAGCAACCCAAAAGTAGGTAGTAGGCCAGTGGTCCGATCGATCTCGGTTGAAAGTGGTTCACTGTCTTGTGACTCCTCAGTGGCGGATTGCTCAGCGATGTCGTCTGTGGGGTTTTCTTCTTGATTTGAGTGCGACATATATTGGATATGGGCACAGATCTCCTGTGTCCCGGAAGTTCAGTTAGCGAACGCACACTCACGCGCACGTTCACCGACGATTCGAACTGAATCGATCCTCAACAGGTAGGTAGATAGGTATAAATCAACTACTAGAACTGTAGGAACTGACTGTGAGCAATATGTATCTGAGTAGTAACTAGCTACAACGTACCAGCCTATTCAAAACGGTTGTTTCAACCGGGTGCGTCCCTAAGCCACAGCGGAACGTTCATCACGTTCTCACGCCGAACTGTGGCATGGACCGGAGCCGCTTCGTCACACTTGCGCTCGCTTCATTCGGGCTCATTTTTCTGAGTTTCATCATTCGGGGGACAACCCGGATTTTCCTCCCATATTCTATCTCGCTCGCGCTTGCTGCGCCGATCGTACTCCTCGCGTTTGGACTGATGTGTTATCTGTTTATCTGGGGCCTTCTCGACATCACCGGAATCAGATCAATTGACTAAGTAATGTGATGGAAACGGTTTTTCGACGCCCTCTCCAAGCGAGTGTATGAACGTTACGACGATTGCTGATCTGTCTCCATCCGAACGGAGCGCGTTTTTTGAGCGTGATGCAGGTATTGATGCCGTTCGGGGAGATGTTCGCGATATTATCGATCGCGTTCGAACGGAGGGTGATGTTGCGGTTCGACAGTTTTCTCGGGAGTTTGATGGCGTCGAGGTTGGCAATATTGATGTGACTGACCAGGCCGAACGCGCATATACTGAAATTGATACGGAAACTCGAGCAGCGATCGAACACGCCGCCGCAAACATCCGCGAGTTTCACGAACGACAACGGCCAGCAGACTGGCGAGAATCGTTTGACGGTCGGGAGTTAGGCCGACGCTATCGACCGCTTGAACGTGTGGGTGTGTATGCCCCGGGTGGGACCGCAGCATACCCATCCAGCGCGCTGATGGGTGTTATTCCAGCGAAGGTTGCAGGGGTTGAACACGTTGCTGTCGCCACCCCGCCAGCTGAGCCAATAAATCCGGTCACGCTTGCAGCGATTCACGTTGCGGGTGCTGATGCAGTGTATCAGGTTGGTGGCGCACAGGCGATCGGTGCGCTTGCATACGGAACCGAAACCGTGACTGCAGCGCAGAAAGTTGTTGGGCCAGGGAACAAATGGGTGACTGCCGCGAAGGCAGCGGTTCGAGGCGATGTCGAGATTGACTTCCTTGCAGGCCCATCTGAGGGACTGGTACTTGCTGATGAGACTGCTGATGCGACGACCGTTGCTTCAGATCTGGTTGCCCAAGCCGAACACGACCCAAACTCCTCGGTTGTTGCAGTGACAGATGATGAGTCGCTTGCAGCCGAGATTGCTGCTGAAGCCGATCGCCAAGCAGGCGAGCGTGACCGATCGGAGACGATTCGAGCAGCGCTGACAAACGATGCAAGCGGTGTGTTGCTTGCCCGATCGATGTCAGAGGCGGTGCTGTTTGCTGAAGAGTATGCCGCGGAGCACCTCTCGATTCAGGCAGCGGATGATGAAGCCCTACTCGACCGGATCGACTCTGCGGGCAGTGTCTTTTTAGGGCCGTTTACGCCGATCGCCGCCGGCGACTATGCATCCGGCACAAACCACGTACTGCCAACGAACGGTGGTGCGAAACGGTTCGGTGGGCTGTCAGTTGATACGTTTATGCGATCGACAACGGTCCAACGGCTGTCCGAAGATGCGCTCGCAGAGCTGACAGAGACAATCACAACGCTCGCAGAGGCAGAGGGGCTTGACGCACACGCCGAAAGTGTCCGCGTACGCTTTTCGGACGAATCGTAACCACCGTTGGTTTCGCTGTGTGTGGCTCGGCGTCACAGTTAACATCCTTGAGCCGATATCTGTCTGTATGAGTACTGAATCGATCGACGGAACGTCGAGTACCGCCGTCGAAGTGACACCAGCAGCAGCCGACAAGGCACTTGCGCTGTTGGAGAGCGAAAATATGGACACCGATGTGAGTGGCCTCCGGCTGTTTGTTCAACAAGGCGGCTGTGCAGGACTCTCGTACGGAATGCGATTTGACACCGAGCCCGAGGAGAACGATACGGTGACTGAACACCATGGGCTCCGTGTATTTGTCGATCCTGCAAGTCTGAATTACATTGGCGGCAGCCGGCTTGAATACGAAGATGGGCTACAGGCTGCAGGGTTCACTGTTGAGAATCCAAATATCACCGCAGAATGTGGCTGTGGTGAAAGTTTCAGAACGTAAGAGCAGAACAGGACCCGCTTTTTCACCTACAAAATTAAATCGCCGCTGAGCGATACAACTAGTATGGCACTTGAATCTGCAACAACTGAACGCGGCGAGTCTGTCTTTATTGATCGATCGGACGCAGAGCGTGGCAGCGAAGCACCATTTTATGCGGTCTACTCCAGCAAAGACAGCAGTAACCGTTGGGGCTATGTCTGTTCAAACTGCGAAAGTTTTGATAATGCGATGGATACCATGGGTAAGATAGAGTGCAATAACTGTGGGAATATCCGGAAGCCCGAAGAGTGGGACGCAGCACACGAATAATTTCACTATTGGTGATATTCCTCCAGAGAAACTGATTTGTGCGAACCTTTATCACCCAACGGTCGCAATCTGAGTCTAGATGGCAACTGTTACCATGCCACCAAGCGAGGAGGCGAGAACCGTATTCAAACGCCTCGGATACGCCATAGACGAGGAGGAAATGCAATTTATTGCAGAACGCAAATGGCGGCGCGTGCTTGTCACACCAATGTGTGAAAGCGACGTGGAATCACCCGAACGACTTCTTGAAGGTGAGGATACAACAGACTATCCACGGCTTCGGTGTTTCGTTACATGGAAACAGTCAGCAGAAACACTTCTCACATATCTTCGGTCAGCAAAGCCACCGTATGATTGGGCAATAATCGGCGTCGACAGAGACGGCGACTTTGAAGTTGTCTACCCACATAGTTGGGCCTGATCGCAGCGACACCACGGACCTGTCACTGTTGTACCACCTACGTTTTTACCACTGTGCCGCGAGATAGCATGTGCAATGGTATATAAGAAAGTTACACTGATTGGTAAAAGCACAGAAAGCTTCGATGACGCAGCGGACGATGCGATCGATCGAGCAACTGAGACGCTCGATAACGTCCACTGGATTGAAGTCAAAGAGCTCGGTGTTGAACTCGCAACCGTTGAAAATAGAGAGTATCAGGCGGAAGTCGAGGTTGCATTTAAACTCGAAGATTAGGTGCTGCGCGCCGAGCAGAAGCCGACGGTTTGAAGCAGCCACCAGCACCACTCTGTCATATGGTTCGGCTTCTCCACTATTCTGATATCGAGAATGTTTACGACGATCCGACACGAGTTGGCCGGTTTGCAGGACTTATTTCCTCGCTGAGCGACGCGAATTCGCTCGTTGTTGGAACTGGTGATAACACCGCACCTGGTGTTACATCACTCGTCAGCGATGGGCGGCAGGCACTTGATCTGTATCGACAGATCGGTACCGATGTTGCAACGTTTGGGAACCACGATTTTGATTATGGGCTTGCTGCAACGATCGATCTGGTTGCAGATGCACCACAGACGTGGGTGAATGCAAATATCCGTGATTCGGACGGGGATCGATTCGGTGCAGATGTCGGTGTGGTTCCAACCACAACTCGGACGGTGAATGGCTCTACTGTCGGGTTTTTTGGTGTTACCGATCCTGCAACACCCTCAATAAACCCAACTGCTGCTGATCTTGTCTTCGATGATCCAATAGATGCCGCAGCACGCGCAGTGGCAGAGCTCCGCTCAAAAGATGTTGATTACATTGTTGCCCTGTCGCATCTGGGCGCTGGAGATGATGCGCTTGCAGAAGCGATCGATATTGATGTAATTCTTGGTGGGCATGTCCATCGCGAACGAATTGATCAAATCAATGGGACCGTTCTTACACGGCCAGGTGTGAATGGCCACGCAGTGCTTGAGGTTACACTGAGCGGTGACGATGTCACGGTTAAGCGCCACGACGTTGCTGGCGCTCCTGTTATCGAGTCAGTGAAACGTTCGCTCCAGCATCGGCTTGAGTCAGCCGGTGTCGATACGGTTGTTGGTCATGTTGAGACGCCGATCGTTCGAGATCCAGAGACCGTTCATGGTGGTGAATGTCGAATCGGAAACTTCGTGGCGGATGCAT
>SL_4KL_010_BRINEDRAFT_10002232_pt1 | contig 10936 bp, 16 predicted proteins | sample SodLak_010_BRINE_2_FD_10664 | JGI IMG/M metagenome (IMG submission 10664) | reverse complement strand
CTATGACATATCAAAATAGATTTATAACGATTAATCCACCCCCTCCACCAGCAACACTATCAACATCATCAACAAATAATATAATTATATCGAATTCAAGTGTAGAACATGAAGTACCAACAAGATATTTAGAATATGATGTAGATTACCGATTATATAAAAATTCACCTATTTATACATATGAAACAGGAGCCACGTATAGAAATTTTGATGATGCTCAAACAACAATTACAGAAACACAATTTATATTAAATAATGGGTTTGCAATTGTTTCACTTCAAGGAGAATATAATAAAACAAGTTATACTACGGAAAGAATATCTATTCAACAAATAGATGACCTTGTAAAATATAAAATTAAAGACCCTGAAATAACGATTCCAACAAAATTAAATGAAGAATATTGGGAAAATTATGTAGCTAAAAAATCTAATCTTGAAATGATATATAATGAAGAAGATAATACGGTAACCTTATCTAGAAATGGGGAAGTAGAATTATATTTAACTGGTGTATCTATTGGTGATTCATCCGATGGTGGTGTAAATCACAATCAACTTGATTTACCTGAATCAGATAGACAAACATCACCTGCAGACCCAACAGATGATAATTTCCAATTTAATTCTATATCTGCAGATAGAGTAAATAATAACCAGATTGATTATTCATTTGATGTATCTGCTGGTGATTCAGATATAACACAAGTTGAAGTACAATTGCAAAATACAAATGGGAATAGAGATACACAGGTAGATATATATGATGAGGAAAGTGAAGAATTTAATTCTCGTGGTTTTTCTGTTGAAGATAACTTCACAGGCTTAGGTGGGCCAAATAATCAATATGATGTCGTATTTATTGCAGAAAATGAAAATGGAGATGAAATTACAGATACCGTATCTGGATTATAAATTCGAAATATTTATATCGCAAAGTATATTATATATTGTATGGTTAGTATGTTGATAAATTTTGTTAGTTTAACAGTACTATGTTTACTGTTCAGTATGTGGTTGATTATTATAAAATTTATATTTGCTCCACAATTATATGCATTGATTCGGTTTATTAAATAAAATTATTATACTTGTGTTGTTTTATTGATAAAATCTTTTCGTTCATTATCTGGGTTAAATTCTTCAATGATTTGAGGAATAGCACCACAGAAATTTTGAACATATTCTGAAAGTTCATCATCATCATATAATTCAACAAGTGTATTATATTCTTCATGTGTGATATATGTATTAATTTTATATCTTGGTGAAACATCATTAATACCTATAACATTAAAACTCATGTTATCAGATAATTTATTTAAAATGTTTTTATCACTGTATTCAAATTCTTTTTTAAATTCAAGAGGAATATTAATTTCAATGTTATATAGTTTATCTACAGGTTTCATAGCATTTTGAATCTTCATTAATACAGATTTTGCTGATTTTGGATTTATAATATTATTTACATTATTTAGAATATCCATTTCTTTATCTGTGACTGGACATCTTACCCGATACACTTTTTGACCGTTTTCTATATAACTTTTATGTGCCGTATTTTGAATTCGTGATACAACTGTAGATAAAACGGGAGACTCTGAATCGTTTCCAGAAAATGCAAATGAAGAGTCACATAAAATCATCATATCTCTTTCTGTAATGTAGGTTTCAACAATCATCACGGTTTCATAATCACCAGAATCAATGGTTTGGATACTACTACTATTCATATATACAACATTCTGCTAGTATATAATAAATCTATTGATTTAGATATATACTATCGATTTAATATTAAAATCAAAATATTTATTAATATCGATATAAAACTAAATTATATGAACAATATAGATAAATTGTTGTCGAATCGTAATACAAATATATCAGAAAATAAAATTAATCCTATGGGTGGCGTTTGGACTGTTGATATGCATAAATCTTCTTTAGGAACTGTTCTTGAACATGGGTTAAATGACCGCGTTATGATTATGGGACTCCCACATACAAGTGGATGGAGAGCTATTACGCCGGTTTGTCTATCTCATCAAACATATGTAAAGAAGGTTCATCAATGGCTTCGAGATAATCCTAACGCACGTAAGGTTTCTGTACTTAGTGTGAATACTGGTGAGTGGGTAAAAGTTTGGGAATCTAAATAATAAGTTAATTGTTAAATTATATACAAAAAATACAAACCTTTTCAAAATTTATAACAGACAGATAATACACAAGTATTATTTTGTATTTAATTATATATTCTTAAATTAAATTGCAACCGTATACTCTTGATTAGCTTTAATAACCAATCCATCTTTTCGTAATCTATTTAGAATAGGTAATAGAGTAAGTTTTTTGATGCTAAGTGATTCACAAATTTGTTCAAGTGTAGCATATGAAACAGATTTCAAATACACATAAACAAGTTTTGATGTTGAAGAGTTTATTTCATCAGGAACGGTAAATTCTTTAATAGACTGTGCACGTTCATTAAGTGTTTGTTTTGACATACTTCTTGTTATGGGGTTCGTTGATTATATAACTAACGCAAGACAATTGACGTAAATATTGTATTGTATATATATTTTACTTATATACTAATTGAAAAACAAGCGTTAAGAGTCATTTAACGTATATATTAAAATTAATAGGTTTCGACAATTGCTATAATATCATTTATCAATGATAGAAGAGAATACCACGGGGCTTGTCCGACACATTTAAAAACATATAACTCATATGAAATTAACGTATCTGTACAAAGCTCATCCAACCAAGGAACAACAAACAGAGCTACACCGCCATTTCAACGTTTACGCTAATATCTATAACAAATCCTTAGAAACACTCAACAATTCCAACGTGTGGATAAGTCATTACCAATGAACAATAAGCTTCCAAAATGGAAAAGTGGAGAACACCCTGAATTTAAACGTCGTACAGGTTATAAGTATTCATATTTTAGTATTATATTAATTATAATATAAACTATAATTATAAATGTTCTCAAACGTTTATTCGCCAATGTTTCGAATTAATAATATTATTTTTTTGTAATTTTTTCTTTTTCCTTTTTAATTTTTTCTTCATCTTTAATTATAGATGTTTTAAACATTCCTATGAGTATTACAAGTTTTGTAATTTTTAACATTTTAGGTATTTTAGCAAATTTTTGAAGGTACGGTAACACTCTAACATATCGTATCATATTTCCGAATATACCAAATACTCTGAAAACACGTAAGAATGGAATTAGCAAAACAATTTTAATCCAATGATTTTTAATAAAACTTGTAAAATCTTCTGATAATATATAATTAATACCAATTTCAATAGCGAAATAGATTAATATTGTAATTTCCAATCCTATCTTTAAATTTGGCATATATGCATTAGATATAAAACTTATATATATGTATGTTGCAAGAAATATAAGTATAATTGGCATTAATAATTTAAAATTTTCATCTGCCTTTTTCCAATTTATATCGGAAATATACTTCATTATAAAATAATATACTAAATCACATGTTAAATAAATTTCTTTTGACAAATTTTTTATACTTATATATTAAATAACTAATCATGAAAACAAATCGTGAAAGTGAGCCGGAAAGAATTTAAAAAAGTTCACAATTTGGTAGATATTTATTTGCACTTATTGGTATAAAATCTGCTAGACGTAAGAAAGAAGATGCAAAAGAGAATCTAATTACTTATATTTTTGATTAAGATAATAAATCGTTTGACTTACATCAGCATATTCATCTGAATCTTCAGGATAATCATTTTTCAGTTCTTCTAGAACGGTAATCATTTCATTGATTTCCATACTCTATAATTAATCTAAAACATCTTAATACTTTTTATTCCGTGTTCTATATATCAATTATTGTATACGTAAGAGTAAATTATATACGTGTATAATTATAAGTTACGTTTGGAATGTCAGAAGAAGAAATAACGATATATGCAACCGTTGAAAGAACAGCTAGTGGAAAAATGATTGTCGATGTTAAATCTGAACATCCGATTCCAACATATACAGGATTGACAAAAGCCGTTCGAAATTCTGTTGATTTAGATAAATTACTTGAAATTGATGATTTACGAGAAGAATTTGAAATCGGGACGGTTACCTACGATACAAATAAAAAATATGTTGAAAGTTCAGATATAAAAGTTACAAGTCTTAATTCCACTGTAGAACGGTACTGCTCCATTTAAGAAAAATTATTTCTTCGTTTTATTAATTAACGTTCGTAGTTTGCAATATAAACGTTTCAAATTAACGGACCTGATGGGATTTGAACCCATGGTCTGTTGTTTAGAAGACAACTGCCTTTGTCCAGACTAGGCTACAAGTCCTTGTTGTTGCATATAGATACAATACACCTGTATACATAAATGCTACGATTTCAATCTTCTGATACAACGTAATAAACAACACTATGACCATCTTTGTTTTCACTTTCTTTCTGTTCAACATATCCTGCTGTATTTACATTATATTTGTTTTTAACATTGCGCATATCTTGTGTATATGAGTGAAAGTTAGGCCATACAATTTTGAGCCTTTTTCACCGTCTTTTTCTACAATCTCTATGCAATTTACGCTTTCACCTACTTCTTCTGTAAATAATTTTTTCAAGTATTCTAAATTATTATCCATATTATATTGTAATTAATATGGTGTTATATATGTAACAATTTTTAAGTTATTTAATTTTATAATAAGATGTTAATATATAATTTACAATAATTATATATTTTATATTTGGAAATCTTTATATATTCTCTTCGCTTATAGATAATTGATGGTTACAACAAAGTATGTATTAGACCATGAATTTGAATCGTTTGAAGCAGGAACAAAATTTGTCCGAACAGCAACGTATGGTAAAGGACAAATTGATGATGCAAAATTAGAAGAGGATTCCACATATAGTACGAAGAGCGTTAAAGTTACAGAAGAAGACCTCGAAGAATTCTTTAGCGTTATCAATTAATTTTCTATAAAAATATTTTATACGCGTTTGAAATAATTCCGACGTTGGTTTGTTCCCCCTCAAAGTCATAATGTATGATGGTAAACATACAGTGAACGATTCACAAATTCGTTCGACGTTGAGTGGGCATATGACCAGTGGGCTATCACTCCACAATTAATCACTATTTCCCAAGTTCCCTTATTTCCATAGTGACTTGTTTTTACGATAATTTTTGTCAATTATTTACGCACATTCGCTAAGTCGGCTTACTTCATTTCCTGTCAGGGAAACATTCGGCACCGTTAAGATACTACATGCGCTTTCTTTGTACAATACAATAAATGATACTGTATATATTAAATGTTTTGATTTCAATTCTGTAGCTCAATTTAATTTTAGTACCTATATATTACTTTAATGGCATTATTTAAGGCTAGAAGTATAACAGTATTATATGAGATACCAAGAACACATTTCTCAATTCGTATCGAAACTTAGGAGAGAATTCGGTCAAGACTATTTCGAATGGATTGAAGCACCCGAAGGAAATAATGTGGATTTAGAACATATTGAACCTGAAAATATAGATGATAAATCATTTTTTGAAATTAACGTAGCTATTCATATAGAATATTATTCAGAAGAAGAAGTTGATGAAATGCATGACAATATACACAAATTTGCAAAAGAACAAAGCGTTCAAGTAGATTTAACAGAAACAAATAACACACTTTCTGTTTATAAATTTTCTCTACATTCCAATTTCCTTAATGTAAAACGATAATAAACTCTCTCACGGTAATTATACAAATAGATATAATATAATAAGACTTTTGATTTATTTAATTAATTACCTTGATTATAATTACGTTCCATTATTTTACTTGCTAATATTGTTATATCTCGATTAACATCATATTCTTCAAAATTAATCGAAGATGAATAACCAAGAATAACTTGTAATGCACCCACAGCGTTTGATGATTTAGGGTCATCAAAATCTGAATGAAATCTCGTAAAAGTTGTTTTGATATCTCTATTTAATTCTGTACTGTCAAATACAACAGTTTTAAACATTGTATCTTGAATTGCGTTTATTAAACCTTTTTTATTTTGTGGCTCATAATCATAATCTTCTAATATATAATCTAATGTAATCTCTATTTTATTTTCAAAATTTTTGATTTCCTCAAGATTAATCCCGGCTTCAAGGATTTTTTCTCTATAATAATCCATATTTTATATTTAATCTACAATTATAAAAAACTATTTATTTAATGTAATTTTATTATAACTTTTGTTCCATTTTCTGTTTTTTCAAATTCTATTGAACTTTCTGACATATCAATAACAAATTTTATCAACCAAAGACCTAGACTACTACCGTGTTCCAATGGTGTTTCTTTTGTTGATTTAAATATCGGTTTTACTTCATCTTCTGGTATACCAAAACCATTATCTGAGATAATTATTTGCTTTTCTCCATTATTAATTTTAGATGTTATTTTTATACATTTTTTATTAGAGTTATTATGTTGAATTCCGTTATCAATTATCTCTTTAATAATCATTTCAAATTGCTCATGTGCCATAAATTTAAATGATGAATCTATTTTATATTTAAACATTATATTTTCATAATTCATTTTGATATGGTTTTTAGACATTTTAATTAATTGTTTAGAATCAAATTGTGATTGTTGATTCATATTTTCAATAACTTGTTCAGCTAATTGTGCTTTATCACTTATTTTAAGCAAATCTGATACGCTGTTATTAATTGGTTGTATATAATCATCATTTGATGGGCAATTCTCTATAATCATACTTGCATTTCCTTGTATGATATTTAATTCATTTTTAATATTATGCCTTAATACACGCCCAAATATATTTTTTAATAATTTAATTTGTTCTTCATTTTTTCTTTTATCTGTGATATCTTTTAATATAATTATATGTCCAAAACATTCTTTATTGTTGTATAAAATATTCACCGTTCTATTTACCGTTTGTGATTTAACAGTATAATATTTTGTATCTTTGTTTATAGTTATTTTTAATATTTCTTCTGTATCGTTGTTTATAATATCTACAATATTTATATTATATTCTTTAAATATTGTTTCTATATTTTTACCAATATCATTTTCTGTAATTTTTATATCTGTATTCTTATTACATTGAACATCAGATATTATATTTGATGATGTTATAGATATAATAGTATCATTAATATTTTCTAATATTTCCGTTTTATTTAATGAAATATTATTTGCATTGTTTAAATAAATAAGTGAAAAACTTATCATTCCTACGCCTATACCAATACCAATAGCATCAATATTTATAGCTTGATGAAATGTATATATAACACTATCTATACTAATAGTAATATAACCTATAGTTAAACCGATACCGATAATTATAGATTGTAATCTAGATATTTTATATGATAACGCGTATTTATATATTATAAATATTGAACTAACTACTAATATACTGGTCGGTAATATATATATTAAAAATAATAAATCTGTTTCAACAGGTATAATGTATCCATCCCTACCCAATTCAAATCTAGTATACATTATATCCCGATAATTTGTTATAAATAATACGGTACATAATAAAAGATAACTAATAAATATATATAGTGTTTCTTTTTTATTTAGTTTATGACCTGTATATTCTAATATTAAATATACAGACGATAATACTATTCCGATACTAATAGGTCTTATAGATAATTCAAGATATTTTGCAGAAAATAAACTAAAATTTATAAATAACGTTAATACTATGTATGTTATTGTAAATATACAAAGTAAAAATAATGGCGTATAACCAATTTTTGTTTTATTCTTCCAAGACGTATATAATGGAAAAATAAGACAAACGCCAATAAATATTTTTATTATATTGGCTATTAATACGAAATTATCCATGTTATATAAATGTATATATTATAGAATATTAAATATTGGGGATAGAATTAATATACTTAACCTTGTTTAAATTGCATTCTTTTATAAATTAAATATTATTTAATACTGCAAATGTGTATTATTCTGGAAATACTTAGGATATTTCTGACGAACTATATTCATGAGATTGCTTATTGGTATATCTGAATATTCCATACAAACATTTCCAATTATATTATTTAATTCTTTAATATCTGAATCGTTATTTTTTATTATATTATGAATTAAATTCGTTGAACTATGATGCATTTCGTAAGAATATTTAATTTTGCCACCGAATGTGCGTGACTTATTAACAATAATAATTTCTTTATTTTCAAGCGAATTAATGTCTTGTTGCATTCTATTTGGTTCTGGACCTACATTACCTTTTGTATAATTGTATATTGAAAATTTATCACCCAATTCCTTATCTGATAAATAAAGTAGCATTTTAAGTCTAACTTTTGAATTTAATGAATTATCAGAGTGATTTAATATAGACACAATACAAAATTCTTTTGATGTTAAATTTAATTCCATATATATAATTTATAGACCAACAAAATAAAATTAGCGATTTAATTTAAATTCATTGTAAAACTTTTAAAAAGATACAACATTTTATCTAACGCGGAGATAAGATGTAGAGCATGAAATTGATAAGTAATCAAATAAGGAATTCACTTACTACTAAATAGGAATTATATAAATTCTCCTTGATAAACTTGTGATTTATTAAATCTTTTATCTTCTTCAAATCCTTCTCCTGAACTAATAGCTGAAGCAAGTGAATCTTTATCTCTTTCTGTAAGTCCTTCACCAGATACGACATAATGGTTTCTAACATTATTATATTCATATTTATTACCAAATGCTACATTACATGCCTCTTTAACTTCAGGATTCAATGAACCATATATAAGAAGATGTGGAACATTCCAATCAGCATCTATATCTTTCGGAGCAAATGCTGTGATTGTATTTGAGGTATAATCTCCAATGGATTCGTGATAATCCTTATTTTCTGTTTCTTCAATGATTTCGAGTCCCATATCTCTAAGAATATCTGAAATTTTATTTACATCTTCTGTTTGATTGATTCCTGTTATACAGAGTGTAGATTTTCCATCCTCTGTAGATTTATAATCATTTTCAATTACAAATGCTCGCAATTCTTCATCATCAGATACACCAGAATCGATTGAAAATTTAAATAAATTTCCGTGTTCAATAAATAAGTTAATAAATGCGCGCGCCGTTTCTGTATCAATAGATTCATAATTAGTTCTTGGATTCATATATCTACTTTTTAGACGCGTATTACATAAAATTATCGGTTTGGGTATTCTAAACTATTTAAAAATAATAATTGATACAAAAATTTTAGTATATATTTAAGTATTTCACTTAATAGTAATTTGTAAAATTAGAAATCTCTCCAGAATAAATAGCTTTATCTTCACATTCAATATATTCTACGAGCGTGAAATTCTCTGCAATAATCTTAAATATTGAATTAAGGTTATCTGCTAATGTCATATAATATGGACCATTTTCCACAAGTGCTTTTTCAGGATAATCATAAGAACCCTTTGGTTCTGGCGTCCAATTTTTGAAATTAGAAATATAAACATCTACAACAAGTGTTTTATCATTATTCTTCTTAAACGTATTATCATTATTCTTCTTAAGCGTGTACATATGAACAGAAATATGCTTTTCATTTGTTCCAAGTTCAGGAAGTTTAAAGTCAATATCTACAAATTTTTTAGATTTGTAAACAGATTCTAATTCAGAATTAAATACCTTATTTTCCGTAGGTTTATATACGGGCTTTTTGAATGTACCATACAATGGTTTCCATCCCGGCGGTCGTGAAAGTTCCATATTAATATGATGCGTACATATCTAATTAAGTCTTATGATTTAAACCGACCGATTTATATATGTGTATTTTTAATATTTTTATATATGGACAGAGTTTTATATATAGGAAAATTTCAACCATTTCATAACGGTCACCAAACAGTTGTAGAACGATTGATTAAAAAGCATGATGAACTTATTATTGTTATTGGTGGTGCAGATTCTTCATATACGAAAACAAATCCGTTTACTTCAGGTGAACGAATTGAGATGATTAAAAAATCCATAGATGCAGACTTTAAAAATGTATATGTAATTCCAATCATTGATATTGAAGATAATATTTTATGGCCAAATCACGTAGATAAATATACGCCAGATTTTGATTGCGTATATAGTAATAATCCACTTGTTCAAAAATTGTTTACTGATGCAGGTTATATCGTAAAAGAAATTGAGATGGTTGAAAGAGATAAATATACAGGAACAAACGTCCGAAATTATTTGAAAAAAGATAATGATAAATGGAAAAATCTTGTTCCAATGAATGTTGAAAAATTAATTGATGAATTTAAAGGTGTAAATAGATTACAATTAATACATGGTGATGATTATGAATAAAATAACGACAATAATTTAGATATTAATAAATTTGTTTTAATATGATAATTTAACATTTACATTTTACGGTAAGATTTGATTTAGCGTTAATTCGTTTGTTTATATTCTAAATTAATTATTCGTTTAATGAATAATTAAAAATTAATTTAAATAATATTTGGTGGATTTTTAATTTCATGTCCATTTACAGCCGTTAATAGACATGTTTTTTCATCTTGAATATGATATTCTAAACTAATTTCATATGTTTGATTAGCAATTGCTTGGATGATTACATGGTCTTCATCAAGATTAAGTTCTTTTGAAATTCTTTTTATTTCAGGCTGTATTTTTTCATCATGAACATAATCTGTATAAATCTGTGATTCAAATTCTAAATTAATTTCATATCCTTGATTTCTTAAATATTCTACAACATATTGGGGCGTTTTCATTTGCGTTTCAATAGTATCTTCATCTTTAATTGGGAATTCATAATCACCCTCTG
>SL_4KL_010_BRINEDRAFT_10002229_pt1 | contig 10943 bp, 5 predicted proteins | sample SodLak_010_BRINE_2_FD_10664 | JGI IMG/M metagenome (IMG submission 10664) | reverse complement strand
CAATAGGCAGCCCCTCTCTTTTAGCCAGGGCGGCGAGGGTGCTTTCCGGGAGCTGGATCAGGGGCCGGATCTGGTATAAACCGGCCCGGTCCAGGTAGGTGACCGGCTTAAAGGTGTCCATTTTGCCGGTGTAGATCAGGTTAAGCATAAAGGTCTGGATGGCATCATCCAGGTGGTGGCCGAGGGCAACCCGGTTGCAGCCGAGCTTTTTGGCTGCCAGGTGCAGGGCCCCGTGGCGCATATTAGCGCAGAGGGCGCAGGGGTTTTTCTCCTGCCTGGTCTCGAAAACGATCTTCGAGATGGCCGTTTCTTCAACATGAAGTCCCACCTCCATACTGCGGGCCAATTCATGGAGGGGTTTTAGATCAACATCCCAGCCTAAGTGGACATAAATGGCCTGCAGGTCAAAATCGAAGGGGGCGTGCCTGCGGAAGATATTGAGGATATATAAGAGGGCGGAACTGTCCTTGCCGCCTGAAAGGCCCACGGCCACCCGGTCGCCCCGATCAATCATCTTATAATCATAAATCGTCCTTTTAACCCTGGTCAAAAACCATTTACTGTCGCTGCGGCGCAAGTAGCATTCGTCCTTTCGGGTCGGATCCTATAATATTTCTTACTATCTATACTCAATAATATAACGGTTTCTTTCCTCTTGACAACAAACTTTTTGCCAGGCGGTGGCTTAGAAGGTTCTTTGGGGCTTAAAAGGTTCTTTATGGTTCTTGGCCCAATTGCCGAGAGCTCATCAATCACATCTTTGGGAACCGTTTCTTTAAAAAGGCTTGGAATCCAGGCTTCCACAACCTGCTGCGGCGGCAATTCGAAGTAGCGTTTCTCAACCTGTTCTCCACCAGCTTTTGAGCACCCTGCCGTTGTCAAGAAATATTTTTATAAAATTTTCTTTTTATTAAAGCTTAAATCTACAGCGGCTTTAACTTGGCCTGCAACCCAAATGCCGCAAAAACTATGGGCTCAGAAATACCGTATTGAATTGATGTTTTTTTTACAGGGCATTTACACAACTCCCGGCTGAGGATGAATGAACTTGACGATGAAATTGATAGACTATATAGTAAAAACAAAACTGCTTTTGAAAATTGGTTTCGCCATTTATGCTTAAGTTTTATGATTATGATCCAGCTGGAAATATGGAATGGAGCTTTGCAGGCCGAAAACCAAAGGTTATCCTGGGCGATCAATTAATTTAATTAAAGGAGGAGTTGCTCTCTTGGAACAGTTTAGTGATAAGGTGAAAAAAGTTGCCGATTTGCTTCAAGAAAGTAATTATACGGTAATCTTTACCGGGGCGGGAGTTTCAACAGAACATTACAGCCATAACCTGGGCAGCCCGGGTAGAAGCCTCCCCGTGATGGTTGCTCCTGAAGACTTTACTATCGGGAGGTTCAAGGATGATCCACAATCCTTCTATGAAGAGGGTGAGCCTTTTTTTAGCATGATCTACCAACTTGAACCGAACGAAGTGCACACAGCCCTGGCGGAGCTTGAAAAACGGGGCCTGCTTAAGGTGGTCATTACGGAGAATATTGACGGCCTGCACAAAAAAGCGGGTTCTAAAAGGGTGCTTGAAATTCGCGGCACCCTGAGGAGCGCCAGCTGCGAGGAATGTAAACGGCAGGTTGCCATAGATGATCTACTGGCGGATGCCGAGAAGGGATCGTTCTTACCGGTTTGTCCGGATTGTGGAGAACCGCTCAGGCCGGACGTGGTTTTTTCAGATGAACCCCTGCCCCCTGATTATTACGAAGCAAAAGATGAAGCCGGGCGGGCCGAATTAATGGTGGTAATCGGTTCAGCCCTGGAGGTTTCTCCCGATAACCAGCTGCCGGCTGAATGCAAAAATTTGGTCATCATCAACCAGAACCCTACTTTATACGACCAGCAGGCACAAGTGGTGATCAATGAAAGCCCCGTTAAAGTAATGAAGCTTTTACTGGAAGAGTTAAACAACCGTAAATAAATAACTGTAAATAATTGATCTTAGCGAATGATTTGAGGGTTAAAATCCTTTATGACAGGGGGACGTTTAAGCTGTCATATTCCAGTGTGCTCCGGCGTAACATTATCTAAAAACGTTCTTTTGCTGGTTGAAATACGGCAACCATAACAAGAAGTTTAACTTGCCACCAAGTATAATAAGGGGTATAATGTGACCAATTAAATTTTTATTTACGGATGAATTGTTATCCAGCGGCAAACTGAAGGAGGATGAATGAACATGAATAAAACGCTCCTGTTGTTATTGCTGGTCGTACTCCTTGCCGGAGGAGGNATNGCTTTTGCCCAANCCGGCGCCGGAAATGCATTATTCGGTCTGCAATCTGCTCCCCCGGAAGTAGTTTATGAAGAAGATGGTCGCGATTTAGGGGAAGAAATTTCACAATCAGCCCAGGAAAGAGATACAGATTTCGATCTGGAGGGAATTATACCTGAAGTAGCTGAAGAAGCCAGGGCTAATGAAAACAGGGGAATGGGAACGGAAAAAGGCGAAGACGAAAGATCTCCCGTAGCTGAAGCTGTCCTGGAGGTCCTTGGTAACGGAAAATCCCCTGAAGATGGAAGAGCATTTGGACAGGCTGTATCGGAACAAGCCCGGGGAAATGAAGATGGCAGGGGCCTCGGCGAGGCCGTTTCTAAAGCCGCCCGTGAAGCCAACCAGAGCATGGGCGCCGGTAACAACAGGTAAAAAAGGGCCCTCGTTTTAATAATTTATTTTGATGGATATGTTTTAAGCGGCAACCATTCAGGTTGCTGCTTTGTTTTGATGGCAGGGGTGACCGGTCAGCGGAAGTAGGCTACTCCGGCTTCGAAGATGCGCTGGTCCTGGGTGCCGGGTACGTTTACGGCTACCCTGGAACCCGTTCTTTCCGGGTGGCCCATTTTCCCGAACACCCGGCCGCAGGGGCTGGTCAGCCCTTCCACTGCGCAAAGCGATCCGTTGGGGTTAAAGGAGATGTCGTAAGTGGGCTCGCCGTCGAGGTCTGTATACTGGGTCGCAACCTGGCCCTGCTTGAAAAACCTTTCCATGTCATTAGTGGTAGCGGCAAACCTGCCTTCACCGTGCGAGAGGGCCACGGTATGCCCCTCCCCCGGCCGCACATTGGCCAACCAGGGAGAAAGGACCGAGGTAACCCTGGTATAGGCCATGCGGGACACGTGGCGCTCGATCCGGTTAAAGCTTAAGGTGGGAGAGCTTTCGTTCCGGTTCCTGTATTCTCCCCAGGAAAGCAGACCCAGCTTGAGCAGGGCCTGGAAACCGTTGCAGATGCCCAAAATTAAGCCCTCTTTTTCTTTCAGCAGACCCATGACGGCTTCTTCGATCCGGGGATTCTGAAAGACGGCGGCAATAAATTTACCGGTGCCGTCCGGTTCATCTCCGGCGCTGAACCCGCCGGGAAGGGCGATGATCTGGGCTTCAGCGATCCGGGCCGCCATCTCTGAGGTGGACCGGGCCACCATGGGCGGGGTCAAATTATTAAAAACCATAATATCGGTTGAGGCTCCTGCCCTCTCGAAAGCCTGTGCTGTTTCGTATTCGCAGTTGGTCCCGGGAAAAACAGGGATAAAAACCCTCGGTTTGGCGAAAGATCGAGCCGGCTTCCGGGTATTCCTTTTCTCGTAATATTTAAGGGGGGTTGTAGCCGCAGCGGCATCAGAAAGAACCGTTTTGGTGGGAAATACTGGTTCCAGCGGTTTTTCCCAGTGCCTGTAGGCTTCTTCCAGGCTGATTTCTATCCCCTTCACTTTGATCGCCTTCTCTGCGGTGGTGTGGCCCAGCAGCCGGTACTCGTTTTCTGCAAACAGCTGTCCCGGGTCGGCTTCGCCTGTTAACTCTAAGACTATAGAGCCGTAGCCGGGTTTAAAGAGCTCCCGGATATCCTGAACACCGGGCAGGGAAGCTTCATTAAACTCTCCTGGTCCGGACGGGAGCGTATCCCCGGGGCGGCCGGCTTGATCAGGTTCGAAACGAAACCCGATCCGGTTGCCGAAACACATCTTGCTGACCGCCGCCGCCAGGCCGCCCGTCCTTACGGTAGAGGCAGCCAGCACCAGGCCTGAGGCGATCAGTTTATGGATCAGGGCCAGGTTTTTCTTAAAGGTTTCGAAATCAGGCATCCCGGCCATATCGATAGGGACAGGTAAAAGCATTACCCTGCTGCCGGTTTTTTTAAATTCCGGGGATATAATATTCCTGGCATCAACAGTATTGACAGCAAAAGCCACCAGAGTAGGAGGGACATCCAGGTCGTTAAAAGTCCCGGACATACTGTCCTTGCCGCCCACCGCCGGGATCCCCAGGTGCTTTTGAGCCGTGAATGCTCCCAACAGGGCGCTGCAGGGCCACCCCCAGCGAAGCGGATCCCGGCCCGGTTTTCCGAAATATTCCTGGAAGGAAAGCCTGATCTTACTGTAATCCCCACCCATGGCCGCAATCTTGGCCGCCGCTTCAACCACGGCATACATTGCCCCGTGGAAAGGGCTCCATTTGGCCAGGGCGGGATCAAAACCGAAAGCAGCCAGGGTGGCCGTATTAGTTTCGCCTTCCAGCAGGGGCAGTTTGGCTGCCATCCCTTCAGCCGGGGTATCCTGGTATTTGCCGCCGAAGGGCAAAAGGACAGTGCCCGCCCCCACGGTGCTGTCGAACATTTCGACCAGGCCTTTCTGGCTGCAGACGTTCAAGTCCTCCAGGTTGGCCAGCCAGGCCGCCTTGAGATCGGGCCACTTCTCTCCCACTGAAGAGGGATTTATTCTTAAACAGCAGCCCTCTTCCCGGGGCGCCCGGATTTCAGCCCTGGTATGCTTTTCGACCCCGCCGCTATTTAAAAAATCCCGATCCAGATCGACAATCGGTTTGCCGTTCCAGCTCATTTTTAAACGCCTCTGGGCGGTAACTTTGGCAATGGGGGTGCACTCCAGGTTTTCTGCCGCCGCCAGGGCGATAAAACTGTTCTCATCTTCAGGCGCGACGACCACCGCCATTCGTTCCTGGGATTCTGAAATGGCCAGTTCGGTCCCGTCCAGGCCGTCGTATTTTTTGGGGACGGCGTCCAGGTCCCCCTCCAGCCCGTCGGCTAATTCGCCGACCGCAACCGATACACCCCCGGCCCCAAAATCGTTACCTTTTTTGATCAGCCGGCTGGCTTCGGGGTTGCGGAAAAAACGCTGGATTTTCCTTTCTTCAGGGGCGTTGCCTTTTTGAACCTCCGCGCCCCGGCTTAAAATCGATTCTTCTGTATGCTCTCTTGAGGACCCGGTGGCGCCTCCGCAGCCGTCCCGGCCTGTCCGGCCGCCGAGCAGGAGGACCGCATCGCCCGGTGCGGGTTTCAGGCGCCTGACGTTCTTTCTTGGCGAGGCCCCGATCACAAAGCCGATTTCCATCCGTTTAGCGATATAACCTTCGTTATAAAGTTCGGCCACCTGGCCCGTGGCCAGCCCCACCTGGTTACCGTAAGAGCTAAAGCCCTTTGCCGCCTTGGTGGTAATATATCTCTGGGGGAGTTTCCCGGGCAGGGTCTCTTCAAAGCGGCGGCCGGGATCCCCGCTGCCTGTTACCCTCATCGCCTGGTAGGCATAGGAGCGGCCGGACAGGGGGTCGCGGATACAGCCCCCCAGGCAGGTGGCGGCCCCGCCGAAAGGTTCAATTTCGGTGGGGTGGTTGTGGGTTTCATTTTTAAACATGACCAGCCATTCTTCTGCTTTCCAGTCAGCGCTGCCGTCACTGCCCATCCCGGCCCTGACCACAATACTGGAGGCATTGATCTCTTCCGATTCTTCCAGGTCTTGCAGCAGCCCTTTTAATTTCATCTCTTTCATGCAGATGGTGGCCAGATCCATCAGGCTAACTGGGCTCCGGCCCACTTTTTCTTTTTCAACAAAGGCCTTTGATTTTAAGTATTCCTGCCGGGCCAGCTCCAGGGGAGCGTTCAGCGGGCTTTTTTCAATGTCAATCCTGTCTAGCACGGTGTTAAAGGTAGTGTGGCGGCAGTGATCGGACCAGTAAGTGTCCAGGACCTTGATCTCAGTTATGGTGGGATCTCTTTTTTCCCGGCCGCGAAAATAGTCCCGGCAGAAGGCCAGATTTTCTAAGTCCATGGAGAGATCCAGCTTTTTTTGCATTGCGGTCAGCTGATCTGAGGAACACTGCCTAAAACCGGCTAATGTTTCCACCTCCGGCGGACAGCGCCCTTCGAGTTGCAAACTGGCCGGCTTTTCAAGAGCCGCTTCCCGGCATTCGACCGGGTTGATGCAGTAACTTTTAATACTTTTAAATTCATCGTCGGATAGTGCGCCTTCTAAAAGAAAAACCCTTGCCGATCGGACAAGGGGGCGCTCTTTTGCGGTTAGAATTTGCACACACTGGCCGGCAAAATCGGCCCTGATATCATATTGCCCGGGCAGGTATTCAACGGCAAACATCCTGACCCCGGGGTCTGCCTTTAGCTCTTCGGGGTAACAAATATCAAGCGGCGGTTCGGATAAAATTTGCCTCCTGGCTTCTTCGAATTCTTGCCCGGTGAGCCCTTCCACATCGTAGCGATTGATGATCCTTACCTTTTTGAGGCCGCCTATGCCGAGGTGCTCTTTTAATTCCCGGCCTAAAGCACTGCTCTCCAGTTCAAATCCGCTTCGTTTTTCGACGAATATCCGCTTTACTTGTGCAGACAAAATCTCTCCCTCACCTTGGCAGTATTTGAGCCTGCGCCCATACCTTGCTAATACAAAGTAACTATATCTTTATTCCCGCTATTTTTCAAGAAGGTGACGAGGGTGACTGGGCGATGTTTCACTTGTCACCCTTGCTGGGAACCCTCGCCGTGGCATGCCGAGATGACAGATGAAACGTCTCCTTGTCACCAAAACGTCCCCTTGTCACCAACCGGTGTCACCCAAGAAGGATATTTGTTTTTTCTGTGGAATTAGAAAGCCGTGTTGAAAAAAAATGATCATCAAACCGGTATTTTTTCGGGATCCTCCAAGCTTAGCCTTACCAGTGCTGTCCCTGAGGAGCTGCCCCGCGGACGCCCGCAGGAGAAGTGCGGCATTTTTGCTGTATACGGATACCGGGGGCCGGAGAATGCCGCCCTTGTTACCTACCTGGGCCTGCTGGCCCTTCAGCACCGCGGCCAGGAAAGCGCCGGCATCGCTTTTAAGGAAGAGGGAAAAATCCGGGCCATCAAGGGGATGGGCATGGTCGATCACGTCTTTTCCCGGCGGGAGCTGTCTTTAATCGAGGCCGATACCGTCCTCGGGCACGTCCGCTACGCCACCGCGGGGCCCAGCATTGCCGTCAACGCCCAGCCGCTCCTGGCCTTGTCGCATGACCGGACCGGGATGGCCCTGGCCCACAACGGCAACCTGACCAATACCAGGAAACTGCACCACCGGCTGCTGGAGACCGGCCATATTTTTCATACCACTTCCGATACCGAGATATTGTTGACCTACCTGTTCCGATTCCGCCGTCTTGGCCTGGTCGAAGCGGCCAGGAAAACCATGGGGATCGTGCAAGGAGCCTACAGCGCTGTAGTTTTAGACCATGACCGCCTGGTGGCCTTCCGGGATCCCAACGGTTTTCGGCCCCTTGTTATCGGCCGGTTGGACGGNGCTTATATCCTGGCCTCGGAAACAGCCGCTTTTGATCTGGTCGGGGCTGAAGTGGTCAGGGAGGTCAAACCGGGTGAAATAATCAGCATCGGCCCGGAAGGTCTCTCTTCAGCCGGAGTCCAGTCCGGAGGAGAACCGTCTTACTGCATTTTCGAATATGTTTACTTCGCCCGGCCCGACAGCGTTATTGATGGCAGCAGCGTCCACCTGGTGCGCAAGAAAGTGGGTTCCCTGCTGGCAGGGCGCCTTTCAGCAAAACTGGACCTGGTCATCCCTTCGCCCGATTCAGGGGTTTCAGCGGCCTCCGGACTGGCCGAAGCGCTAAACCTGCCCCTGGAATGGGCCATTTACCGCAACCCCTACCTGGGGCGGACCTTTATCAAACCGGGTCAGGAAACCCGCGAAATGGCGGTGCGGTTGAAGTTTAATCCTGTTACCGGGCTGATCAGGGGAAAAAGGGTCGCCCTGGTCGATGACTCCCTGGTCCGGGGCACTACAGCCCGGGTGCTGACCGCCCTGCTTCGGGACTCCGGGGCGGCGGAAGTGCATCTTGGCATCGCCTCACCTCCCTATAAAAACCCTTGTTATTACGGCATCGACATCCCGGTCCCTGATGAACTGGCCGCCCTGGATGAAAATATGGATCATCTCACGGCCTCGATCGGGGCGGATTCGATCACCTTTGCCGAGCCCGAAGATCTCTACGAGGCTGTCGGTAAGGACCGGACGGAATTGTGCACCGCCTGCTTTACCGGCCTTTATCCTACTCCCGGGCGGTGAGGTTATTATTAACAATAAGGGCGCGGTTTTAGCGGCTTTTTATTTCCATTGCCGCCGGTCTTTATAAATTCAGGCAAAGTGGCAAACGGTAACTTGTGTTTTCATTTTGGTTCACTTACTTATAGCTTGCCGGCGCTGGGCTTTCCTTTCCATGACGGTTTGCTTATAAGTGAGGGCTAAAATTAACAGAAAAGGGTTGGCTTTGCCACGGCACCGGTTTACTGCTAAGACTTGTCATTACTATGGCATATGTCCCGAGCAATGGTTATAATAAACAGGGAGGAATGAATTGATGCAGAGTGAAACCAGGCCCCGGGAAGCCAAGTACGTCCAGTCGCTCGATCGCGCTCTTTCGATCCTCGAGGTGATGGCCGCCCTGGGGAGGCCGGTGCCGGTAACCGAACTGGCCGAAAAAGTCGGCCTCAAGGTGAGCACCGTCCACCGCCTGTTAACCACCTTGATGCACCGCGGCTACGTGGATCAGGAAAGGGAAAGCAGTAAATACCAGCTGGGCCTGAAGCTTTTGGAACTGGCCAATGCCGTCTCCTCCTTTTCCGATATTAGAACCATTGCCAGGCCCTACCTGGAAGAGCTGGTCAGGCGCTTAAATGAAACGGCCAACCTGACCGTGCTGGATGAGACAGAGATTGTCTATATTGACCAGGTGGAATCGCAAAATTACATTATCGTAAAAATGTTCGCCCAGGTTGGCAACAGAGGGCCCGTTCACTGCACGGCTTCAGGGAAAGTGCTGCTGGCTTTTCAGCCCGAAGAACAGCTTGATCATATTTTAGCCAAGATTGACTTTAAGCAATATACCAACGAAACGATTACCGAGCCCGGGCTTTTAAAAAAAGAGCTGGAGCGGGTCAGGCGGGAGGGCTATGCCCTCGACTGGGGCGAAATGGAAGATAATGTGCGCTGTATCGCAGCGCCGATTTTTAATTATGAAGGCAAAGCCGTAGCCAGCATCGGCTTATCGGGCCCCGGCAGCCGCATTACCATTGATTATATAAAAAAAGAGCTGGCCGCGGTGGTAAAAGAAATCGCCGCCCGGGTCTCGGTGCAGCTGGGCTACAACGGCTGAAGCGGATATAGATTAGACCTCCCGTGCCCCCATAGAGCCGGGGGACCATCAGAAGAATAAAATTACAGTTCACATTTTCGAGATAGTTGGTTGTCCTTAATAAAACGGCAGGAAAAGGAGGGTAGCTTCTTGGCCCGTAGATCAAGTAGATCAAAAAGAAGCAAAAAAGTCAGGGGCAGGTCCTGGGGGATTCTTTTCTTTTTATGCCTGCTCTTTTTTTCCCTGGGTTATTTTATGGCCGTTAGCGAGATCAGGTTTTGGTAGCAGAAACCTGGTAGTAGAAATATGGGCGAAAGAAAGACTCTTCCACCTTCTTTAAAAGTATTACGGAGAAAGGGCCGGCATCGTAAATTATAACCTGCTGTTCCCAGATCAAGAGCTTATTTGGAACTCTGCCCCCCTGATGGGTTGAAAAGCATGTCAAAAGAACCGTCCCTTTGACATGCTTTTAGTGTTTGTGGACCAGGAGTTCGAAGCGCGGCAGCTTGAAGCGGCTTTTTTCCGGCCGGTTCAGCAGGCAGCGGGCCTGTTTTTCGGCCCTGGTTACCACCTGGAGGCGGCGCACCCTGGCCCCGAGCTTTTCCAGGTACCTGGCAAAGCCGGCAGCGGCTTTGTCGGAGGCAAAACGCAGGTTTTCGGTGTTAACAACCATCTGGCTGTGATGGCGGGGCAGCATCTTTTTCAGGGTCCGCTTCAGTTCTTTTAGCTGCAGGCTGTCGGCAATACCCCTGATTTTAAGGTAGAGGATTCCTCTCTGTTCGGTTAGCGATATCTTAAGCGCCGACGAAGCTGCTTCCGGCGCTTTCGTGCCGGCGCTCGGGGCCCACAGCTGACGGTAAAAAAGGGTCACCGGCCGCCGGCTGGCATAGGGCAGATCTCTCAGGAAGCGGTTGTACCAGCGGCTCTGGTAAGCAAAATGCCTGGTTAGCCCGAAGCCGATGGCCCGGTAAAGGGTTGTCATCCAGCCGGTAGCGGTCAGGTTCCTGAATATGTTGGGGAAGGAATAAAACCTTTTCAGAGCCCTGACGGTTTCAACCTGCAGCTCCTCCGGGGTCATCCGGGCCGGTTTAAACACGGCATAGTGCCCATCATAGAGCGACCAGTCGTAGTTGATGATCCGGCCTTCATTTTCCAGCTTCTCAAAGAAAGGCGTGCCCGGCATGGGCGTAAGCATCATGAACTGGATGGTGTCAATCCCGGTTTTTACCGCAAAATCGGCCGTCTCCCGAATCGTTTCGGCAGTATCGGCTTCACCGCCCAGGACAAACATGCCGTGGATCCTCATTCCATAGGCCTGGAAGCGGCGGATCGCTTCCCTGACATCATCGACATTCTGCTCCTTGTTATAGTCTTTTAAGGTTTCGGGATTGATAGATTCAAAGCCGATGTAAACAATTGTGCAGCCGGAGCGGGCCATCAGGTCCATCAGTTCGTCGTCATAAGAGGCGTC
>SL_4KL_010_BRINEDRAFT_10002226_pt1 | contig 10949 bp, 11 predicted proteins | sample SodLak_010_BRINE_2_FD_10664 | JGI IMG/M metagenome (IMG submission 10664) | reverse complement strand
GAGTACAACGAGTCGCAGACGGCGCTTTTTCAGCGAACGTGTGCGTCGCCAAAACGAACTCATCCCACGTTCAAGGCGAGGACGAACTCATCCCGCGTTCAGGCGACGACGAACTGGCTCCAGATATCCGAGACGAGGAAGAACAGCGCGTAGTAGCCTGCGTACACCAGGACGATAATCGAGGTGACGATCGCGCTTTTCGGCGTCTCGATCGACATATCGTTTCGCGCTTCGACGTTCCGCGCCTCGAACTCGAACAGGTCGGCGAGCACCATCGTGATCACGATAATCGAGAGAATCGTTCCGCTCACCGGTGCCGCGACGGCAAACAGGAGACTCAACAGCAGCAGTCCGACGTTTGTGAACGCGTGGGGCGTGTACTGCTCGACGCTGTCTCTGTCCGCGCCCTGTTCAACGTGCCGTTTGTACTCGACGTGTCGCGTCGCGAGGTTCGCGACCGCCATCACGAGTATCGCGTACGGCAGCACTGGTCCGACGGCGGCCAGCCAACCGAGGGGGACGAGGAACTGCAGTGGGTCCATGCCGACATATCCGGTGACGAGTTATTAGAGTGTTTCCGATCGTCGCGCTCGCGGAGAGGATGCCGCCGTCGGAATGAACACTTCGGTCTGCCCCGTGATCTCGATACTGACCGGCCGATACGGGTCGATAGTACGCCGTACCGTTCCGTCGACCACGAGCGCCACCGGCTCGGTCTCACGCTCCACGGAGAGGGTGACACGCTCGGCGACGACCCACGCGTTGATCCCCGTACTGAACGGTGCGATAGGGACGACAGAAAGCCCGCCGTCGGGTTCGACTATCGGACCGCCGATGGCGTTTGCGTATCCGCTGCTACCGAACGGCGTCGCGACGACGACTCCGTCCGCGCGGAACGACTCCTCGTGTCCTCGAGAGAATCGAACCGAGAACTCGGAGATCCGCGCGGGTTCTTCGGTGATGAGGGCGACGTCCGCGGCCGCTCGGTGGACCGTGGGCGTTCCGTCGTCGACAGTGAGGACGGGATACGTGACGCGATCGATACCGTCGACCGACGAGTCGAGGGTTTCAAACAGTCGGTGGATGCGGTTCGTAGCCTCGTCGATTCCGAACGCGAACCGCTGTGTCCCGACAGGAACCACCGCTCCGCTCGGCGCATTCCGAAGCGCGGTTCGGGTCGCGTCTTCGCCGACTGCGAGCGTCGCATCGGCATCCGACGCTGCGTGCGTCGCCGCCACGAGGTGGACGCCGGCGTCTCGAACCGCCTCGCGGAGGGTTTCCGCTCGATCGTCGTCGCCGACGACCGCCACACGGCGTTTCGACTCTCCCATATCCGAGTGGTGCGCCCGGCGCGCGTGAAAACCTCCCGGTTCGGTGCCATCCCCGCTCCGCGGATCAAAAGGGCCAGTCGCCGGTGATCTTCATCCCCGTCGCTTTCCCTTCCGCTTCGAGCGCCGACACGAGTTCGTCGTCGCTCTTGTGACTCGTAATCACGCCGTCGTCGGCGAGTTCGACGACGAGGTCTGTCAGTAGAATCGCCTGCTCGCGGAGGCTTCGGGACTCCAGCTTATCGAGCGTATCAGCACCGGTGTGGCCCCACCCACGGCCGCGTCCCTCCGTCTCGCCGGAGACCATGTATCCGGGTATCCCGCGCTGTACGAACGGCCAGTGGTCGCTGTGAGGAACCAACTCGCCACCGAGCGCAATCGGATGGTCGAATCGGTCGCTCACGTGTTCTCCCGCGGCTTCGAGCGCGTCGAAGCCGTGGTGATCGAGACGTAACGTCCGACCGAACACGTTGCTGTCGACGTTGACGACGGCTTTCACTCGGTTCGGGTCGACGCTGTTGGCGACGCGCGAGGAGCCGACGAGTCCGACCTCTTCGGCGCCGAACCCGATGAGCCGGACCTGGGTGTCGAGTTCGTCCTCTCGGGCGGCAAGCGCGCGCGCGACCTCGACTACCGTCGCCGTCCCGGCGCCGTTATCCATCGCTCCCTCGGCGATGTCGTGCGCGTCGACGTGCGCGGAGACGACGAGGAACTCGTCGGTGTCGGGACCGAGCACGGCGACGGCGTTGCCGCTCGTCGCGTCCGGGGTTTCACAGTCGACATCGACGGTCAGCGTCTCGCCCTCGTACCGGCGAGCGAGCCGCGCGCCGGTCTCTTTCGACACGCCGACGGCGGGGATATCACCGACCGGCGCTGCCTCGGTCCCGACGCTGCCGGTCGGGGGAAGCGTCCCCTCAACGTGGTTCGCGAAGACGAACGCCGCCGCGCCGGCCTCGACGGCGTGATAGTACTTCTCTCGGCGATGGATGAACCGGTCAACGGAGTCCGGCGTGTCCGACGAGACCATCACGACCGCTCCGTCGAGGTCGCCGGCCTCGTCGAAATCGTCCGGAACGCCATAACCGAGGTCGACGAATTCGCCGGTCGCCTCGCCGGCGGGGCTCCGGGGGAGCGCGATACAGGCGTTTTGCCCGCTGGCGACGGGTTCGTTCGTCGCGGCGCGTCGGATCTCGCTGTCGCCGCGCTCCCAGCCTTGGATATCGAACGGTTCGATTCGGGCGTCGCGGGCGCCGACCGCGGCGAGCGCGTCCCGGGTCAGTTCGAGCCCCGTGCGTTCGCCCGCGGAGCCGGCCATCCGGTCGCCGATGTCGACGAGTGCTTCGAGGTGGTTCCAGCCGACATCGCTGTTGAAGGTGTCGCCGATCCAGTCGGTCATAGCTGCATCTGTTCCGGGGAGCGCGTTAAGCGGTTCGGTGGCGGAAACGGCGGCGACAGAAACAGCGGCGGAATCGTCGGTAGACAGGACGGCAGTGGTCATCGTCGACCGCGTCGAGTCAGTACGTGTAGCCGTAGACGTGGTTCAACATGAGGTACGTGACCACGCCGAGAACGAGCGAGAGCAGCCACGAGCCGGCGGCGATCCGGCCGATTTTGGCGTGTGGAACCTCCGTCCGAAGCTCGTGCTCCGAGTGGGTGAGTCCCAACACGAGCGCGTAGAGGACGACGGGGACGGCGAGGATGGATAACAGGATGTGGATCGCGAGCATCACGAGGTAGACCGTACCGACCAGCTCCGGCCCGTCGAAGTACTTCGTTCCGCCGCCGGCGACGCGCGGAACGTAGATACCGAGAAACAGCAGTATCAGGCCGAACGACGTCGCCATGGCGGCGGCGTGTTTCTTGACCTCGTCGCGTCGGATGAAGTACCAGCCGAGCGAGAGCGTGATAATCGTGAGCGTGTTCACGACTGCAATTGCGTGCGTGAGAATGTCGACGGTTGATCGCGAGAGGTCGGGAAACAACGCCTGAAAGCCCGGCACGAGAAACGCACCGAGCACTGCGCCGTACCCGACGACGGTGAGGAGGAGGACGGTCGCCCCGGGTCGGCGTTTGACGCGAGCGCGAACGCTGGCTGCGGACATATCCAAACGACGGGGCGGAGTGATAAGTCGGCTTCGGGTTCTCTCATCGACCGGGGCCGGTCGGAAACGACGTTACCGCTCGATGACGCCCGTCGCGGTCGCGACCTCGATCGCCGCCTCCTCGTTGATCCCGCCCTGCAGGATCGTGTACCGGTCGCGGATCTCGTGGGCGGTAGTGAGTGCGGCGATCAGCTCCTCGTCGTCGACCCCCAGCTCAGCGGCGGTCGGTCGTCGGCGCGTCGAGCTCGCCGAGGGCCTCGCGGATCGCGGCCCACTGTCCGTTCTCGCCGCTATGGAGGTACTCGGTCATGATCGAGGCCACGCCGACCTGGTGGCCGTGGAGCGCCTTCCCGGGCGCGAGCCGGTCGAGTTGGTGAGAGATGAGGTGTTCCGCGCCGGAGGCCGGTCGCGAGGAGCCAGCGATCGACATCGCGACGCCCGAGGAGACGAGCGCCTTCACGACGACCCACGACGACTCCTCTAACCCCGGACGGATCAGGTCTGCGTTCTCGACGAGCAGCTCGGCGGTCATCTCCGAAAGCGCGCCCGCGTACTCGCTGTACTCGACGTTTCGCAGCCGGTTGGCGAGCCGCCAATCCTTCACGGCCGTGTAGTTCGAGATGATGTCCGCACAGCCCGCAGTGGTGAGCCGCCACGGGGCGTTCGCCAACAGCGTCGTGTCCGCGACGACCGCGAGCGGCGGGTCCGCGGCGACCGAGTGACGCGTGTCGCCTTCGGGGATCGACGACCGGCCGGAGACGATCCCGTCGTGTGAGGCGACCGTCGGCACGGAGACGAAACCCACCTCGAGGTGGTCGGCGGCCATCTTCGCGATGTCGATCGGCTTTCCGCCTCCCAAGGCGATCAGGTAGCCGGGATCGACCGCCTCCGCCGTCTCTGTAAGCGCCTCGACGGCGTCGAAGGAGGCCGCCTCGACCACGGCGGTCGCGGGGTCGTCGAACTGTGCGCGCACCCGGTCGCCGGCGATCTCGTTCGGCGTCGGGCTCGTCACGATCAGCGGCCGCCCTGTGAGGTAGAGTTCGCCGACCGCCTCGCCGAGGTCGTCGAGCACGCCGTGGCCGACGAGCACGTTCCGCGGGAGCTTGATCCACGTGGACTTCTCGAACATATCGGTCGATCACGCCGACGGGTCAAAGCCGTTTTCCATACCGACGGGCCATCACGCGCGTCTCGGGCGACTCACAGCGGAGCGTCGACTCACAGCGTCAGGAGCGTCGTCGTCGCGTCGACGAGAAAGAAGAGGCCGAAGCCGGCAAGCACGACCGCGGATCCGACCGCGACGATCGGCGCGAACGTCTCGGTTCTGCGCTCGGCGGCGACGAGCCCGGCCGGGAAGCAGACGATCCAGATCAACACGCCGAGGAAGAACCCGCCAATGAGCGCTGGCGAGCCGGTGGCGACGACGAGGCTCCCGGCGAGGCTGTCGCCGACGAGCGGGAGAAACGAGAGGACGTCGAGGCTACCCGACCGGAGCAGACCCACGCCGACGGTGAGCCAGAACAACACCTGATACGGATTCGTCAGGGCGAGCACGAGCGCCTTTCGAAACCCGTTCCCGCCCTCGATCGACGGCTCGCCGCCCGAAGTCGGCCGAAACGACGCACGGGCGCCACGGGCCGCGCCGACGGCGAAGTAACACATCAACAGACCCCCAATCGCGACCATGACGGCACGGAGCAGCGGGTACGACTCGACGACGGCGACGACCCCGACGTAGGCGAGCGCGAAGAATATCACGTCGGCAGTCGCCGCGCCGAGCCCGGCACGAAAGCCGGCGAGCCGACCGCGCAACACCGACTCCTCGGCGATCACCGCGTTCATCGGCCCGGGCGGGGCCGCGAGCGCCAGTCCGAAGACGGCGCCGACGGCCAACGTCGCGAGGAGGCTCACGTCGGGTCAGACGGCCGTTTTCGTGAAAAGCCTCGCGAACGAGATGCGAACGTCACGGTCGAGAGACGAACATCGGTGGACGGGATCGGGAGTCGACGGCCAGTATCGCGCACGCGGCTCACTCACCGACGGGTTCGGTGGTCTTCACGCGGATCGATCGGGCGATCTCCGCGGGCAGACTCTGCTCGCCGTTCGCGGTCGCCACGGTCACCATCCCGAAGGGGGCGACGTCGGTGATCTCGAGTTCAGTTCCCGGTGTGATTCCCGCGTCAGCGAGGTACTCCAACTCGGCCTCGTCGCGGTCAGAGACGCGGGTAACAACGACCCGTTCCCCCTCGACGTGATCGGAGAGCCGGGGGCCGCTCCCCTCGTCGACCGGCTCGAGATCGGCGCCGGGAATCGGATCTCCGTGCGGATCGACCGTCGGGTCGCCGAGCGCTTCGGCGACGCGACGCTCGAACTCTTCGGAGATGTGGTGTTCTAAGGCGTCTGCTTCGTCGTGAACGTCGCTCCAGTCGTAGTCGAGCTGGTCGGCGAGAAACGCCTCCAACAGCCGGTGATGACGGACGACTTCTAGCGCGACCGCCTCACCGTCGGGCGTCAGCTCCGCGCCTTGATACGGTTCGCGCTCGACGAGTCCGCGATCCTCCAGCTTCCCAAGCATATCCGTGACCGACGGCGGTGTCTTCTCGAGGTACTCCGCGATCGCGGACGTCGAGACGGGCGGCCCCTGCTCGGACTGGAGGACGTAGATCGCTTTTAAATAATCCTCCATCACGTCGCTCAGCATTTTTAAATGATCGTCACCCGTGGCGGAAATAGCTACCGGGAGTCGGTGACCGTGAGGTATGCGACCAGACGCCGACGGTTCGGGGTATCAGCCTCACTCGTCTTGGAGTTCAGCGTCTCGAAGCGCCTCGTTGAGGTCCTCGCGGACGCGTTCGCCGGTCTCGCGGTCCATCGCCGTGGTGACGACTCGGTTCTCTTGGACGCTGGAGCCGTCTCGGAGGAGAAGTCTGACGTTTCCGTTCGTTCCCGCACGGGTCGCCTTCGCGCGGAGCCCCGTCCGTGAGCCGGTCCCGCCGGCGTCGATCGGCCCGGGCACGATCTTCTTAACGTGCGGGTGTTGTGCGACCGTACTGATCGCTTTCCGCCCTTTTCGGTCGCCGATTAGCGTGGAGTGCGAGCCGCCGATCTTCTTGCGAGGGGGTGTTTCGACGACCTCCAGCGCGCGCTCACCGCGGCGGTCGAGGACCCAGGCGACGACCGGGCTGTCGGTTTTGGTGTCGCTGCCGCCGGCGGCTCCTCCCCCTCCGTCATCGGTGTCGGGGACGCGATAGAACTCGTGGTGGAGCTGTGCGCGCGTCTCGCGGAGCGGCTCCCGCTCGCCCGCGGCGTAGACGGTTTCGGGTCGCTTGCGACGGATCTCATCGGCGACTCGTCCCGCGAAGTTACGGAGTTGGATCTCGGTCAGCTGCTCATCGTGTTCGGGACGAGTGGTGATACTCGTCTCGCCGACGACTTCGTCTTCCTCGAGTATCGTGAGCCGTGCGCGGTCGTCGGCGAACTCGACGACGACCGCGTCGCTGTTAGCGGTGTTGCAGGTGAGACAGTAGTCTCCGGGCTTTCGAATCGGGGTCCCACACCGCCGGCAGTTCATATCGGGAGGAGGCGCGTCTCGGGTAAAAATGCGTCCGTTTTCGAGGACAGAAGCGTTTGGATGCTGCGACACCTGAGACAGCAACCCATATCAAGCGGTGTTACTATGAACAGCCACATGGATACTGACCGATCCGACTCGACGTCTCTTGAGGAAGGCGCCGATCGGCTCGAAGCGGCGCCTCCGGAAGCAACGAGAGAGGACGGAGGCATCGACGCCGATGCTCCGATCGAGGATGAACGGGTCGAAGATCGGATTGCACGGCTGTTCCGCAACGGGCGGACGAACGCGCTGTTCGCGTGGGCGATAGTCGCGGTTCTCGTCGGCGTGTTCGCCGAGAGCCTGCTCGACGGCGACCTCATCTCGATGGCGATCATCACGGGGCTCGCCGCAGTGGTTCTGGCGCCGGCGGTCTCGGCTCGCGACTGGCGGGTGATGCTCCCGTCCGAGCTGCTCGTATTGGCGCTGTTACCGGTGCTCGTGGGTGCCTTGTTTGGTGGCGAGCTCGGGATCTTCGCGACGTACGTCGCGCTCGCCGCGCTCGCGCTCGTGATCACCGTCGAGCTCCACATGTTCACCTCGCTCCGGGTGACGCCGTGGTTCGCGATCGTTCTCGTCGTGATGACGACGATGGCGACGGCGGCGGTGTGGGGGATACTTCGATGGAACGCCGACCGCCTGCTCGGCACCAACTTCCTGACGACCAACGAGGCGCTCATGATCGAGTGGATCTACGTGGCACTGGCCGGTATCGCCGCGGGAGTCCTCTTCGAGGCGTACTTCCGGCGACGGGGTCGCCGGCTTCGTCGCGCCATCTGGCGGGTGGTGCGGCGATGAGTGGGATTTCGGCTTCGATTTCGCGTCTACTCCCGCGTTCGCTTCCGCGCCCCTCGGTCCAGACCCAACGCCGGCTCACTCGCGGGATGCAGCTGATTCTCGTCGGCATCGTGGTTTATGGCGTGGTTGGCGGCGCGCCGAAGGCGATCACCAACGGAACCATCGCGCTGCTCGTCACGTTCATTCCGGCGCTGCTCGAACGGAACTACAACATCCCGCTCGACCCGTGGCTCGGCGTGTGGATCACGGCCGCGGTGTTCTTTCACACGCTCGGTTCGGCACGGTTCTACGCGGAGATCTGGTGGTGGGATCACCTCACCCACGCGCTCTCGGCGTCGCTCGTCGCTGGCGTCGGCTACACGACGATCCGTGCCGTCGATATCCACAGCGACGCGATCCGGATCCCGCCGCGGTTCGCGTTCGCGTTCATTCTCATCTTCGTGCTCGCGTTCGGCGTCGTCTGGGAGCTGTTCGAATTCGGGCTCGACATCATCGCCGACGAGACCGGGATTGCGATGCCGCTCGCACAGCACGGCCTCGACGACACAGTGCTCGACTCGATGTACAATTCGCTGGGTGCGCTCCTCGTGGCGACGTTCGGGCAGGCACACCTCTCGGGGGTCGCAGAGCGGATCCGCGAGTCGCTGCTCTCCGACGGCGGGCGCGACGAGTAGCCGCCGCACTCCTGAGGAGCGGCTCCCGCTCAACGAAGACACGCCGCCACGACGCGCAGGGCGGCCTCTCCGCGCACCTCGTTCGCGAGCAGCGGGACGCGTTTCACGTCGCGTCCGCGGAAGAGATCGGTCGCACGCCGGAGCGCGGCCTGTTGGACCTCCCACCGGCGGGCACAGAACTCACAGGTTTCAGGATTGGGCTCGATAATCCAGTCGGGATCCACGTCGGCGATTCCGCCGACGCCCTCCATCACTCGGTTGACGACGAGCGTGTTCACCGGAATGTCGAACTCATCGAGCCGGTCGACGAGCCGCTCGGACTCGACGACGCTCATCTCTTCGGGGATCATCACGACGCGAAAGTCGGTTTTTTCGGGGTCCTGAAGAACGCCGCGGAGGCGCTCGATCCGCGCTTGTAGCTCGTCGAGGTCGGCCGAGGGATCGGTGCCATCATCGCCGCCGAACATCCCTTTGAGCCCGTCCATCATGCCGGAGAAGCGCTGGCGGAGCTTCATNACGCGGCCGATCATNGACTCCATGATCTCGGGCAGCTGGAGCAGTCGGAGGGTGTGACCCGTCGGCGCGGTGTCGACGACCACGCGGTCGAATCGGGGGTCGTCGAGGTATTCGAGGAGCTGCCGCATCGCCGCTGCCTCGTCCGCGCCGGGCATCGTCCCACCGAACAGCGAGCCCGGGGCGTCGGTCGCGCCCTCCGCAGCGTCCTCGGCCATCCCGCCCATGGCGTCGCCAGCGCCGCCCATGCCACCCAGCATGTCGCCCATGTCCCCCATCCCGCCGAGCGGGTCGCCGTCGGCGCCGAACATCCCCTCGTCCATCGCGTCGTCGGGGTCGATCTCGGCGGCGTACAGCGGAATCTCTTCACGGATGCGCGTCGGCTCCGCGGGGATGTCGGTCTCGAAGGTGTCGGATAAGGAGTGGGCCGGGTCCGTCGAGACGACGAGGGTGCGGACGCCGCCCGCGGCCGACGAAAGTCCGGTGGCCGCCGCCATCGTCGTCTTTCCGACGCCGCCTTTCCCGCCGTAGAGCACGTATTCGGGGGCGTCGACGCCCTGTGGGAGATCGGTGGTCTCGTCGGGTTTGGCCACGGGATCGGTTTCGGCGGGGTTCGTCTCGGGGGGATCGGTGGTGTCGTCGTCCGGGATATCCGGCTCGTCGACGCGATCTACGGGCTCGACGTCGATGTTGTCCATGTGCGATAGTGAGCGGTGGGCGTTTGTGTACCCGTCGGTCCCGAGAAGACGAGGTGGGGGTTCGACGCTCTGTTGAAGTTTTCAACTAGTGACAAGTTACGGTAGCCGCGTTGAATAGAGTGTGCGTGTCTTGTACTGAGTTCCTCTTGGATTCGATCAGGCCAGATCGGTCAGTACAGGTAGCACACGTACTGTGGTGAGTGATGCGTTCATTCCTCTTTGCTTCCTTCAGGAAGACGACTTAAGAGAAAGTTCACATACGAAATAACGTCGTGAGCCTCTTGTTGGCCGAAATCATCCAGATATTTTTCTCCATCTTCTCCAGATGGTCGATGATGTAGTGGGTTCCATATTCCTTGAATTGCTCCTGCATAGAGATGCATTACACCCTCTTTCTCCCCCGGTTTTTCGCCCATGGATAAGGGCCCTCCATTTTTGCTAAATGCGTGCTTCATCAAGCTCGCTCCAGATCTATCATTATCCCCATCACCAACAGTCTCACGAACCCGATGTTCAAGCAGTTGGCAGGCACGAGACGCTGCATCTCGATACTCTCCTCGAGCGTATTTTGACCCGCATTTCTCTACGAGGTCCTCATCTAGCTCCCCCATTGGAATACTCAATGTGGTTTTGGTTTCTGGTGCATTTTTCTGAATCTGATCTGTCCTGTCCTCTTCATGAAAATGCCATCCTGTATTTACTAGAAGCTCCATCAATTGGAACGGTTTATTGACCATTGTTGGCCGTGAGAGGAAGAGTAGTGTCCCGTCGACCTCTGTTCTTTTCCCGTTCTCATTCATAATCTCATTCGTGGCGAAAGCGGCTGCATCTTCTGTATCTGGACTCCTAGCCAATACTTCAGGATCCCTAACGACCCCCGGATTGAATTCATATGAGTAGTGGTTTGTAACCGTTTGTAGGTAGTCGGAAGCAGTTTCTATTTCAGTAGTGATCTCTGGAACCCAATCTGTGATATAGTACCTGCTGTTAATAATTCCGAGCTCACTCACCCATTGATGGCTTGACGCCTGCTCACTCGATCCTCTAAAATTGTTGATTGTTACATCAAGTGAGGCACTGTCCAGGATCACCACAGAATCACCCATCTGCAAATGAACACGTAACGTTCTAGCAAACGCCTCAAACAACGATTTGAATCGTTGTTTTTGGTCGGAAATTTGCCATATATCTGTATTCCGTTTTTTCGAAGCATGCTTGAATAGATC
>SL_4KL_010_BRINEDRAFT_10002225_pt1 | contig 10962 bp, 11 predicted proteins | sample SodLak_010_BRINE_2_FD_10664 | JGI IMG/M metagenome (IMG submission 10664) | reverse complement strand
CCTGGCAGACTATGTAGCCCTGCCAGGAAACATCCCTGCCACATTCCTCATCGTGAGTGGCTTGCGAGCTTCCCTCCCTTGCGCACATTTGTGATCTGTATCAACTTTGACCTGGTGCTCCGAGCATGTCCCTGGTCATAAATCCAGGAAGCCAGAATGCATTGCTGTCTATCCTGCCTATCCTGAATTTGCATCTGAGAGGGATTGGATCTGCACAAGCCAAAACAGCTTTGCATGCTTGCTGCAAAACGCGAATGGCCAGCAATCATGCACTGTCTGCTCCATGGTTCACGCAAGCTCTTGGGCTCCAAGTTCAAGCCTCCGATGGAAGCTTAAAAGAGGATGGTCTGCACAAGTCCTGGTGGACTATTCTGGCTTCAGTTGCTTCAGTTGCTTTGTGCAGGGGCATGGAAGGTCATCCTTCCTCCAACATGATCATTTGTCCCCCCTTGCAGGTTGTATTGGCCTCAGTTCATCTACTGTACCTCAGAAATATAGCAAGCTGCTATGGCTGGTGGTGCGTGCACGTGCTTATGTGACCTGACTTCTAGTTTAGAGTATAAAGCGCAGGTTTGCCACTTTCCAAGTTTTACTGAAGGTCTTGATCGCTGACCAGCACCTTGCTCCTTGATGGAAACATGCTATCATGCAAAGATTTGCTGACTTTGCTGGATTGGTTTGCCAGAATTTTTTTTAAAAAACTGGCGCAACAAGGCATCTTCTGAGACCTCCTATTGTCAGATAGATAATAGACTGATTGACAGGGCACACTTGATAATACTGCAAAACCATCCGCGCAAGCATGTGAAAGTGCACTTGTTAAGCATAATCGGACAAGCAGCCAGTCGACGTTGTTTAAGATGAGACATGCAACAATGCTTGCCCCTGACCATCAGGGACTGCTAGTTGCTGACCTGGCACCCGCGTTCCATCAGATGCTCTGCCTAATCATGCTTTCTACACCTTGCAGGACTGGCAGGGTTGTAGCCTGCATTCTGCCCCTTTTGCTTAAAGCAATGCTAATGCATGCATGTGCAACTCCGGGACAGCTGGAGCGGCTGTGGAGCAATACTGGAGGTGCGCACTTGCTGCTTGGTAGCAGTGCGTAAATTGCTCTTGGCTCCTTGTTGATACCTTTGTGCACCTACCTGCAGATGCTTTGTTTGAGCTTGGAATAACAAAGGCTTCTTTTTATCTGGGCTTGTGACTGTGGTTCAACGTCCACAGCCCTGCAAAGCTGAAGTCGGCTCTGGATACCTTGGAGGGACTAACGCTGGGGACCCATTCTCTAAGCTTGCGTGCTTTGTATTTGAAAGTCGATCTAATTGCATGTCAGCTTTGTATGGGCGTTCCTCTCTCTCTTTTACAGAAGGTCTTAGCATCAGTTTTTTATGCAACCTAACAAGAGTGGCTCTAGTAGAGCCCCCTGAACCTAGTCTTTGCAGCCTGAAAGGCAGCATACTTCAATACACACGCGCACACACAGCACTCCTGCATGTTCCTTTTTTCTTGATGCAGGCAGCATCAGCAGCTCCAAGGCAAAGCTCCAGGCTTTGCTCACGCAGGCAGCCATTGTCATCCAATGCTTCTGGTGGGCCTGGATGTTTGTGATGCAGCGCACTGCACACGGCCTTGAGGGCATGGACGACCAATTTGTCAGTGCAACCCTTCCTGTGTTGATGGCACAGTCCCTGATAAATCCTGCCTCAGTCTCGGTAAGATGCCATTTTTATCGCAAACCTCCCTAGCTCTATGGCCAAAGGATATTTCATCTTAATGGCACAGGCCTCCTAAGGACTGGCCTCTGCATCAGTGAGATGCAAAGCGGAAGGGCAAGGTGGATCACATGAAGATGTGTGCCAGCCAGTGTTCAGCAGCTCTGCCACTCAGAACTATTACTGACTTGTTTGCCACCGCACACTGGAGCAAAAAGCAGCCTAAGTGCAGACAGTGTCAAGAGGTACACACACACTCAAGCGTCCATTAGTATATCAGGGATAGACAATTAGGAGCATGTGCTGGGAAACATAAAATTCTTAAGGTGCTTTAAGAGCCTTTGCGCCAAGAACCACAGGGCGGTGCACTTGGCTCTGCCCTATCAATAGAGGATTGCCCTTTTCAATGGAAGCCTTTGAATGGGCTTTGCAGGTAGTCTCATGCACCAAGACGTGAGCGTACCATCTACAAAAAGAATTGCGAACAGTTTCTCCATACAGAGATGCATCACCGCGATGTGTTGCAAGTTGTAACGCCCCATCAATAGTGCGACACTGGCTTTCATGAGAATCAACAACAACTGCGCTGGCAGCAGAAGAGGCAGCAACCATAGCAACAGACTGCATGAATCTCGTTTCTGCTTGCAGGTGCCCACCAGACATGTGTGGTTCTTTTTGGCATCATCATCGCTGATGTCAGCTGCAAACCTACTGTGGGCAAATTGGAAGCTGTCCTTGGGCTGCATGCTCCTGTCCATTGCCACGTCCACCTTCCTGGCGCTCCTCTTAGACATATACGGCCGAAGGCAATTTGTGCTCAATGTGATAAGTGGTTCTGTCAGGTTCCATGCATAGTGCAAGATTAGCATTTGCTGCAGCGAGTTGTTGCAACATGAAACTATGAGAGATAAGGTGTTGCCCCAAGCTTCTGGTTGCAGTTCAAATAATTGCATGGCACCATGTGCTCGCGCCTTCATGACAGCTATGCAAGGGTGGGCATGGTTGGTCCCTATATTTAAATATCATTCCTTTGCAAACGTCTTTGCACTGTGGAACTTCTCTTGTGAACCTACCCATGCACTATGTGCGATATTAGCATGGAATTGATGTTTGCAATTGTGCTGCACTGTTGTTATTTCTGTGCTGCCTACATGAAGCACTGCGCGTAAAATCAATGTACTTCTGAATTGTGCAATGCTGAAACAGGTTGTCTAATTAACGAGCATCATAAACTTTTGAGCACTTTACTTGAGATATCTACTGCAAATCTCCCTTAACACTCAGCATGCACCACATGCTTGCAAGGAGGGCTCGATTAAGAGTTGTGTTATCTCCTTAATTCGAGCTTGGAGGCAAGTCTTAAGCAGAACCCTGGAATTATGCCTGCTTTTAAGTTATTTGTTACATAGATCATTGGATAACATGCATGTCTTGAGGATTTTTTATGAACTGCCCTAGGGTTCTGACTGCAGGCATTGCACTTTCACAACGACACCCTTCTAGAAGAACCCAGGAGCAAAGCTTTCACACCCAGGAGCAAGCTTACACCATCTTGCTCATGGTGGCCCTTCCCCAAGAAACGCGTTTTCTTGTTCCTGACACTTTCCTGCCATTAATGATGGTCCAAGTTTCATGTCATGCATAAAGTAGTTAGCTAATTGAATTGAATTTCTTCATGTTCACTCCCAGTCATCTGATTGGCACAAGCATAGATTTTGGACTGCGTGGCAGTGACATATATGTAATGTTTTTGGATTACAGTTATCCATGCCCAACTCACCCTGTGGTGTATCTGCCCTTCTGTAGAGTGTACACGCTAAAAGACAGAAACTGACACCTGTTCAGACAAAATAACATGTAACCGTTGTTCAGTCAAAAATACAAGTGACTGACTAACCAGCTCCATTTTGACTAAGACTCATCAATTTCACTAATGATGCAAGAGTATCATTATAAGTACCTTTTGATACAAATCAAATCTTTCTCAAAAATTATAATCAAATTGTTATTGCCCTCAGAAATCTGGGCGTTTGTGCCTGCCTTTTGCAGCAAGCCTTCAGCCTGACGGTGACGGCGTTGGTTACACAAGCGTGATAGGAGCCATGCTTGCATGGCTGCTCGTGTGCAGAATCTTTGCTACCAACCTTGCCAAATCCTGATTCATTTGATGCGCCTCACCATTAGCTGTGAAATAAAAAGAAACAAAGGCTACCGACAACAGGAATACCCCTGTTTTGTGTGATTTAAGGAAGAGATTTACATCTGGTGTGCGCGAAGCAAACTCCCACAATCAAACTCGGATGAGGGTAGTTAGTGGGGTCAGGAGGGTTCTTAAAAGAGCGATGTGCTCTTTCTGTGTTATTTTTTAACATACTACTTGTATATATGATTTATGTTGCTTAATTAATTGAATGAAAAAGAAAAAAAGGAAAGGAAGACTAAGTAGGCCGTTAACACCCCCTACATTGATAAAGGAAAAGGAGACACGGTGGTCCGAAGTACCGCATGTCTTCCCCCACCAGTAATTGAAATTTTTTTAGGTATTTTGAAATTTTTTTGTGTAAGATTTTTTACTTGACGACTAGACCAAGCTTACTGATTGGTAGCTCTGTATGAAAATTATGGATGGTCCCTGGCACTCCAATCAGGATAGTTTGTAGGCTCAATTTGTGGTATCGCCGTGCAAGTGCATGTCTTGATCTAATATGCTGTTCAGTTGCTCTTGCTCGTTGTTGCTCTGGTTGCCTAGCAAGAATCCTTTGGATGTGGCATACAGCCCCCAATGGTGCTTTTCTCTGCTGATGCAGCATTGGCTACCCCGGTTTAAGGGTTCTTTGCAAGAGCAGCAAATAGTATGCGTGCGAGTGTGTTGTGGGTGTGCATCTTCCTTGCCACTGCCTCTTGCTCATTTCAAAAACCATTGCATGCAACGTTGGGATTTTGATGCTAGCAGCCGCGTACTGAAATAGTGGATGCCCGGGCTGGCAGCCACTTGGGACATGTGCTCAACGACGGGCCACCTCCGACCTTCAAGCGCTACTGCATGAATGCAGCAGCACTGAAATTCATTCCCAAGGTCAAGCCGCTACCAGAGGAGTCTCAGCCTGTGAAAGACTGAGTGTCTTTTAAGCTTTTTGGGTTGGCGATGGCGATATGATGTTCAAGTGGCTCTGAGACACGAGTAAGCGCTCAAGAATTGTTTGCTGGTGGCTTTCATGATGAGCCTGCAGGCAACATTATGGCGTTCAGTGATCATACCCGAGATAATTGTATGTCGACACCCTGAGAGAATATGGAGAGCAATATCTGCTTGCTGACAGAGTGGACACTGGAGGCTGGTGGACAGTTAAAAACGGACAGCATGTTTTTGATTAAGAAGGGTGCCTGTGTGGTAGCGGAAGATATTGCGCTTCATTTAGAGAGAAAGTTTGGACATGCTCCAAAAAGCGTAGAAATAGAAAGAATAACAGAAATACAGAAAAACAGATGTAGAGGCCTCTAGAAAACAACACGAAACACGAGGTACTTTGTATGCGCTTAAAGGCCAAGAAAGTTTTCCTTCACACCATTTTTCTAGGTGTGGGAGGCTCTATCTACCAAACATGTACCTCACACACTTTGAATCATCTTGAAGAGCTCGGCCTTGATACACAAAAAGCTCACAAGACTGCCCTCGAGTTACATGCTCTGTCACACCAAATAAGTGCTGCAGCCAGAAGTGTGCTGCACTGTGTGTTCAGTCGTTTGGAGTTGGTTGGCTGAGTACTTGATGATGGCTCTTCAGGCCAATGTGTCTCCTTTTCCTTTATTGATGTAGAAAGTGGATTCACTGCCCGTGCAGTTTTTTTCTTTTTTCTTGATGGTGGAGGTCATACAGTGCTAAGGCCCGAGGTGACTCCATTTCCTGAATTGATGTAGGGAGTGTTTCACTGCCTACATAGTTTTCTCTTTTTCACATACCAACAATCGTCATTTCTGGAGGAGGGCCCCCTCTGGTAGCTATGGGCTGTCTTGTCCTTGCACCAAGTGCATATTAGTCGACACGTGCCAACTGTGCCATCACTGCTTGTAGCTTAACCTCAAAACTTAGATAACGTAGGCAGTGGAAATACTCGCTACAGCAATTAAGGGAAACCTCATGGAGCAATGTCATGCAATACATAATCTTTCATGCCATTTGTGAGCATCACAACAATAAATCGTCACACAAATTCAAGGCGCAGCCATTGTACAGTATTAAAGATGCCATTAAAGATGCCAGAGCACTTTGAAAACGCTGTACAGCCTGACTTCATGACTGGCTTACCAGCAATACATGTGAATGCAGGCAGCAATACATGTGAATGCAGGCAAGCCAGTCTGAAAAATCCTCCTGTGCCTCTTTCCCTGGCCGAAAGGCCTCATCTTGGGCCTCCCCTGCGCACAGGGTCTGTGCAACACATTAAATCCACGCCTTTCCCTGATAGTCATCCTCATCGAAGCGACGAGCATGCTGCGCCCTCAATGTCTCTCCTGCATGCAGCACCAGATAGGGAATCCATGCATCGCTAACGGAAGCGGATCACCACTCAGTAAACGCGTGTTGCCTTGTCCCTGGTTTGCGTGGACTTTGCAGACAGCGCATCTAAGAGGAATAGCCTGAAAGCTGTTGTTACTCAATCCCACACTTTTTTCCTTTGTTTGCTACAACTGATAGACTGTTCACCTACGTACCAACATTCTTTTTGAAAATCTTCACGCTGCTCCGAATCTGTTGCGTGCTCTTGAACATTACGTACAGGCAAATAAATCCAAAAAACAGGATGGCATAGAAGAAAATGAACTGAAACAATATCTGCAAGTTCAGCGCGAAGCAAGGGTTAAAATATTATCTTCACAGCAAAGCATGCATTTGCATATGTTCAGCTTAAATCATGTTATACAATTAAGATCATGTGCATGAAGCAGCCCTGCCAATGGAACTCTGAGCGCAATGTGACAGTAGATCCATGGAAGCAAGGGGTCCGTCCAGGGGTCCCGTGAGATCAACTTACATGCCGTGCACCCTTTCCACCCAGACCTTCAAAGATATACCTGCAATCGAGAACGTGCAAAAAGGCATAAGAGGACAAAGCGGTCTTGGTTTGCATGAGGAGAGCATGTACAAACTGACACTGTCAGTAAGCTCCTCCTTCTTGCCCTTACCTGTGCAGCAAGATAGCTCCCAAAGACCTGCACGTGCACGTTTTGCAATGGAAGTAAAAATATAATGAAATGCCTCGATAGCGTAAGTCATGCGCCATGACTGTGCCAGGGCCCAGAGTACTGCTTGCATTGGTAATCTTTTGTTTGGGCACCGCAGCAAAGTCACCACACCTGGGCTCATCTAAGCCCTTGGAAAGCTCATTCTCCCCAAGCTTGTCAACTGCCTCCAGTTCACTCTCATGGGCACTCATTCGATCTACACATAAAATGCTGATTGTTGCATCATCTAAGTTAATGATTTGTTTCAAAATCAATTTTGGATTATTGGATCCGATACTTGTTTGAACCTATGTGTATTGTTATTTTTGTGCGAACCTATGTGTATTGTTATTTTTGTGCAAAAAGGTGTGGATGCTGGCTAAAAGGATTGGATGCTGGTAAAAAGAATTACCTGCTATTGGGTGGGAAATCCAGGCTCACGCAATCATTCTCCCAGCTCTCTCAAACAGACTGTTGCTAGCCTCCATCCAAAGATTTTTGGCCCGATACCAGCCCTAATCAATAGTGGGGCACATGTGGGCAGCTATGCGCATGCAGTGTGTGCCAGGAGCGGAGCAGGATCACATTCACAAGCAAGTCTGCACGGGAGTCTACTTATCCCGAGACCCCTGCTGCGGAGGACGATCATGCAGAGTACCAGTAGTGGTGATGGACATGGTGGGGGCCCCGGCAGCGGAAATGGCAGCAGGGGATTGAGTTTGACGAGTTTTGGGGATGGCGGAGGCGCTGGCCTTCCTAGATGGTTGATCCTCCTTGGAGCTACCATACTAGCTGCAGGTAAGGCTGAATCACGAAGCCTCTTCATGAAGAGGGGCATGCCAGGAGTGGGACAGGCAAACGTCTGCCGATCGTGCGGCCGTGCCTCGGGGGGAGCTCACTCGGTCGCACACGGGGCTTGCCAACGATCCAGTGCGCGAGACGAATATCACCAGCACGCATGGCCATACATAAACTAGCAGTGAATATGTTAGTTCCTCGGCAAACACTTGTGCTGTGCCCTCCCTGATTGAGCAGCACGACGTCCTCAGCTTGCAGCGCACACCACGCCGCCTTGACACGCCAGACGGCGTGCGATGCCAGACGAGTGAATGCTATGGTTCCTTAGCAAGCACTCCTGCTTGTGGTCAAGCTGCGCCAACTGGACGTGCTGCCAAGGGCAGCATGTCCATACCCTGCCTGATGGAACGAACAGGAGAGCTGGATGGTGGAGCATGACAAAAGTCCTAGACGACGTGCTGTGCAAGGAACTTTGTCGCAAAAGGCCTGACCGTGCAGTGCAAGAGACTTTGTCAGGAGGGCAAGCTTGATCCCTGGCATCATGCATGGCCTGGTCTGTGGTATTCCTCTCATTCCCTCCCACGCCTTTTTGATCAACCCTGCTCCAGGATTGACCGCAGCTGCCACCCCATTCATCCTGTCCTCCCCCGTGGCCCTAAAAGCTCTGCTGGCTGCAATCAACTCAGCAGTGCCTGGTGCGCAATCAACTCAGCAGTGCCTGTTGTGCGTCTGGCGCCTCAGACAGAAGTGCGCTCCAGCACAACAAGCGGCTTGTACACTGCATTTGCGCTGCCTGCTCATCACCTTATGGAGAAGTGGGAGGGTGCTGCGGGCGTGCCGTTCCTGCGCTTAGGGTGCCAGTGCTGGTGGTGAATGCCTGGCGCAGTGGTAGCAGCTCAGCAATGCAGCCTGGATGGACTCTCATGGAAGCGCAGGGCTCAGGGTTTTGACATGTTGCGGTGGTGCACTGGCTGGGATATGGCATATGCGTATGCCTCAAGCGAGAGCAGCCTTGCGCTTTTGAGTACGTACGGCATGGACACATAAATCAATTCGCGCTGCCCTGACTGCAGCCAAGATCGAGGCTGATAGGCTGGAGGTGGATGGGTGGCTGGGCGGCACAGGCAGTGTGAAGCTGTATGGTCTCAGGTAGGGGGGTTGTGAGTTCAAAAGTTAGGGTTAGCCGCCAACCGCCAGCCTGGTCGTTGGGCTAATCGGTTTGTGGCTGGTCATTGCAAGCCAAAAAAATAGTCCAGGGTGGACGTGTACGGTCTCAGGTGGAGGGGTGTGGCTGTCCAGCTTCAAAAAGGCAAGCGCTGCAGCACAGATCCAGACAGGAGCGTGTGCCTTTATGGTCTTAGCTCAAAAGTGTTTTGGTCGGCCTCAAGTAGGCGAGCGCACCATAACATGTCCAGGAAGCAGGATCAATCCATATGGTCTTGGATTGGAAGGGCTTTGCTCAGCCTCAAGGATTGCAAGGATTACAAGGATAAGGCAGTCAAGAAGTGCGACTGCTAGCCTGAATCCATATGGTCTTGGATTGAAAGAGCTTACCTCAGCCTTGAGTGAGTCATTTTGGCCAGACCCTTGCTCTGTTGAAATGCCCCCATTTTCTCGCATTTTCTCACACTGCCCTTGCAATTTCCCACGATGGATCGATTTATGTCTGGATCAGTGGCAACCAAGTGCCACCAAGTGCAATCAGTGGCAACCAAGTGCCACCAAGTGCCATCAGTGGCAACCAAGTGCCATCAAGTGCCACCAAGTGCCACGCCGGCTTTTTGGGTTGCCTTTGCTTGCGTGAGGGCAGGCAATCAGCTTCTCTGAAAGGCAGCATGCATTCGTCTGAGCCTCCTTTGCGCATGGCCAGGATCAGGGTTGGAACGCAGGTGCAGCAGTATTAAATGAATAATTCCCTTGGGACTTATAAGCAGGTCACACTTTGAAAGGCCCAAATCGGCTGATAAACTTGGAAGTAGCACACGGGCTGGCTCTTAAGCTTGGGCACCTTGTTATGTTCCTTGCTGCAACAGAGTCACTGAGCTGGAGGCTGCGGGGGGCCAGCAGCTGGTGTGGGTCCCTCACATGGCCATGCAAGGCACGCTGTGGCGAGCGCTGCTGCTGCAAGGTGAGCCTGCGTGTCCCTCACACGGCCATGCAAGACATGCTGCCCGACTGAACGCTGCTGCTGATGCTGCTGATGCTGCTGATGCTGCAAGTTCAACTTGCGCATCCCGCACACGACCATGCGTGGTATACTGCCCAGCAAACCGCTGCTGCTACTGCAGCGAGATGGGCAGGTCCACTGCCAGATTGCCGTGCTGAGTGTGCCAGCAAGTTGGGCTTATTGTGTTTGCAGCCCCACACGTCGATCTTACTGTGGGTGCGGCCTTGCAGCAATCATCTGACTTCCTTGTCAACCTTGACCGTGTACCTGTGAGGAGGACAGGCTCACCGTGCATGATGTTTGGCTTATCCGAATTCCTTTCATTTGCACGCAGGCACGCCTTCCAGCCCTGTGCATATTGTCATGAAGGTGCGCCTTGGTTTGAAGAGTTGAGGACTCTGCTGCAGGCCTAAGCTGCACCGGTTTGATGAACGGCACAGGAGTACATGGCTGATGGAGTGTCGGCTGTCTGTTAGGTGAACTCTTCAGACTGGATGAAGTGATTGTCAAGCCATTGACACTTGTTTCCACCATTCCTATTCTCTTTAGGAGCCTGATATGAATGGTGGCTACGACGCACGCGTGCGTGACTTTCGTATCAACCGTTTCTTGGAGGAAGCAGGTTAGAAGAGAATGTCTTCACTAATGACTTTCAATGTCAATGCCCATGCCACACCTTTTGTGAGTTGCTTGTTTCTGCGCTGCCCGGTGACAGGAACTGCAATTTTAAGGTGCATCTTTGCAATGTATACCTCGATTTTTGCCCACGAGAAGGGTTATGCACGTATTATGCTTTGCAGGAGTGCTTGCGCCCCCTCCACCCACCTCGTCTACCACGCCCGCAGCTGTGCTGGATGCTGTGGAAAGGTGACAGTTGTCGTTTGTTGTCTTGTAAATGAACTACTTGCACTTGTACCCCTGCGCTCCCATGCAGCCATTTCCTCATTTGTGCAGGCCTGCTTTGGTGTAACCTTTCTTTGACACTTAATTCCCTCTGCTTCACATTGTCTTCTACCACTACAAGGTTGTGTGACTTCAGGCCAGGCTGGCTTGCCCACC
>SL_4KL_010_BRINEDRAFT_10002221_pt1 | contig 10971 bp, 8 predicted proteins | sample SodLak_010_BRINE_2_FD_10664 | JGI IMG/M metagenome (IMG submission 10664) | reverse complement strand
CCATAAAGCGGCGTAGCTCGGCGCAATGAGTCGCGGGCCTGCACTGATTATCACCGAAAAGGACAACGCCGCCCGACGGATCGCCGAGATCCTCAGCGGCGGGACGGCCGACGCCGAACGCAAAAACGGCGTCAACGTCTACAAATGGGGCGGCAAACGCTGTATCGGGCTCTCGGGGCACGTCGTCGGCGTCGACTTCCCCGAGGAGTACAACGACTGGCGCGATGTCGAGCCGGTCGAACTAATCGACGCACCGATTGCCAAACAGCCGACCCAAAAGAACATCGTCGCCGCGCTTCGCCAACTCGCTCGGCGCGCTTCGGCGGTCACCATCGCCACTGACTACGACCGCGAGGGCGAACTTATCGGCAAGGAGGCCTACGAACTGGTTCGCGAAGTCAACGAAGAGGTCGCTATCGACCGGGTTCGGTTTTCCTCGATCACCAAACGCGAAGTCACCGACGCCTTCGACAACCCGGACGACCTCGACTTCGATCTCGCCGCCGCCGGCGAGGCTCGGCAAGTCATCGACCTGTTGTGGGGCGCAGCGCTCACTCGGTTTCTCTCGCTGTCCGCCCGCCAGCTCGGTGACGACTTCATTTCGGTCGGCCGGGTGCAGGGACCGACGCTGAAGCTGATCGTCGACCGCGAACGCGAGATCGACGCCTTCGACCCCGAGGACTACTGGGAGCTCTTTGCCGATCTTGAAAAGGCCGACACGGGTCGTTTTGAGGCCCAATACTTCTACCGCGACGAGGATGACAACGAGGCCGAGCGAATCTGGGACGGTGACCGAGCCGAGGCGGTCTACGAGGCCCTTCGGGTGGCCGACGCTGCGGCTGTCGACTCGGTTCGCCGCCGGACGCGGACCGACAAGCCACCGGCCCCATTCAACACGACGCAGTTTATTCGCGCGGCTGGCTCGCTCAATTACTCGGCCAAACGGGCGATGAGTATCGCTGAGGATCTCTATACGGCGGGCTATCTCACCTATCCCCGAACCGACAACACCGTCTACCCCGAGGATCTCGATCCCAGAGAGCTGCTGGGTGCATTCACCGAGCACACGACCTTCGGCGAGCACGCCGAGTTACTGCTTGAAGCCGACGAGATCGAACCAACGGCTGGCGACAAGGAGACGACCGACCACCCACCCATTCATCCAACCGGCGAGTTGCCGAATCGGGGTGAGCTCTCGGAAGACGAATGGGACGTCTACGAACTGGTCGTCCGACGCTTTTTCGCGACTGTTGCCGACGACGCGACCTGGGAACACCTGAAGGTTGTTGCGCTCGTGACTGCCGATGCCGATACTGTCGCCGATGCCGCCGATGCCGTAGCCGCTATCGATACCCTCCGGCTGAAAGCCAACGGCAAACGGCTTCTCGAGGCGGGCTACCATGAGGTCTATCCGTATTTCAACCAGTCGGAAACCCACGTTCCGGATGTCGAAGAAGGCGAACAGCTCTCGATTACCGAGACGCGAATCGAGGACAAACAGACTCAGCCACCCCGTCGCTACGGCCAGTCGCGGCTCATCGAGACGATGGAGAAAATGGGGATCGGAACGAAATCGACCCGACACCACACCATCGAAAAGCTCTACGACCGGGGCTATCTCGAAAACGACCCGCCTCGGCCAACGATGCTTGCTCGGGCGGTCGTCGAAGCCGCCGAGGACTTCGCCGACCAAGTTGTCTCCGAAGACATGACCGCCCAACTCGAAGCCGATATGCAGGCGATTGCCGCCGGCGACAAAGGATTCGACGAGGTCACAGCGGAGTCGAAACGGCTGCTCGGTGCGGTTTTCGATGATCTCACCGACTCTCGTGAGGAAATTGGGAAGCAGATTCAAGACTCGTTGAAAGCCGACAAGACCATCGGGCCCTGTCCGGAGTGTGACGACGACTTGCTAATCAGAAAAAGTCGCTACGGCTCGTATTTCGTCGGCTGCAACGGCTATCCCGACTGTACCTATACACTGCCGTTGCCCTCGACGGGCAAGCCGCTTCTCCTCGAAGACGAATGTGAGGAGCATGGGCTTCGATCAGTCAAAATGCTGGCCGGCCGCAAGACGTTCACGCACGGCTGTCCGCAGTGTAAGGCCGACGCGGCCGACGAGGAGGAAGACGAAATTATTGGTGAGTGTCCCGAATGTGGAGAAGGACACGACGGCGAGTTGGCGATCAAACGGCTCCGCAACGGCTCGCGGCTGGTGGGCTGTACTCGCTATCCTGACTGTGAGTATTCGCTGCCGTTGCCGCGCCGCGGCGAGATCGAAGTCACCGACGACCACTGTGAGGAACACGGCCTGCCCGAACTCGTTATTCAGTACGAGGACGACGACCGCGAGCCGTGGGAGCTCGGCTGTCCGATCTGTAACTACCGGGAGTTCCAGGCCCGACAGAACGGCTCGGAGCTCGAAAGCGTCAAAGGAATCGGCGAAAAGACGGCCGAGAAACTGAAGACCGCCGGCATTGAGGACGTCAAAGGACTGAAAGACGCCGACCCGGATGATCTGGCGGGCGAGGTTGACGGCGTCGGTGCCGACACGGTTCGAAACTGGCAGGCCAACGCGGACTGAACGGTTTGACATGCGAGACTGCGAGCGCAAATACAGAATTATCAGACCGAATTCGGAGTCTCTACGCACCAAACAGTGTCAGCACTATTATAAATACCCAAAACATTTGACAACTGGGAGTACCTATTCTATTATGAAGCGACGAACATTTTTTGCATCTTCAGGGACCGCTGCAACGGCTCTTTTTACAGGCTGTGCATACAATCAACAGGAAAATTACTCGTTTCGAATATACAATAGCTCATGGGAACAGCATTTGTTCAGTATTCGGATCGGAAATGATGTTTCAGATAGTCATTTCCACGAAGAGACTCTCAAAATAGACTCTGGAACGGCTCATGAAGAGATTTCGCTGGATCAAACTCCATCACATATCTACCTCAATATCGATTCTGCTGGAGAACAAGAGTTTCCTTGGCCAGCTTCAACTTCTGATTTAGGAAATATCGCTCATAAGGCACAGGTTTGGTATGCTCGAGCGCCGAATCAAGATGTGTATATTTACGAAGGGTGAGGATATTTAAATAGATCTGATAGAATTTCTTTGATTATGTTATGTAATTTTCACACGTATTCTGAAAGGTGTCTTACTGAACTCTGCCTCCGAGTACAGCACACCTACATCCGCTTGACTTCAGGTTCATATCGGCCATTCTCAGGTTTCGATTACGCGAACCGGTGTTTCGCCTCCTCACAGGCATCATCGATGCAGAGAGATACCAGCCAGTACTCGGGCAAAAAATCAAGTAAGAGTATGCCCATCGTACTTGATAACTATGGTTCATAACTCTGTCTGCCAGTTTGTCACAGCCTCGTCGATCCGAGAGGATCTCATTCGACTCCTCTCAAACCAGCGACAGCCTACACCGAAGCTGATCGACAAACTTGACGCCTGTCGCTCAGGCATCTACAAGGAACTCTCAAACCTCCAACAAAAGGGTGCACTGACAGAGACAGAAGACGGGTGGGAGTTGACAGGTTGCGGCCAGCTAGTGACGGATATGATCGAAAAACGCCAGGCCACCGAGGAGTTTCTCAGACGTGACACAGCGTACTGGCAACACCACGATCTTGATCTCCTGCCGGAGCGGTTCCGCTGGCGGCTTCCCGAAATCGGCGAGTACGAGATCATCAGGGGCCAGATGCCGGCAGTCAACGAACACGTCACGCAACTGCTCACCCGAATGGAGACAGCTGACTCTTGCGACGTGCTTACACCGATCTTTGTGCAGGGGCTCGGAGACGCGATTCCGGACAGTCCAGACAGCCGAGTGCTCGTCACGAGCGAGGTGTACGACCGACTGCTGGGAGCGGGGACCACCGGAATGAGTCCGTTCTCCAGAGCCAAAGTGCGGGTTACATCGGTTGACATCGGGCTTAGCTGCACTGGAAGTTCACTGTGTCTCGTCTTCCCGAGTAAAGGTGAGTGGGAATGGACGGCGACACTGGTCGCCGAGACCGAAAATGCATGTCAGTGGGGGACTGATCTCTTCGAATCACTGTGGGCCGAGGCAGAACTCATCGGAGACGATGACGATCGTAAATTGTCCGGGCGAGGCGCGTTTGGCGGAGTTCATCCAATTAGTCCACAGGAAGACGACGACACAGGCTACTTGACGTGACTGTGTCGTACAATGTGTCTTAGAGTCTCTCATAGCCGGAATCGTTTCCTCGCTCGTAGGTTGTGATCACAACAACGAGCCGTGGATGGGACTGCTCGACGAGCCAATCAAGAATATCGTCGACTATACTCCACCGCCGTGTACTCCGCCGTTCTCACGATGTTGCCTCTGTGATCGACACGCGAGACTCCCACGATGTGCTGTCTCACAGCGCTATACCCATACGATTCTATACACGGTAGACAAATCCACGCCGCGTCGACGCGTCTACGCTGGCTCAAAATGTCTACGTAGAATTGACAGAAATTTTATATAAAACCCGTCCGACCGGATTGCTATGTCTCGTGATACGACACGAGTTCCCGGGGAAACCTGGGTACAGAATGGAGAACAGCCATCGAAACAGCTACTGAGTTCGGTATGTAGATCAGTGGAAATCAGGTTGGAAAGCCGAGACGGAGGGTGTGCCAGATGACACTCATCTGGGGGGCAACGGCGAGTGAGGTACTAGTGCTTTTGATCGCAGGCTTTGGCGGAGGTGCGTTCGGTGCGGCAATCGGGGCACTTCCGGCCTTCGTACTCACTGGCATACTTGCAGTGCTCGGCGAAGCTGCAAACTCCTTTGCAGCGAGCGAAGAGGGGGTGCTAGCAGCAGTTGCGGCACCGGAGACTGCATCGGGGATTACATACGGGCTCGCGTTCGGTCCGTTCTTTGGCCCACACGTGGCCTTCGCTGGTGGTGCTGCAGCGGCCGCATATGCAGCGAAGTACGGCGGAATGCCCGAGCCGAGTGACGGTGATTACCATCCTGCAAAGGATATCGGGTACGCGCTCGGGACTCGGTGGGACGTGCTCGCAGTTGGCGGAGCATTTGGATTGTTGGGTGTCGCAATCCGTCGAACCTCCGAGTTCACACTGGTACTGCCAGCCGATCCCCCGGCAGTGGGGGTCGTCGGTTCGGCCATCGTTGCTCGCGTTGTATTCGGCTACTCAATGATTGGAACGCCCGCCGGAAGCAGCCTCTTCGATATGACACCGTTCGAGAAGGGACGGAAGCGAGCAGCGACTGACGGGGGCACGGTATCAACCGACGGCGGCATGGAAAGCTACCGACTAGCGACCGAGCCGTGGCTTCCCCACCAGTACAAGTGGAGCGGTATCGTGATGATCGGTCTCGCTGCCGGCGTTGCTGGTGCCTTTATTGGTATTACAACCAACAGCGCAGTATTCGCGTTCGGCGTTTCGGCGGCGAGTCTGCTCTTTTTGAACCTCGGTGTGGACAAGTTCCCGGTGACACACCACATCACGCTGCCGTCGGCGTTCATTGCGATCATGGCGACCACGCCCGCGGCTGCAACCAGTGCGTCGGTTGCTGGCGTAAGCGACCCTGTAGCGCTGGCACTCGGTGCCGCAGCAGGGATTGTCGGTTCCGTCTTCGGGGAGATCGCCCAGCGTATCTTTTATTCACACGGTGACACGCACTTTGATCCACCGGCAGTATCGATCGTGCTGACGACGCTTCTGTTGGGCTTGCTTGTGCTTGCCGGTGTCCTTCCGGGCATCGGAAACATACCCGGAACGCTGTAGTACCGCGACCTGACTCTGATTTTTCAATACGCCACTGACAATCGATAAAAGAGACGGCAATCCGGCACGGAACGAAACGGATGTCAATCCGAGAACTGGGGGCACTCTCACCGGTTTCTCACCATGGTGGGCCGGTTGACCACGAGCTGCTCAACGCATTTCTTTCGTATCTGACATCAACTAGCGACGGCGAAATCCCGCCCAATGGGCACGTCTGGGGACCAATGGGCTCGGGGAACCGGCAACCTGTACCATGCTGTATCGCCGACTCGGGACGAATCCAACCCGACGTACCCACCAACACCGACGCGGACAGCCCAGCAGGCGACTCACTCTTTTACAAGATACAGCCTCTAAGTCTTGCAAAATCAACCTTCTCCACACCGATACGTACCGTTGCGAGCGACTACCAGCTCTACCCACCGACAGCCCTCGCCTGACTACTCCTCGTATTCGTACTCCTGGAGCTCCTCGACGGAAATTTCATCGAGCACGCCCTCGGTCGTCGCCTCCAAGACGACTGGTGGGGCGTTGCCCGCCGCACGGGCTTCGAGCCACCGCGGCAGACAGACACACCAGCGATCACCCGGATGCAACCCGGGAAAATCGAACTCCGGCCGTGGCATAATGAGATCGTTGCCCTGCCGGCGACTGTATTCGAGAAACTCTTGTGTCATCACCGCACAGACCTCGTGACGACCCGGATCGCGATCGAGCTGTCGGCAGTGCCCATCGCGTAAAAACCCGGTTTCGGGGACGTGACTACAGGGCTGCAGTGGTGTCCCACGGACGTTCGACTCCGTTGTAGTCATGTCTCGATATCCAAGCCGGAGCCTATAGCTGTTGGGCTCAAAAAAATCTGCGACTCGAACTGGTGACGGGTAGCTACCCGTTTCTCCCGCCCCCACGGGTGATTGGGTGCCTCTTCCGTACTGCTCCCCCGATACTGACACTGCTCGTGCCCCCCAGCACAAGCCTCTATCAGACTGCTGTTTCTTGCGTTGTACCTGCACACCGCCCATCGGTGGGAATGGCAACGACTGCTCCAGTTGCGTCGACGGTCACCTGACAGCCCCCCAGCTGAAAGGAAACCGTGCCGCTGTCGCGTTCTCCCCCGCCGTCGGCTGGGCCGAAAAGCCCATCGAGCGCGTCGGGATCAATCACGTCATACAGCGGTGGCGTCACCGCGAGTGGATCAACGCCCGTTGCGCTGGCAACAGCGAGGACCACACGCTCGCTCACTGATTCGCGATGAGCGATGGCGGTCGTCACTGGTGTACCGTCTATTGCCATACATGACTCACGGGTGCAGTGGACAAAGCCATCGTGACTATGAGACACGACCCGTGTATGACGTGGTTCTAGTCTTCTAGAGTGTGCCCACCGGTCTCGAAAAATAGCATCGTCAGCAGCGTCCGAAGTGCGCCGCGTAAGTGATAGGTGAACGTCGGCTGGGTGATGCCGAGGGACTCGGCAATTTGGGTTCCCGTACTCCCGCGTGGCGACTCGAAATACTGCCCGAGGAACGCCGCCCACAATATATCTCGCTGGCGACTCGTAAGTTGTCGCTGGAGGGCCGTGTGAAACGTTTCTCGTGTCTGTATGCCACGGTTGCGCGCTCGCCGAGCGACCAGTTCGGTCATCGGATATTCGTGACGAATCCGGTCGACAACGACACGCACTGACGTCGTCTGTGGAATCGACACCACTGCCTGCTGTGTTGTTCCATCGGTCTCGATCGTCTCCGGAAGCGCTCCACAGTCGAGGAGTGTTGCCGCGAGCAATGGGCCGACGATCCGGACGGCTAGTAGTGTGTGACCGTTTTGACTGGAGACGACACGGAGCTGACTAAGTGCGGCAATTCCCTCGGCTGCGGCCTCAAGCGTCGCAGGATCAACACCATCAGCTGAAACGTACACCAGCGACTGGCCGCCGGGCTGGGGAACGAACCCCTCGAATGAGAGCCGACAGCCCGCTGTGGCTGCCAGTCGGGACAGACTGTCGTCGGACGCCGGAACGTCCAATTCGACCTCGGTCACGTTGTCGGTGAGCAGTCCATGTCGTGTCTCGACGTTTGCAATGACATAGCCAATAATCTCGCCAAACTCCGCGAGCACGGTTTGGGCGTAGTCATCGAATGCGTTGGGTTCGGTATCATAGAGCGACAGCACTCCGTAGCTGATCTGGTTGTACCGCAGTGGAACACTCAGGACCGACTGATAGCCACGGGCAAGCGCCATTTTGCGCCACGGCTCAACGTCCCAGCCGTCGGCAACCTGGTCGACAGCGATGACGCTCGATTCACGCGCCGCACGATACGTTGGTTCGGAACCGATGGCGCTGTCACCGTCGGCTCCCGCTCGCGCCGTGTCCTCACGGAGCCAGTCGAGATAGCCACAGCCGTCTCCGTCCCATGCTCGGATAGTGAGCTCGTCGCTCCGGCTCTCTATTTCGCCAATCCACGCGAACTGGTAGCGATCGGTGTCGGTCAACAGCGAGCAAACAGTCGATTCGACGGCATCCCGTGTCCGCGCCTGAAACAGCTCCGTCCCGAGATCGCGGACAAGACTGTTGAAATGGCTGAGCTGCCGGAGTTCGGCCGCCTGTTCGGCTAGCTGTTGTTGGTGTGTCTGTGATTGCTGTTCGGAAGCCAGCCGGCTAAAGGCAGCTTCGAGCGTCGTCGCCACGAGCTCGGCAAGTGCCCTCGTCTGGTCGTTGACTTCGCCTGCGTTCGTTTCGTCCGTTTCACCGACGAACAGAACGCCATATGTCCCAATCGGCGTAAACATCGCCTGTCGGTACGGCGTTTCTGGATCGTAGAGCCCAGATAGCTGGCTCATGTCCTCGGTTTCGATCACACGGCCTTCGAAAAACGCCTGTCCGGCAAGGCTCGTTTCGCTCGCCTTGATTGCTGGAACGCCCGGAAAGTGGGTTTCAACCGCTGGTGAGTGTGCACGTGGTTGAAAGCTGTTTGTCGCTTTTTCGTATCGGAAGACGACCGCGTCGCTAAATGCTGGGAGGACCTCGAGGGCAGTCTCGACGCCGATCTCGGCGATTTCGTCGTCAGTATGGACCGAGAGCAATTGATGGGCAGCCTCATAGAGTGTGGTATAACTCGCCTCAGTTCGTCGTCGGAACGTCCGATCACGGACAACCCCAACGGTTCCAATCTCGCCATCAAGAAGTTCGATTGGGGTGATCCACGTTTCAACCGGTACCCGTTCGCCCGACTTGGCGGTGATTTCACCGGACAGAACAGCGACAGAGAGGTCCCCCGCGATGAGGTCGTTCCGTTGGCGTCTCACGATATCCATGTCCGACGCATCGGAAATGAGCGCGGCTGACTGGCCGCACAACTCATCGCGTTCGTAGCCGACAAGCGAGGCCAGTGCCTCATTGACATAGACGAACTCAAGTGAGTCATCCAAGATACAGACACCGTCTTTGACCGATTCGACGATTGTCTGGTACTGCTCGAGCGTTCGTTGTGACCGCTTTTCATCAGTTATATCTTGGAAAAAGACGGAGACGCCCGTCTCAGAAGGGTAGAGCCGTGCTCGAATCCACTCTCCGGTCGGCTCTGGAACGAACGTTTCGATCGTTTTCGGCGCTTGGGTTTCGAGAACCTCCGTGACGATTGGTTCGTACTGCGCGAGCGTCGGGCTGATTGCCGAGAGTGGCTTGCCGACGTAATCCTTGTCGGGATATCTGTCCGTGTTGATTGCCTGGTCGCTAAAGTACGTGAGTTCTAAGTCCCTATTGAACGCAACAAAACCATCGGTCATCCGGTCGAGAACCGTGTTGAGCGTTGTTTCCAACTCAATTTCTGCAGAGATATCAACAAGTGTGACGACGATTCCATCACTCGGTGAGCCATCGGTGAGCGGTGATGCCGTAATCGAAAACCACCGCTGGTCACCGCTTGCGATGGTGACGCCGACAACCTGGTCGGTGACTGATTCCCCTGTTTTCAGTACACGGCCGACAGGCCGATCTTCAACTGGCAGCGGTGTTCCGTCGAGTGTCTGCATCTGTATGTTTCGACAGTCGTTGCCGATTGCGTCTGCTGCCGGAAGCTGTAACATCGCCTCTGCAGACGGATTGACCCGTGTAATCTGCCCATCGGTGTCAAAGACGATAATCCCGATTTTTCCTTTCTCAACCACGTTGTCGGCAATCTGCTGGGTATCTGGTGGCTGCGTGTTTGTGTTTGGTGATTGTGCGGATTCGTTTGGCGATTGTGGTGTAGGCGGGTTCGATGATTGCTCGCTCGTTGTCGCCGCCCATGTTGCACCGCAGTCACGTCCATTTGTGTGTGTGTGTTCGCCTTCGGCCGCGATCGGCTCCGATAATGCAGAATTCGTCGAATTGTGCGCACTAACTACGCTCGCAGATGCACCAGACGCAACGATCGCGTGTAGTCGGTGGAATACGGCCAGATACTGCGCGTTCGTCTGCTGTTTTTGTATGTACTCGGTGACGCCGCAAGCGAACGCCTCTGCAACGATCTCTGCGGAGGCCGACGTGAAACAGCAAATCGGAAGCGTTGGGTGTGTGGCTCGGACGTCCTGGAGAAACGCTTGGGTGTCTGTCTGTGGGAGATTCCACTCTGTGACGAGACAATCGATCGATTCGGTTTCGAGGATTGCTTGTGCCGTAGCGGGTGAATCAGTTTGCTTGAGACGGATTGCTGGCTCCTCAGTCTCACAGTATGAGCGAACGGCCCGTGCGACTGCTGGATCCGGATCGAGGTGGAGGACGGTGGGGGACCTCATCAGGTACGACGAAAAGAGGCGTCCAGAACGTTTAGCGGTTTTGTCAGTCCACTATTGAACAAATAGTGTCCACATCACGACCGGGGACAAACCTCCGTTTCACCGACAGAAAGTCCCACCGCACCCTTTTTATTGTCACACAAATCACCTCTAACGCAATGAGCACGCCTGCGTGGGAGAACTGGGATCATATCCTCAAAATTGACCCCGACAAGCCGCTGGTCGATGGCGAGACCTTTGAGGACGTCTGTCAGACCGGCACTGATGCAATCGAGATCGGTGGCACTCTCGGGATGACCGAGGAAAAAATGCAGCGAGTCATCGACGCCTGTTCGGCCTACGACGTGCCGCTGTATCAGGAGCCGTCGAATCCGAGTGTCGTCATCGACTCACCGGCACTCGA
>SL_4KL_010_BRINEDRAFT_10002216_pt1 | contig 10984 bp, 8 predicted proteins | sample SodLak_010_BRINE_2_FD_10664 | JGI IMG/M metagenome (IMG submission 10664) | reverse complement strand
CGGCGATCTCGCCGCGAGCCCATGCCCATCGCCAGCTCGACGAGGCGACCGGCTGGGTCGGATCGACACCGGGGGGTCGATTCGCAGTTAAGGGTGTGGCTAAGGCCACATCTTCTAAGGGACCGACTCGTTTTCGCGGGGTCGGTCGCGCACCCTAGGCGCGCTCGAAAATTTATCCAAGCTTGATGTGTCATAACTGCTGATTGAACCCATACTGGTATTCTCTGATGACTCAGTGAAAGTGGTCGAGTATACCCCCTTAACTTCAACAAGGATCGTCTCTTTGTCTTGCGATTTTCTGAATATCGTATCAGTTTCACTCCGGTCTGGCTATGCTTATGTATCCAAAGCTCGTGAATTCTGGTAGAAATAGAAATGACTGGCCGATATGGCGATAGAATCGAAACCGGGGCACTTGATTCCCTGCCAGGTGTTCGGTGCCCCCTACTCGAACGAGGTCATCCCCAATGGTGCTAACGGGAATGACTGTGCAATTCCCGTGCTGGGTTGCCTCAGAAGGTGTATGTCGGCCCACCTTCTTAGGTATACCTCAAGCCAATTTGATCGACGCACCAAGTATATTGGATTACGACCCAAAACCCGCGGACGACAAGATCGAACAGTATCTTGAACATATTGACCACGCTGCCCGCCCTGCTGAGATCGCAAGGCAAACTGGACTTAGCCAGTCGTACGTGACGACCCGCTGCAAAGCGATGTGGGAAGCAGATCGTCTTGAGCGCGAAGAAGGTAGTTACATTATCGGGCATAACATTCCAGGGATGGAAAGCCCGGTGATACTCTCTGACGATCGTGAGCAACTACTGAAGATCGTCGAGCGGATCGCACCAGGGCAACTCTCTGAGGCGCGTGGTAAGTCGCTTGATGAACTTCGAAAGTTGATCAAACAGAGACACGCGACAGCAACCTTCCCGTTGCCAAATCGGAAGGTCAGCTACGCGATCCAGTAGCTGACCCTGCAGGCGCGCTCACAAAAATTTTTCATCTACATACAGCAACAATATACATGTACGAACAAGCAAAGCAGATCGGAGGAAGTGCGGTCGTGATCTCTGTTGTCGTTGTCTCGCTCTCTATAGTGTTCGGTATACAGGTTGAATTTGGAATGTATGGTCCGTTTGACCCGGTACTAGAATCACTCAAAATAGTACTCTTTGCAGCTTTGGCGATTATGGGCGCTGTCTCTCTACTTATTGCATACGATCGCTTGACCGGATTTTAGAATTCATATCTCTGACTCAAATTTTATCTCCCCTGCCGATTATCTCGATGACTACCGCCCCGTGCCACCGAAGCGTTGGTAATTTCGACGCTCGAGCGGCCGTCGTCTTCTGAGTTTGTAACCAACTTCTGCCGTGCATGAACCACGAGCCCGTTGTGCTCGTTCGCAGTCAACGACCTTACTCTCCCACCGCCTCCTCGACGATCTCGATCTCCTCGTCGGTCAGCTCGTACAGTTCGTAGACGATCTCGTCGATGAGTTGGTCAGTCTGCTCGATCTTCGCGTCGAGTTCTTCGGCGCGCTCCTTCGTCTTCAGGTAGTTCTCCAGATCGTCGGCCACTTCGTCGATGTCGGGCAACTCCATCGCCTTCAGCCGATCGACGAGCGAGTTCGTCTTCGTCGCCGTCTCGCGGAAGTTCGCGAACCCGCCCGCCTCGTCGACGGCGACCGGAACGAAGTGCTCGATCAGGTCCGCCTCCGTCTCCGTGAGGTCCGTGATCCGGAACGCCGGCAGGTACTCCGTCTCCGTGTAGCCCCACTGGTCGGTCCCGTGCGCGTCCTCGTCGTCAGGCTTGTAGCGAGCGGTTGCCTTGATCAAGACCGTATTAAGTGATTCACGCTCTACAGTTGCGGTGCCGACGCGGAGGCTTTCTTTATCTTGGGCCGTCTGCGTCAATGCCGCATCCTCAGAATGAGTTGCTGGTTGTACGAGACCGATCTGAGTAATATCTATACCTTCGGCATACTCACCGAGATGATCTCTTAGCGAGAGATTCAACGTTCGACGATCCTTGTGATATTGAGTCTGTTTGGATGCGATGTATGCTAATCCTAGTTGCTTGCGACCATCTGCAAAAATTTCATTTTGATCATACTCTTCTAGTATTTTATTCTCCACATCCGGGTTTAGCGAGTCTAACTCGCCTGAAACACTAGCTGGCGGTATCGGTAAGGGATTCAGGTATGCTGTCTTAAATCTTCTAAAGTCACCACGAAGAACGGAGCTTGTGAGATATACATAAAACCAAGTTACCTTACTATTTAAAACACCCAACAAAAAGAATCTTCTTAGCTCCGAATTATCCTCAGGAACAATAAGATAGGCTGAGTCTGAGACATAGATACCTCCAGAATTGTCAATAGCAAATTCGGATCGCTGACAAACGTCAGGAACGATTATTTTTGGAGATTCAAATAGCGTCTTTTCTCTAGGGCGGCTTAGGCAGAACCATTCATCAAACTTATCGCTTTCTGCCCGACCAGATAATCTCTCTCGGTATTCCATTAAATATTGGTAGGTATTAGGGAATTTGCTTTGTAGGACATTTGCCGATGTAACGGCCGTTCTACCCTCCGTTTCAGAGTATGGGTAAATTACTCCTAGTGGAGGGTTTGGTATTTGATATCGTCCAATGTCATTACCAAGAGAAACTGGGTTTACGAGTTCACTTTCGATCTGATATTCTTTTTCATCAGCACGGCAACGAATAGTGGCGAGCTCAGAACCTTGCTCAACTAGACCTGGAAACAGAACTTCGTTATCTCCGGATTTTATACCCTGAGAAATGTAAGAAGAAACCTCACCAAGCGTACTGCCAGTGGTTTCAAGCTTATCGATGACAGCTCTCTGATCGGCACTCGTTAGTACCCACGGATCACTATCTAATTCCACGATTTGGAGAGAAACTCGATCTAAGCTTTGTAGTTTTCCCGAGGATTCAACCATCTCTTTGACCTGTACGTAGTCAAATGAATCATTCTCTGATGAAAGAGAGAGGAGACAAGTGTACGTAGTTACCTCAGCAAACACTTGATGTTGGCTAAAGTCGACGATTTCCCTAAGCAAAGAGTTCTCTGTGAGATACTCTCGTAGCTTCAAGCCACCACCAGAATCAAAGAATTTGTTCGGTAATATAAATGAAAGTCGGTTAGATTTTGCTAGCTGGCTACCCTGTTCGACAAATGCAGCATAAATGTCAAAACGACCCTCCGCAGTTTTGAATGTAGATTCAAGATAATCTGTAACGCCGGGGGCAGATTTTCGGAGGTTTTCACCCCGGATATACGGTGGATTCCCGATCACCGCATCGAATCCGGACCCCGATAGCTTCTCGCCGTCGCGATCGAAGAACACCTCAGGGAACTCCAACTCCCAGTGGAAGAAGTCCTGCTCCTTGGCAGTCGCCTGCGCCGCTTTGAACCAGTTCTCGCCCTCGATCTCGCTCCAATCGTCTTCGTCTTCGATCGCACCCGCCATCTGCTCGTACGAACCCTCAGGCACGTCGCAGCCGAACTCCTCGGCCGTGTGAACGTTCGCGAGTTGGAACAACCGCTGATACAGCGGGTCCTCGCGGATCTCGTCGTACAGCTCCTCCATCGATTTCACGTCTTCCAGCGTCTCGTTGTCGAAAGCGAGGAGATCCGCCATCAACTCCATCACGTGTTCGAGCGTGTCCTGCCGCACTCTGGCGAACGCCTGCGTCAGAGTGATCTGCCCGTCGTCGCCGCCGTCGGGCCCGTCCTCGCTCAGGACCTCGGTGATGTCGCTCCCGACGAGCGAGTTCCCCATTTTTAAGTGGTGGTCGAGGAACGCGAGCGGCTGGTCCGCCGCGAGCGTTTCGAGCCACATCGACAGCTTCGCGAGCTCGACCGCCATGCCGTTCAGGTCGACCCCGTAGATGCACTCCTTGGAGATTTCCCGGCGAATGTACTGCTCGTCGTACGACTGGATCTCCTGTTCGCGCACGACGCTCATCACCTGCTCGGTGAGGTACCCCGTCGCCCTCGTCAGGAAGTGCCCCGAGCCCATCGCCGGATCGAGCACGGTGAGATCCTTGATCTCCTGCCAGAACCCCACGAAGTACTCCCGGTCGCTCGGCTCCAGCCCCTGCTCGCGGAGGTCCGCGTCGATCTCGTCGATGAGCGGATCCACCGTCTCCTCGACGATGTACGTGACCACGTAGTCCGGCGTGTAGTACGCTCCCGTCGCCTTGCGCTCGCCCTCGTCATTGACGACGTACAGCCCGCCCTCCCCGACGATTTCGACCGCCTCCGCCGCCGTGACCTCCGAGGCCGGTTTCCACACCTGTCCGCCGTCCTCCGAGACTGCCGCGACGCCCTCCGCGTCCGCGATCCGGAACTCGTGTTCTAACAGTCCCTCGTAGATCGATCCGAGGTGCCGCGTGTCGAGGTCGGCGTAGTCCGCCGGTACGTGTTCGCCCTCGTCGTTCTCCGTGGTCGACAGCCAGAAGATCACCTCCGCGATGTACGGATCCTTCACCTCGTGGTCGTCGAGGAAGGCGTGCGCCTCACGATCGAATAGCCCACCGTTGTACGGCGGAACGTCGAGCTCCTCCTCACCCTCGTCGATCAGCTCGAACAGCTCCGTGAGCCGACCCCAGATCGACGACGAGAACCGACTGTACTCCTCGTCGAACGCCGCGCCCGACTCGACGTCCATCCCCTCAACGTCCTCTAGGATCTCCTCGCGTTTCGCTTCGAGGCTGAAGTACTCGTGATACTCCTCTCTCGCGTCGAGGTCGTCCGGATCGATCAGTCCTCGGGACTCCGCATAGAGGACGAACATCAACCGGTAGAGCAACACGAGCGACTGCTCTTTCAGTTCGTCGCGGGCATCCTCGTCGTCCGGGCCGATGTCGAGGTCGTTCGACTCGACGAATCCCTTGCCGAGCACGCGCAGCGCCCGAAACACGTTGTCCTGAAGGTCCTCGCCGAGCTCTTGGGCCGCGGTCTCCGACTCCGTCCAGACGTCGTCGAGGAACGAACTACCGGCCGTTTCGACGAACGCCTCCGGCCGGAAAAAGACGTAAAAGTACTTGAACGCCTCCACGCTCCCACGTTCGATGATTTCCGGGAGGTCGATCTCGTAGTAGGTCTGTGTCTCGTAGTCTCTCGTCCCGTAGAGCCGCCACTTCTTTCCGTCGGTGAGCACGCCCCACTTGAGATCACTCGGCGTCCGTTCGAGGTAGTACTTGATCTGGTGTGAGGCGTCCCGGTAGGAACGTTGCTCCGCGAACCGCCGCTCGAAGTCGGCGTCCCACTGCTTCGCTTCGAGGATCGCCGACGCTCGTGAGAACAGCCCCTCGTGATCACCGTCGAGCGCCCGTTTTGCACCCTCGCGGCGCACGTCGTCGTTCTCAAAAAGTAACCGATCGACGTAGCCGCCACCGTCCGGAAGCGTCACTTCTGAACTCGTACCGTGACCGAGGATATCGACGATCTCGGCGATCCACGTGTCGATCAATTCGTCTTCGTTGTACGAGGGAAGTAACGAACCCTCCTTGTTCCAGAGTTCGCGGATCTGCTCGAAAGCCGCTTCGGCCTCCTCGTCACAGTCCCACGCGTCGAGGTCGGCGACACGCTCGTCGAGATAGTAGCCCGAAAAGAGGTTTGAGTTCCGATAAGGACCACTGCTGAGCGTCGCTTGGCTCATATGATATACAGTTCACGCGCCAGCGGAAGTAAATAGATGACGGAGGGGTAATCAAATGGTGCGTCCGTGTTCAGAACACGTTCTCAATATGAATCTTCGCCTGTCGACTATCTCGATGACTCCCACCCCCGTGCCACCGAAGCATCGGTAACTTCGACGCCCGGACTGTCGTCGTCTTGAGTATTTGCGTCCCCCGCCCACGGACCCGATACACGGCGAACCCGTATCGCCCACCCTGCTGCTGAAGCCGGTCGTGGTATTTCCGATAGATCTTGAAGTTGCCCGGTTGCCCGTCGGCGTGCCGTCTCGCCGTCGCCTTGAACTCCCACGGGGTACCGTCCTTCAGCCCATCGTACCAGCTCGTATCGAGCCGCTTCCCGTCGTCGTCGACGAGCCGGACGTCGTACTTCTCGGCGAGGTGGTACTCACACGCCGTCCCGTGGGCGTTCGCTCGATGGCTCGGCATCGATCAGTCGCTCCCGCGCATCGCGCGCGTTTTATATATCAACTTCTCGCCATCTCTCGACGAGCGCCCACGGCTCGCCCCGCTCGTCTCGCGAGCGGGCGGTGGGCTCTGGGCGACCCCTACGTACGGGAGGGGTACGTGGACGCGGACACGCGGACGTCCCGCCGGAGTCATGCGGTTAGGGCCTCCACCCTGTCCATGGCGCCCGCGTGGTCGCCCTCGCGGATTTCGGGCCATCGATCGCCGACCCACGACTTNCCGAACGGGACGTATTTGGCCGTCTCGCGGTGTGTGAGGTCGTCCTCCTTGCACGCCTTCACGGTCCACAGNGCGACGTCGTAGGCGACCTCTCCGGGCTCGGGATCGTNCTCGTCCTCCGCGCCCGTCCACGACCACACGGCCGGGTCCTTCGTGTTGTAGCGCCAGTCTGTCTGTGGAATTCCGTCGATCCGGAACCGCTCGTCCCGGACCTCGCCCGACTTGATCTTGTCCGCGACGATCGCCTGCTTCTTCGACGTCTTCTTGACGATCACGCCGAGGCGCCACAGAAGCGGGTGGATCGAACTCTCGTCGTGGGCGACGTAGATGAGGAGGCCGTCGTACTTCCGGATCTTGAACACGAGCGGCCCCATCTTCTGCCGCATCAGGTAGCCGCTCTTGCCGCCGCCGGAGCCGACCGACGAGAACTCGTCGCCGATGAAGAGCTTCCGCGACTGCTCGTTTTCGAGCGGGTCACCGTCCTGTTTGACCCACTCGTCCATCGTCTGAAAGTCGGGCACAAATCCGCTCCGGACGTCGCCGTCGTCGTCGATCCACTCGTCGACCTCCTTCAGCGTCGGGACGTTGCTCGCCACCTGCTCGACGCCGAGGAGGTGGCTCGCCCGCTGCCCGAAGAGCCCCGCGAGGTCGGTCTTCCCGGTCCCCATCTCGCCGAGGATGACGATCACCGGCGCCGGCGACGTGATGATCCCGTCGATCTTCTGGATGGCCTTCATCCCCGAGATGTCGGCCCGCTCGTTCTGGTCGCCGGTGAGGTGCTTGAGGGTCGGCATGTCGCCGGCGTCGAGCGCGGTCCGGGCGGTCTCCGTCGCGGCGATCGCGCGTATCTCGCGTATCTCGCCCAGCTCCTCAGCGCGGCCGGGCATCCCGGCGGGCTGCCGACGGGGGTCGTAGTTCTCGCCGACGATCGCGGCGTACCGGCTCACGTCGGGATCGCGGACGATCCCGGCGTGCGGGTGCGCGTCCGGCTCGCGAACGCCGTAGCCGTCCTGGTGCTCGCGATACTGTGCCGGCGTGTAGACGTCGTTGTCGTCAGTCATCGGCGGCGACCTCCTCCGGCCCACGCCCATCGCTCGGGGCGGACCCGTTCGTTTCGGGGTCGCCGACCGCGTCGGCCGCGAGGTCCTCCAGCTCCAGCGTCGGGAGGTCGTCGGCGCCGGTCCCCCGGATGTCCTCGCCGAACTCCTTGAAGACGTCCTTCACCGCGTTCTCGTCCATGAGGGTCCCCTTCTCGCGGGCTTCCGCGCCGCGATTGACGAGCCGCTGCTGGATGTCGGCGCCGAACTCGCTGACCGAGTCGCGCATCACGTGTAGGGCGATGTGCGACTCCGTGAGCTTCTCGTAGATGCTCTCAAAGTGGCTCTTGCTGGTGAGGATCTTCGTGTCCTCACACTCGGAGAGCCACACGCCTTTGACTCTCAAATCCCCGAGGTCCTCGTCGTAGTCGAATTCTTGGACGCCCCACGCGGCGCCCCCGTTGATGGGGTACGGCGCGGGACCGTCGATCTTCTTGTCCTGCCAGATCGCCGGCTCGACGTAGTATTTCTCGACCTCGTCGCTCCGGCCGTTCACCTGGTGGACCGCGACCATGTTTCGCCGCCGGAGCCGGCGGACGAACGCGACGAAGAAGCCGAAAAGCGGCGGTCCGAAGAGGAGGACCGCGGCGAGCCACCCGACGAAAATGGGCGGGACGCTCGGGAGGGTCGGCCGGAAGATGAGGATCGCGGCGCCGACCGAGAAGAGGAGCCCGAGAACGACGAGCTGCCCCTCGGCGGCGACGTACGTGAGGCGGTCCGCCCACCCGCCGAAGGTGCTGGAGGTGCGTGGCTCGTCGGTCATGCCTTCCGCACCCCCGAGTCCTCGCGCCAGAGGACGTACCCGGCGCCGCCGATGCTCGACAGGATCGCGAGTAGCATCCCGGAGAAGAGCCCGCTCTCGCCGCCGAAGTGGCGGAAGGGGTCGTCGCCGGAGTCGTCCATGTCGGTCGAGAGGCGGATCGATTCGTCGCCGAGGGTGACCGCGACGACGTGCCCGCCGAACGTCTCCTCGACGGGCATGGTGACGACGGTGGTCTCGCCGCCGTAGATCCGCTCGCTCACCTGCGGGATCCGCGTGGCGCCGGCGTCACCCACGCCCGCGGCGCCGTCGCTGATGGTGACCCGTTGAGTGCGGTCGGTGTCGATCGCGACGTGGACCCGGCCGTCGGTGAACTCCCAGCCCACGATCTCGGTGTGCTCGCCCATCCGGATCGACTGCTGGTTTTCGAGCGTGTCGCCGGCGGCGTCGCTCTCGACGAGTTCGACCGCGTCGGCGACGGCGTCGGTGACGTTCGTCTCGGCGCCGGTCTCGTTCTCCTGTGCCGCGACGCCGCCCATGCCCATCGCGAGCGCGACGGCTACGGCCACGGTCAGGGAAAAAATGAGACGTCGCATGGTCAGTTACCGGGAAGGTAGAGCTTCGCGACCTGGATGATCCCGCCGAGCACGGCCGCGGCGATCCCCACGCCGACGACGGCGCCGGCCGGACCCAGGTCATCGAAGCCGTCACCGCCGAACCCGGGGAGCCCGATGCCGCCGCCGGAGTCCTGCGACTCCTCGTACTGCTCGATGAGTTCCTGGTTCTGCTCCTCCAGCTCGTCCCACTCCTCCTGAGTGATGTAGTTGTCGTCGCTCTGCGGCTCGGAACTCTCGAACACCATCGACTCGACTTCCTCGCCGGAGGACGTGTCTTCGATCCGCTCGACGGTGAACTCGTTTTGCAGCTGGATCGTCTCGAAACGGGTCTCGTCCTCGGCGGCGTAGTAGCGGACCTCGTCGACCTCGGTGATCGCGGTCTCGACGTCGCCGGAGATGTCGACGATCCACCGATCGGGGTCCTCCCAATCGTCGACCTCCTCGCCGTCGGCGTCGACGGCCGTGAAGTCGTCGTCGACCAGCTCGACGGTCTCGCCGGCCGTGGTGTCGAGTCGGTAGATCGTCCCGGGCCATGGCTCGTCCGTGAACGTGACCTCGCCACCGTCGACGCCGGTTTCGTAGGCACCCCACGTGCCTTCGCCGAGGCTCACGTCGTACGTGAGGTACACCGAGCCGTCGATATCTTCATCGGGGTCGTACGTTTGTCCGGACTCGATCGGCTGGTCCTGCGTGATTCCGAGCGTCCCGCGGACCGTTGCGTCAACGTGCGGGAGGTAGATCGTCGCCTCGCGCTCGACGTCGACAGGGATGTTCAGGGCCGCGAGGTCGGCGATCGCTTGCGCCATCCCCTCCTCCTCGGACATCATCGCCGCGCGTTCACGCGGCGTGATTAGCTCCTCGACGTCGATCTCGCCGCTTTGGACGTCGGAATACACCGAGTCAGCCCACAGAACGAGGCCATCCGTAACGTCATCGGCTACATCCCCGATTTTGTCCCATATTTCATCCCATTCGTCCCTTACCAAGTAGGTGACTTCACCGGAATCAGTCTGTACGACCGTTTCGAAATCAGTTGAGTCGTAATGTTGGCCGGTGAAAGCCACATACTCTCCGTCTTCGTTACTACCCGTGTCTGATTCGAGACGGTTGATCTCGAAGTCAGTACCGTCGGCAAGTTCGGTCGAGGTCGTGGATTCGATCAGGTCCTCAAGGGTGGCGGGACCATTGTCTATCCCCTCTTCGTTACCGAGGATATTGTGTAGGGATAGGTCAGGGTGTTCCTTGATGGCATCGGCAAATGACCAGAGTTCTTTGACAGACTCATTCCACGATTTCAACAAGTTTTCCTGTACCGTGGTAATGTAGTCGTTGGCCGCTTGGACGGCTTGAGACGACACTTCGGAACTTGATTGTTGCTCATTGAGTGCGTCAATCGCAGCGATCTTCCCCTCAACGTACGCAGTCTCACGCAACCCATCAACGAGGTTTTTGTTATCGATGAAGGTCGAAGCGTTGTTACTTTGGCGGGCTCTTGCCGATTGGTATATCTGGTTTTCGAGAGCTTCGGCAGTTAGGCCTTCAGGCGGCGAGTCCGCGTCGCCGACGATGTAGTCACGGACAAGCCAGTCGTACGCTGCCGCGCCGCCGGCAGCGGCAGTCACGCCGACGACGATCGCGGGGGCGATCGCCTCGGCATCGCCGATCGGACCCTGCCTCGAGGCGAGCCCGACGCCGGCCGCGCCGGTGGCGCCGATGCCTTTGATGAACGTTCGTCGATCGATACGGCTCGAATTGGTGTTGGTGGACATGATGAAATCGTGGGCTGTGGGCGATTACGCGACGTAGCTGATCCAGGTGGCGGCGACGGAGACGGCCAGCGTGAAGAACAGCTGGGACGCGTCGTGCCACATGACGAGGCTCTCGAAGGCGGGGACGAACACGAACATGATGGGCGTGAGGAACGCGAAGACGATCAGCCCGATCTCCTCGGGCCTGTAGTCGCTCCCGTTGAACTCGTTCGTGACGAGGATCCACATGACGCCGAAGACGACGACGAGCAGCGCGATCGAGACGTCGACGCCGGCGGGCGACCAGATGGGCGCCGTGACGTCGTAGCCGCCGAAGATCGA